>Ga0074193_1000876_pt1 | contig 43971 bp, 38 predicted proteins | sample EPASupsiteHSE605_FD_64523 | JGI IMG/M metagenome (GOLD analysis project Ga0074193, IMG submission 64523) | Bioremediated contaminated groundwater from EPA Superfund site, New Mexico - Sample HSE6-05 | ecosystem: Environmental > Aquatic > Deep subsurface > Groundwater > Contaminated ...
AAAATTCAATAAGTGCTCTTTGGCAAATTATTTGTCATGGAGCACTTATTTCATCGCAATAACAATACGAAACCTCTTATTACAAAGAAAGGAAATAATATTTATGAAACCATATTTTGCTTTTCAGTGGCACATTACAGATTATTGTGACCAAAGGTGTAAGCATTGCTATATATTTGCAGAAGGAAATTGTACAGAACTTTTATCGATATCTTTAGAAGACATGAAAAAGGTAATTGCTAATTGTGAAGATATGTGTGAGCAGTTAGGAAGACAGCCATATTTTTATATTACAGGTGGAGATCCGATTCTGCATCCTTATTTCTGGGAGCTGATGGAGATTGTTAAGAATAAGAAAATACCATTTACTTTGATGGGGAACCCATTTTATTTAAATGACGATGTTTGTAAGAAATTAAAGGACTATGGCTGTGAGAAGTATCAGATGTCTATTGATGGAATGAGAGAAACTCATGACTATTTCAGAAAACCAGGTTCTTTTGATACAACTCTCGAAAAAATTGAATGCATTCGTAATGCTGGAATTAAATGTGCCATAATGTCCACAGTGTCTGGAACTAACATCAAGGAAATACCGGAGGTTGTTGATCTGGTAGTTAAACATAATGTTGATATTTTTGCTTTCGGCAGATACTGTCCAACAGGAGAAGATAAAGATACTAATATTGAACCATTAGAATATCGTGCTTTTCTTGATACTATTTTTAAAAAGTATGAGGAATATAAGGCAAAAGGTGTTAATACTTACTTCAATTTAAAGGACCATTTGTGGACACTGTATTTATATGAAGAAGGTATCTTCAAAATACCAGAAACAGCAAAGAAAGATATTATATATGACGGCTGCCACTGTGCAGGGTGTCATATGACAATTTTACCAAACGGTGATGTTTATGCATGCCGCAGATTTGAAAGTAAGGTTGGAAATGTATTTGAGGAAAGTCTGAAGGATATCTTCTTATTAAAGGAAGAAATTTATCGGGAGTTTGATAAATTTGAAAAATGCTCAAAGTGTGAGTTAAGGGGATTTTGCAGGGGCTGCCCGGCTGTTACTTATGGCACTACCGGTAGCTTTTATGGGGCAGATCCGCAGTGCTGGAAAGAGGTTTGAGTATGGATAAAATGAGAGCAATTCAGTTGACGAAACCAACCGAGGCAAAAGATATTATTTTTACGGAATGTGTGATTCCAAAAGTAAAACCAGGCTGGGTATTAGTGAAAATTAAAGCATTTGGCATGAATCATTCGGAGCAAATTCTTAGGAAAACAGAGATTGATGCATCCTATATCAAAAAACCCATTATTCTGGGCATTGAGTGTGCAGGAGAAATAGCAGACGTCTCAGACAACAGTTATATTGTAGGACAAAAGGTAATTGCATTCATGGGTGGAATGGGACGAAGTTTTGATGGAAGCTATGCGGAATTTGCTCTGCTTCCGGTGAGCCATGTGTTTTTAGTCAATACAAAATTTTCATGGGAGCAGCTGGCAGCTGTGCCTGAGACTTATTTTACAGCGTGGTGTTCGCTTTTTGAGTGCCTTCAATTAAAACCGAAGGATAAGCTACTTATTCGTGGAGGAACATGTGCGCTCGGGTTTGCAGCAATTCAGTTAGCAAAGGCTTTTGGATGTGAAATAGTTGCAACAACGCATCGGAAAGAAAAGATTTCATTGCTGCAAAACTGCGGCGCAGATATTGTGTTGTTAGATGACGGTAGTCTAAAGGGAAAGTGTTTTGGTGTAACGAAAGCATTGGAACTTGTTGGACCAAAGACGTTGAAAGATACAATGGAGAGCGTTGAAAAAAACGCAGTTGTTTGCAATACAGGAGTGCTTGGCGGAGAGTATATAATAAATGGATTTGACCCAATCAAGGATATACCTAACAGAGTATATCTGACTGGATTTTATAGCAATAATCCAACACAAAATGTAATGGATAATATTTTCAATTTTCTTGAATCTCATCAACTTTTGCCTTGCATTGGAAAAGTATTTCCTTTTGAAAAAATAAGAGAAGCCTGTGATGCCATAGATTCCGGAACTGTGAATGGGAAAATAGTGATTACAGCAGAAGATAGGACGGTAAAATAGAAATGGATGCGAAAATGTGTTTGCAAAAGTTAGAATATATAGGAGTACTTGCATTTGCCACTGTAGATATGAATGGAAATCCACAAATCAGGAATATCAGTGCAATTCATTATGAACAGGGCGCAATGTATTTTTTTACAGCCAGAGGAAAGAACTTCTGTAAGGAATTACTGCGAAATGAGCGGGTGCAGGTGCTTGGATATACAAAATATAAAGAGATGATTCGACTTTCGGGAATAGCTGTACCTGCACCTAAAACAGAACAAAAAAAATGGATGGACATTATTTTTAAAGAGCAACCATATCTTTCCAATGTGTATCCGAAAGACACAAGGTCAATAGGCATTATCTTTCAGATAAAAGATGCTGAAATTGAATATTTCAATTTGGCTGTTAATCCGATTTTTAGAGAAACTTATGTGATTGGAAAAATTAAAGCAGCTACAAAAGGATATGTTATTACAGATCATTGTATTAAATGTGGAAAATGCACAGGTGTATGCCCACAAAGCTGTATTAAAGAAGGTGTGCCTTATAAAATAGAGCAGGAACACTGCCTGCACTGTGGCAATTGTTATGAAAATTGTCCGGTTAAGGCAATCAGACACATAGAGTGAAAGGAGCAGTTATATGGACTCTATAGATATTAGAATAAAAAAGGCAAGAAGTATCATTGATGAAGCAGAAGCAATTGTAATCGGAGCTGGTGCCGGTCTTTCGACTGCTGCTGGAATTGATTTTGGCGGAGCAAGGTTTCAGCAGTTGATGCCGGAATTTGGAGAAAAATATGGATATTCAGATATGTACTCCGGAGATTTTTATCCATATGAGACATTAGAAGAATATTGGGCATTTGAGGCAAAAGCAATACTGGTGAATCGTTACGATATTCCGAGTCTGCCATTATATCATAAGATATTGGATATTGTGAAAAACAGAAATTACTTCGTTTTAACAACTAATGTAGAGAACCAGTTTGTAAAATCGGGATTTTCTAATGATAAGGTATTTGCAACACAGGGAGATTACAGTTTTTTTCAATGTGGGGTTGGTTGCCATAAAAAATTATATTATAATGAAGACATCATAAGAAAAATGGTTGCCAATACAAAGAATTGTAAAATTCCTTCTGATTTGGTGCCAAAATGTCCGGTTTGTGGTAGACCAATAAAAATACACCTCCGTGCTGACCAGTATTTTATAGAGGATGAAAAATGGGATATGGCATGCGACAGATATGAGCAGTTTATGTCACAAACCAGAAATAGAAAAGTGGTATTCCTGGAATTTGGTGTAGGTTTTAATACCCCTGGAATCATCCGGTATCCTTTTGAGCAGCATACCTATCAGAATCCGAATGCTGCATTAATTAGATTCAACAAAGATTATCCTAATGGAGCCATAGAAATTGCCAGTCATACTATGAGCTTTACCGAAGATATACAGTGTGTGCTTGAAAAGATGTATCCGAATATTTAGAAGAATAGAGGTATAGAATATGACACAGGAAGAACGAATAGATTACCTATTAGACAGATTAAAAAGAGATTCCCTTCAGTATCATGATTTGAAGGTGGAAGATAATTTCAAGTCAAAACGAACGACACTTCGTTCGCTTATGAATATTCGTATGCCAAAACCTATGGATGTTGAAATTCTTGCAGTGCAGGATGAATTTCTGAAAAAAGAAGCTCAGGAAAAAGGAATTGTTACCTTGAATGATATTTCAACAGTTAAGGAACAGTATGGAAGCAATCATCCTTTTGCAGATAAGATATCCATTTGGCAGGGAGATATCACTAGACTTGGAGTTGACGCCATTGTAAATGCAGCAAACTCTCAGATGCTAGGATGTTTTGTGCCATGTCATAATTGTATTGATAATGCAATTCATAGTGCTGCGGGAATGGAACTGCGTGAAGAATGCAACCAACTAATGCAGAATAAAAAATTAAAGTTCGGTCAAATGTATGAAGAACCAACAGGACAGGCAGAAATCACAAAAGGGGCTCCAATTGTCGGATTTGAGTACAGGCACCTTTAATCTTCATTTTACCACACATAGCTCCCTAATTTTATTACATTTCCCGTGTGCATAAAAATAGCAGCCTCCATTTAGGAAACTGCTGTAATCGTTGATATCTGGTGCGGATAACAGGATTTGAACCTGCACGAGTTGCCTCACACGGACCTGAACCGTGCGCGTCTGCCAATTCCGCCACATCCGCATTTAATTGCATTACCAAGAATAATACTATCATATTACGGAATTTTTAGCAACATCTTTTTAACTTCTATTCCAATAAAAAAAGTCCTTAATAGGACCTTTTATTATTCAAATATTTCTACTTTATATTTTTCTTTAAGCTCAGCTTTTTTATCAAGGTATACTTTATCTTGTTTTGCAATAATGCAATTTTTTCTTATATCTTCTTTAACATCTTCTAACGATGAATCACTTGCAGAGATATGATCTGTCAATTTAATTATGTGGTATCCAAATTGAGTTTTTACTGGTTCGCTGATTTCTCCTTTTTGCATAGAAAATGCAGCATCTTCGAATTCTTTAACCATTTGTCCTCTGCCAAATTGACCTAAATCTCCACCAGCAGATTTAGAAGGGCAGCTTGAATATTGTTCTGCAGCTTCTTCAAATGATAATCCATCAGTTATGTCTTCTAAAATTTCATTAGCTTTTTCTTCTGTATCAACTAATATGTGGCTTGCTCTTACTATTTCACCTGTTACAAACAATTTTTTATTTTTTTCATAATATTCTAAAATTTCTTCATCTGATGCAGTTACTTGATTCAATATTTTACTTAATCCATATTGTTGAAGCATTGACTTTTTCATAACATTCATAACATTTATGAATTCTTCATCTTTTTCTAATTCGTTTTCAAGAGCATCTGAATATACCATTTCATGCATGATTAGCTCTTCAACTAATTTTTTTCTTCCTTCTTCACCTTGAAAATATGCTGCATTTTGTCCTAAATTGTTCATTAATAAATTAAAATCTGATTCTCTTACTTCTCTACCATCTACAATGGCTATTAACTTATTTTCCATTTGTACTCCTATTAATTTGATTTATTTTTATGATGTTAATAATAGTATTAACAATTCAATATTTATTTAGCATAATTAAAGGAGGGCAAAAAACCCTCCCTACATTTTAGTTCTTACATTAGTAGGGGCGGGTTGCATGCCCGCCCTTTTAGAAGATTTATTCTCTTCAATATTGTCTATTCTTCTTCTTCCATTGACTCTAATAATGCTGCTAATTCAGTTATGCACTTATCTTCATCAGAACCTTTTGTTATAATTATTAACTCGTCATTTTTCATAGCACCAAGAGCCATTATGCTAATAATGCTTTTACCATTAGCTTCTTGAATACCTTTTTTAATGATAATTTCGCTGTCAAAATTTCTAGCCTTTTTTACAAATATTGCTGCTGGTCTTGCGTGCAACCCTATCCTATTTTTTAATATTACTTTTTGTGATCTCATCCTTTACACCTCTCTTCTCATGTTCTAATAATTCTTCGGCAATTTCTTCTATTCTTCTTAATCTATGATTCACTCCTGATTTACCCAGGGGTGGGTTTAACATTTCTCCAAGCTCTTTTAAACTTGCATTGCTGTGTTTAAGTCTTAGATATGCAAGTTCCCTTAAATTTTCAGGCAACTTATCTATGGCTTTATACTTTTTCAGAACTTTTATATGTTTGATTTGCCTCATAGAAGTATCAACTATTTTGTCAAGATTTGCTGTTTCGCAATTTATAACCCTATTAATTCTATTTCTAGTTTCTTTTACTACTCTTACATTTTCAAAGTCGAGAAGTGCGTTATGGGAACCCATAACTGCCATCAAATCAGAAATTTGTTCTCCCTCTTTAATATATGCAATATAATAATTTTTTCTAAAAATTAGTTTAGCATTAATATCATAAGTTTTCATAATGTCACAAAGACCTTGCCCATGTTCTTCCTTGTTATTTACAAATTCTGCATGATAGGATTTTTCAGGATCACTAATTGAACCACAACCCATAAAAGAACCTTTTATGTATGCTCTTTTACAGCAATCCTTTTTCAATAAATCCTTAGGAATACCAAAATCAAAATTCATGAAATTAATTTCTTCGTCTTTAATAAGTTCTGTATCTTGTAAAAACGTTTTAACTTTTTCTTCTTCAATTTTAATACTGTAATTATTGTGTTTCTTAAGTCTGTTACTTTTTTTAACACTAACTTCTGTTGACATGTTATACAATATCTTTAATAATTTAAAAATACGTCTTGCAACTGCAGCATTTTCTGTTGAAAGTTCAATTTCTATTTTATTAAAACCCTTAAGAGTAATGTATCCTGTAGTTCGAAGCAATGCTGCAATTTCAGCTTTTGCACAACATTCATTAATGATTTCAGTTCTTGATAATTCATTTTTTATTATTGAAGAAAAAGTCATGTCCTCTCCTTTTATTTATAACAATGAAATTTAATATCTTCTACTGCATTCTTAATTATTTTTCTTTCATCATCATAACGAGCAATTATTAATGTCCTATCAAAAGGTAGAAATTTAGCTTCTCTGAAGCCTTCGTTTTTTTGAGCAGTGCAGTTCATATTGCGTGCCATCATTAAATACCAATAAACCACTTTATTAATTTGAACCTTTTCTTTATAGCAGGTTCTATTAAATTCATAATTTATTTTTCCAAGGTATTTTATGACATTTACTTTTGCTTTGCTTTCTTCATACACTTCACGAATAGCAGCATCTTTTATTGTTTCGTTTTCTTCTACTCTGCCTTTAGGAAGCACCCAATCACCATTAAATTTCCTAAGCATTAAAATATTATTCTTAAAAAAAACAATTCCACCTGCACTAACCTCATCTATCATATAAATGCCTCACTGCGCCTAATATTGTAGTTATTATAATAACACAATATTATAAAAAATAAAACTTATATTTACAGTTTACAATAAAAGCAAATATATTTCAACTATTTTAATATAAATTATTAACAATTATTTAATATTTTTAACTTTTTAAAATACGCATTTTATGTTAATCGGGCCTTTTTCCAAAGTATTGATAGTAATTTACTTTTAAATCACCATTGAACAGCTTCCTTTTCTTATCTGCCTTTTTACCATATTCATTTTCAAATGTTTCAACAGCTGTAATTATATATTTAGACCATGTTTCATCTTTGCCAAACACTTGCCCTAATTTTCTATGAATATTTTCAATATCCACTATATCCCCAATACGGTCGCCGTATGGAGGGTTCGTTATAAGTATACCATATTCACACATAGGCTTTTCTATTGTATTTATATCTTTTACAAAAAACTCAATGCAATCATCAACACCTGCTTCAATAGCATTTTCTTTGGCAATTTTTATTGCCTTTTCGCTAACATCTGAAGCATATATTTTAATCTCTGAATCTAAGTCAATTTTTTTTCTAGCTTCTATTTTAACTTTTTTCCAGTATTCTTCATTTACTGCAGGCCATTTTTGAGATGCAAAAGAACGGTTTAAACCTGGAGCTATATTTCTGCCAATTAAAGCAGCTTCTATTGGTATAGTTCCTGAGCCGCACATTGGATCATACAGAATCCTGTCCTTCTTCCAATAACTTAGCATTACGAGAGCTGCTGCCATAGTTTCCTTTAAAGGTGCTTCTGTAGATCTTGCTCTGTAACCTCTCTTGAACAAACCTTCTCTAGCTCCTGTTGTATCAATTGATACAGTAGCAATATCTTTATGGATTGAAATAAGTATTGTAAATTCAGGACCAGTTTCTGGCATCCAATCAACATCATAATCTTCACATAATTTTTTAGATACTGCTTTTTTTACTATTGCTTGGCAATCTGGTGTACTAAATAGTTTTGATTTTACTGATTTACCTTTAACTGTGAACTTACCATCTTTTGTAATCCATTTTTCCCATGGCAATTCATATGTTTTATTGAATAGTTCTTCAAAACTTAAAGCTTCAAATTGTCCCATGACAAGCATTACCCTGTCTGCACATCTTAAATTAATATTAGTTCTAGCTATATCTTCAATTTCTCCATCAAAATACATCCATCCATTGTCAGTATTTACATCTTCATAACCAAGCCCTTGCAGTTCTCTTTTTACTATTGCTTCCAATCCAAAGGCTGAAATTGCAGCTAATTTTATTTTACTCATATTGTTCCTTTCTTTTGCTATATTCAGAATTAAGAATTATTTTAAAAATTGCTATGCAATTTTAATTTTGTTTTTTAATCCTGCATTATTGCATTCTGCATTTCTGCATTATTACTTATACCGTGTTTTTCCATTTTATAATACAAAGTTGCTCTTGGAATTTTTAACTTTTTAGCTACGTCTGATTTATTATAATTTAAAGCTTTCAAAGTTTCAATAATTACCCTTTTTTCTATCTTTTCCATATATTCATCAAGACTTATATCTGACTCTTTTATTTCTGATAAATTTATAATTTTACTAATTGTATCAACTTTTATTTTTTGCATATATGATGGTAAAAATTCTTTTTCTATTTTATTTTTACCATCTTGGGATGCATATATTACTGATCTTTGAATAACATTTCTTAACTCTCTAACATTTCCTTCCCAGCTGTAAGCAAAAAAGATATCAAGTATATCATTTGGAATTTCTATAATGTTTATTCCTTGTTCCATACAAAACTCTTGAAGAAATTTATTTGCAAGAAGTACTATATCTCCTTTTCTATCTCTAAGAGGAGGAATGCTTACTTGAAAAACATCAAGTCTGTAATATAAATCTTTTCTAAATTTATTTTCATTAATAAGTTCTCTAATATCTTTGTTTGAAGCAGAAACAATTCTCACATCAATTTTCTTAGGTTTATTTCCGCCAATCCTTGTTACTTCACCATCTTCTAAAATTCTCAAAAGTTTTGGTTGAAGCTCAATTGGCATATCCCCAATTTCATCAAGAAATAAAGTTCCACCTTCTGCTTCTTCAAATTTACCAATTTTGCCTTCATTTTTAGCACCTGTAAAAGCACCTGGTTCATATCCAAACAATTCACTTTCAAATAATTCATTTGGTATTGCACTGCAATTTATAGGAATAAATTTACCTTTTCGTCCACTTTCAAAATGAATTGCTTTTGCAAATAATTCCTTGCCTGTACCACTTTCACCTCTTAAAAGTATATTTAAAGGAGTTTTAGATATATTTTTACAAAGGTTAATCACTTGTATAAATGAAGCGTTATTGCTGATTATTTTTCTAAAATAAGATTCACCTGAAGAAGATATCTTAGAGTATTTATGTTCTAACTGCAATAAACTTAATTGCGTTTTATTAAGCAAATCACTTAATTTTACAATTTCAGTGATGTCACGGTCTCTAGCTAAAGCACCTATTATATTTCCATGCTTATCATGTAATGGAACAGCACTTAAAACTATGTAGCTATTTTGTCTAGGGCTGTTGTACACATTATAAAAGGAAGTTCCTTGCTCTATAACTTTAGGTAAAAGTGCACCTGGGAAAAATGATACTACATCTTTTCCTAAAATTTCACTTTTTGACACTTCATAATACTTTTCTGCAGTTGAATTAAAAAATATTACTTTACAATTTTCATCAACAATTGTTATAGAATCAGGTATATTATCTAATATATACTCAAAAATTTCTTTATCATGTTCATTGAAACTTGTATTGCCAACCATTAAAACACCGTCCTCTAACGATAGATAAGTATTGATTAAGCAATGGATTTAGCGGTAGACCAGCAATTGTTCAAATCACTTATCCATTGCTTACCTATCGCTCCTCTATTGCTCTTCTATAGCTCCATCTATTGCTATATCTATTGTTCAAAGTATTCTTCTATAAATATGTTTTGTAAGTTCCAAAATTTCTTAAATTCATCATATTGTTTATGCGATTTTGATGTATCTTTATTTGTTTTTATAGCTCTAATTAAAATATTCTTTGGAGTGTGTTCCATAGAAATAAACTCAAGCATTTGTACTTTATAGCCCTTTGTTTCTAAAAATAAACTTCTTAAAGAATCTGTTACAAGTGATGACATTCTTTCTTTAATAAGTCCATGTTTAAGCATTGGCTCTAAAGCATCATTATCTATTAGATTAAAAAACTCATGTTGACAACATGGAACTGATAATATAATGTCAGTATTCCACTTTATTGCTTTTACCAATGCTGCATCAGTTGCATTATCACAAGCATGCAATGTTACAATCATGTCAACATTTGATTTATATACAAAGTCTTTTATATCGCCAATTTCAAATTTAAGCTTATGATATCCAAGTTTTTCTGCGGTTTTATTGCAAAATTCTATTACATCTTCTTTTAAATCCAGCCCAATTATATTCACATTAATATTTCTAATATTGTAGAAATAATGATATAAAGCAAATGTAAGATATGCTTTGCCGCATCCAAAGTCAATTATCATGAAATCATCTTTAAGTTCCTTTTCTTTCAATGAATCATCAACAATTTCTAAAAATTTATTGATTTGTTTAAATTTATCATACTTTTTAGCGTAAACATAGCCTTCTTGATTCATAACGCCAAGCTCAATTAAAAAGTTGCATGGTTCGCCTTCATTAATAATATATTGCTTTTTCTTGTTATGTTCTTCAACCCTTAATTCCTTAGTAGGTTCTTTTTCAGTCATTTTTACACTACCTTTTTTACTTACAATAAACTGATAATCAGAATCTTCTGTAAATATATTAATGTTTCTATATTCATTTCTAATTAATTCTACTAATAATACTCCTGCATTTTCAGATGATACATTTTCATGAAATACTTTTGTATCAGTATACTTTTCAATTTGTATAACTTTTTCATCTTTTAAAATAACAGGTCTAGCTGTTATTTTTTTATATGGATTTTCCATCTTTTTTCTAGGAGTTGTAAAAATACCATATATGAACTTGTTTTCTAAAATACATTGTTCAATTATTTGTTCAATATTCAAAATTTATACATACCTCCTCTGTGTTATATTTCAATTCTTATAACTGCTTTTTAGCGATACTATTCTGTTAAATACTAAATTGTCTTCTGTTGAATCTTGATCTATTATGAAATATCCATGTCTTAAAAACTGGAATCTGTCACCTATTTTATTATCCTTCATAGTTGGTTCAACTTTGCAGTTTTTAACTACTACTTTAGAATTTGGATTTAATTTTTCAAGGAAATTAGTTTTGTCATAATCTTCTTCATCCATCATGTAATCGTACAATCTTACTTCTGCATCAACAGAATGCTTTGCAGATACCCAATGAAGAGTACCTTTTACTTTTCTTCCTGTAAAACCGGTTCCACTTTTTGTTTCAGGATCATACGTACAATGAACTTCTGTTACATTTCCATTTTCATCCTTTACAAAGTCTTCACATTTTACAAAATAAGCATTTCTTAATCTAACTTCATTTCCCGGGAAAAGCCTAAAGTATTTTTTTGGAGGCACTTCCATAAAATCTTCTCTTTCAATATATACTTCTCTGCAAAATGGAATCATACGTGTTCCCATTTCAGGATTATCAGAATTGTTTTCAGCTTCAACATATTCAACTTTATCTTCAGGATAATTAGTTATTATTAACTTTATTGGGTCTAAGACAGCCATCGTACGAGGTGCTTTAGGGCTTAAATCATCTCGTACTGCATATTCTAGCATTCCTATATCAACAACACTTTGAGCTTTTGAAACCCCTATTGATTCACAGAAATTATTTATAGCTTCTGATGTGTAACCTCTTCTTCTAAGAGCAGTAACAGTTGGCATACGTGGGTCATCCCAACCATCCACATAACCTTCTTCAACCATTCTCTTTAAATATCTTTTACCCATCATTGTTTTTGTAAGATATAATTTTGCAAATTCTATTTGTTTTGTAGGTGCATTTTTGAAATCATCAATATTACTCAAAACCCAATCATAAAATGGTCTGTGATCTTCAAATTCCAAAGTACATATTGAATGTGTAATTCCTTCAATAGCATCTTCTAAAGGATGGGCAAAATCATACATTGGATAAATACACCATTTATCACCTGTGTTGTGGTGTGATTCATTGAGTATTCTATATATTACAGGATCTCTCATATTAATATTCGGGCTAGCCATATTAATTTTAGCTCTAAGCACCTTTTCACCATTTTTATACTCACCATTTTTCATTTTTTCAAATAAAACTAGATTTTCCTCAATAGTTCTGTATCTAAATGGGCTTTCTTTTCCGGGTTCAGTTAAAGTTCCTCTATATTCTCGTATTTCATCAGCAGACAAATCATCAACAAAAGCCAATTCTTTTTTGATTAACTCAACTGCATAATTGTACATTTTATCAAAATAGTTTGATGCAAAAAATATTCTTTCTTCCCAATCAGGACATAACCACTTTACATCTTTAATAATAGATTCTACAAATGAATCATCTTCTTTAGTTGGATTTGTATCATCAAATCTTAAATTAAAAATACCATTGTTTTTCTTTGCAAGACCATAGTTTAAACATATTGATTTTGCATGACCTACATGAAGATATCCATTTGGTTCTGGTGGGAAGCGAGTGCATATTCTTGAGTCATATGTACCTTTTATATTGTCTTCATTTATAATTTTCTGTATGAAATTAACCGATTCTCTATTGTTGTTTTCAATTGTATTATTTTCGTTCATTTACTTACTTCCTCCTCGCAAATTTTATTAATATATAAACATTTATCACATATTACAATCATTTTATTTATATTACCACAATTTTGTTAATTTTCAAAGATATTTTAACAATAATGTTAAATTTATTATAATTAGTATTGCACTGTTATATATTATAATACAAAAAAAATAAGAACCCCTAATAATAGAGGTTCTATTTATAAAAAAATATTATTTACTGTAATCGTAGAAGCCTTTACCTGTTTTTCTACCAAGTAAGTTAGCTCTAACCATTTTCTTTAATAATGGATGTGGTCTATATTTTGAATCACCAAATTCATTAAATAATACTTCCATAATAGCTAAACAAACGTCTAATCCTATTAAATCGCCTAATTCTAATGGTCCCATTGGGTGATTAGCGCCTAATTTCATTGCAGCATCAATTTCATCTCTTGAAGCAACTCCATCAGCTAATATACCAACTCCTTCATTTACTAAAGGAACAAGTATTCTATTTACTACAAAACCTGGTGCTTCTTCAACGCTTACAGGTGTTTTTCCTATTGCTTGTGATAATGCAAATATTGCATCATGAACTTCTTGTGCTGTTAATTGACCTTTAATTACTTCAATTAGTTTCATAGCTGGAACTGGATTGAAGAAGTGCATACCAATTACTCTTGCAGGGTTTTTAGTACCAGCCCCAACTTCTGTAATTGAAAGAGAAGATGTATTAGTAGCTAATATAGCTTCATCTTTTGCAATTGCTTCGATGTCACTAAAAATTGCATGTTTTGTTGCCATATCTTCTGCAACAACTTCTATAAATAGATCTGCATTTTTGCAGTCATCATATGTAAGTGTTTTTGTAATTTTTCCAAGCACTTCATTTTTTGTTGCTTCTTCCATTTTTCCCTTTGCAACAGCTTTTGCAAGGTTTTTTGTAATAGAACCAATTGCTCTATCTAAAGATGCATCAGATCTACCTTTAAATATAACATCATAACCTGCTTGAGCAAATACTTGAGCAATTCCATTACCCATAGTACCTGTTCCAACTACACATATTTGTTTAAACTCCATTTTTATCTTCCTCCTAATTGTTGTTGTGTTAATATTTTAACAGTATAACACTCCATTCTTAACAACTTTATTATAACTTATTAGGATAAATTTATCAAGCATTTATTGCACTTAAATAAGAAATATTATTTATTTGTTTCTTTATTAACTTTTTTTATAATTTATGTTTTCTTATTAAGAATAACTTGTTAATAATATTTTTATGTTTGATAATATTTTAACACCATAATATTCCTGTTAACTTTTTAAAATATTAATAATTACAAATTATTAGTATATAATACTATAAATATCTAATAGGAGATAACATGTACATATTAAAACTTTTAAAAAAAATAAGCGAAGATGATATATTTTCGCTCAGTGCTCAATTTTCATATTATATTATTTTAGGTATATTCCCTTTTATCATTATGCTTGTTTCGATTTTTGGGTATTATACTTCCTTTTTCTATTATTTATTAGACGCCTCTCAGTCAATTTTACCATTAGATGTATACAATATAATATTAAATATAGCTGAAGAATCAGCAAATTCTTATAACAAATCCTATATATCAGCAAGTATTATTGCTCTCGTTTGGTCTGCATCATCTGGAAGTGTAAGTATTATTAAAGGAATAAATAAAGCTTATGATTACCCTATAAGAAAGAATTATTTTTTTATACGCATAAAAGGTATCCTTTTTACATTTGCTCTAATATTTTCTTTGCAAGTGGCATTCATTTTTATTGTCGCTGGTAGTCAATTGATTATTTTTCTACAAAGAATTGCACTTCTCACAGACGTTATTATTTTAATTATAAATTTATTGAGATATGCTTTTCCTTTAGCACTTCTCATTATAATTTTTTCTTTTACTTACAAATTTCTACCTTATGAAAAAGTAAGTTTTCATTTTGTTTTACCTGGTGCACTATTTGCTACATTTGGGTGCATAACTGGCTCCATCATATTTTCAATGTACATAAGCAACCGAAGCAGTTTTTACAATAACATTTATGGAAACTTATCTGGAGTTTTTGTTTTACTTATATGGATTTATATATCATGCTTAATTGTTTTATTAGGTGCAGAAATCAACGCCTTAATATCAAGCCATTCTAAAAAGAAATTGTAGGGCTCGCATTGTTTTATTTATTTTACAGCTCTAAAAATAAAGTATCCAGATTTTTTATCTGCTACTTCACAGTTTCCAAACAAGCTTGTTATTTTTTCCTTTGAACTTGGTGCTCCTTGCTTTTTCTGTATTACAACATACAATTTTCCACCATCATTCAAATGTTCGTATGCCCCTTCATAAAAAGAAAAAACTACATTTTTCCCTGCTCTAATAGGAGGATTTGTAACTATGATATCATATTTATCTTTTATATTTTCAAATGCTGATGAATTTAAAATTCTAACTTTATTTTCGACTTTGTTTTCATTTGCATTCATCATAGCAAGTTCTAAAGCTCTTTCATTTACATCTGCCATTGTAACATTTGAATTTTCTATTAATTTAGCTATTATAACTCCTATTGGACCATATCCGCAGCCCATATCAAGTAATTTTAAGTTTGAATTTTTATTTTCTTTTACAACTGTTTCAATTAAAAGCATAGAACCAAAGTCCACTCCACTTTTAGAAAAAACGCTGTTGCTTGTATAAAAATAAAATCTATCTGTTCCTATATTCCAATCAAATTTATATATTTCTTTTTTTGTTTCAGGATTTTTAGTAAAATATTGTTCCATATTTCCTCCGAATTTTTGTCCTGTACCGACTCATGAATTTTAAAATACATATTATTATAACTTATTTTGTACAATATTCAAATATTAAATACAAAAAAAGATTCTTTAAAATAAATTTCAAAGAATCTTTTTGTATTATTGTTGATATCCAATTAAGAGTCATTAATTAATATGCGTCTTAATTAATTTTGAAAATGCATATCTTGAAACATTAAAGTGTCAAGATATGGTTTTTCTTTAGATATGAACGGAATTAGTTATTGAACTTTAACACAATTAGATTTAAGTTTTGCAATATAAGCTTTTTCTACTGTGTCATAAATGTTATAAACTTTTTCTTTGCTTTCAAACTTAGGAACATAAAGTTCTTTTTGATATTCTGTATCACATTCCTGTGTTGCCTGAGTGTTTAAAAGTGCTGCTAGCTCCTCAAACATTTGAAGATTTGATTTTCCTGTCAATGGTTTTACTGCTTCTACTACTTCTTTAACTGTGCTGTCTGCACTCAAGATTGTACCGTTGCTTTCAACAATGCTGCAAAGTGGCAATACATATTCAGCTGACTTAGTTGTAGCATTTTCCAATATATCAAATGCCGCAAAGAATTTTAATTTTTCTACAGCTTCTTTCAATTCAGGGTTATTTCCAATTACATCTTCGCCTATTACTACTAAACCTTTAATGCTTCCATTTTCCAAAGCTTCTTTGATTTCTTCTCCCGATGTTCTGAAACCAATATTCCATGCACCTTGGCTGTTTGATTTAGGTTTAACAACTATTAAGCCTCTGTTAGGTTTGTTTACATTTCCTGTCAATACAGTTATGTCAGCTAACACTTTTAATGCCTCGTTTTGAACTGTATTTTCATCAGCAATTATTATAGGCTTCTTAGCATTTTTATATGCTTCAGCTGCTACTTCCATAGAAGTTAATACTTCTACTTTTGAAATTACTTTTTTAAGCTCTTCACCATTAGCAAATTTATTTAATGATTCTTCTTTTATAGCGCCTTTTTCAATTAATGATTTAAGCATGCCAGCAAAGAATATTTCATAATTTTTAACACTTAATTTTTCTGACCAATCATCCATTCTTGTTGGATTCAAAGATGCAGACATAATTTTTGTATTTTTAGCAGTCTTTTTAAGCATTATGCCTAGTGATGGGTGGTGTTCATACACTTGACCTACAGAAATTATTAAATCTGCTGCACTTACTTCGCCAAAACTTACTGTTGATTGATTTTTACCTAAAACTGTTTCTATCCCTGATTCTTTATTTAATAGGAATGAACCTTTAATGTTTGTTTCTAATTCTTTTGATATAGCTTTAATGTTGTTTAATTCTTCACTTGTTAATTTAGGTGATACAACAAATGCAATTTGATTTTCACCATACAAGTTTTGAATGCTTCTTAAACGCTTAGAAACTTCATAAAGAGCTGTGTCAAATGATACAGTTTCATATTGACCTTTTACTTTTGCTTTAGGTTCAAGTATTCTGTTAGCATCATTTATGTGTTCTATACCAAACTTACCTTTTCCACAAATAGGATTTAAAATCTTGTCTAAATTTGATGCTTTATAAATTACATTGTCTTTGTGTTCATAAACAACTTTGCATCCTATAGAACAATAGCTACAAACTGATGTAGTTTTTTCAAGATCAAGTGGAATTTCTTTAATGTTTTGTCTTTTTTCTAACCATGCACCAGTAGGGCATACATCTATACATTGACCACATGAAATACAATCTGTATCTTTTAAGCTGTGTTCAAATTCAGGTGCTATAACTGTTTCAAATCCTCTGTTTACAAGACCAAGAGCAGCAGCTCCTACTACATCTTGACATGTTCTTACACAAAGGCCACATTGTACACATTTATCTTGATTTTGTGCAATATATGGGTGGTCTGTTTCTTTATATCTTTTATCTTTTTTGCCATAATCTTTAGTTGTGTCAATATCATAAGTTTTAATGTAATTAACAAGTTGGCATCCAAAATAATCTTTACATCCACATTCAAGACATCTAGAAGCTTCTTTTAACACTTCTTCTTCAGTCATTGTAGGAAGAATTGGTTGGAAATTAGTTTTTCTTATTTCAGCATCTACTGTGTGATGTGAAGCTCTTTCAATTACTTCTCTATCTTTAAAGTCATCTTTTGTTAAATCATCTTGATATACAAGAGGCATGTCATAGAATGGAATCACATGACCAGCAAGATAACTATTCATTACTTTAGCTGCTTGTTGTCCTTGAGCAACTGCTTCAATAGCTATTTTAGGTCCTGTTACAGCATCTCCGCCTGCAAATACACCTTCTAGATTTGTTTCAAAAGTTCCTTTTTGAACTTCTATATTTTTCTTTTTACCAAGTGCTACATTTATATTTCCACAAACTACTTCTTGCCCTATAGCTGCTATAATTGTATCTGCTTCAAACTCAACAAATTCTCCAGTTGGCTCTGGTTTTTGTCTTCCAGAAGCATCTTTTTCACCAAGGATATTTTTCTCACATTTAAGTCCTGAAACTTTTTGTCCATCACTTAAAACTAATGTTGGAGCTGATAAGAATGAGAATATTACTCCTTCTTCTTTAGCTTCTTTTATTTCTATTTTTTCAGCAGGCATTTCGTCTTCTGATCTTCTATAAACGACTCTAACTTCTTCTGCGCCAAGACGGATGCTTGTTCTAGCAACGTCCATTGCAGTGTTTCCGCCGCCCACTACTATAACTTTTTTACCGATTTTAACAGGTTCATTTTCTGCTACTTTTATTAAGAAATCAATACCGCCCATAACTCCAGGAGTTTCTTCGCCTTCACATCTAAGTGATGAACTTTTCCAAGCTCCGATTCCTAAAAATACTGCATTGTATTTATTTTGTAAATATTCAAGAGTTATGTCATCTCCAACTTTTACTCCATAATTTACTTTTGCACCCATAGCTTCAATAACTGATACTTCTGCATCTATTACTGATTTAGGAAGACGGTATTCAGGGATACCATATCTCATCATTCCGCCTGGTTTTTTCATTGCTTCAAATATTTCTACTTCATGTCCTTCTCTTAATAAGAAATATGCTGCTGACAAACCTGCAGGGCCTGCACCAACAACTGCTACTTTTTTACCTGTAGAAGGTTTAATGCTTGGAACATAAACAACATCATCATTTAAATCTTTATCTGCTGCAAAAGTTTTTACACATGCAATTGATATTGGCTCTTCAACTAATTGTCTTCTACATTCTTTTTCACAAGGATGAGGACATACTCTACCAATACTTGCAGGTAATGGTAATTTTTCTTTTATTAATTTCAATGCTTCTTTGTATTGCTTATTAGCTACTAAACCTACATATCCTTGAACATCAGTGTGTGCAGGACATCCCAATGTACATGGTGCCTTACAATCACCTCTATGAGTTGATACTAACATTTGCAATGCCATATTTCTAGCATCAACAACTCTTTTATTCTCTGTAGTTATTACCATGCCATTTGCTACAGGTGTCGAACATGCTCTAGCAAGTTTTGGCATTCCTTCAACTTCTACTATACATAATCCGCATCCACCATAAGCTTCAATTCTTTCATCATGGCATAAATGAGGTATTTCTATATTATTTTCCAAAGCTGCTTCTAATATATTTTTACCAGCAACTGTAGTTATTTCTTTTCCATTTATATTAAATTTTACTGAAGTCACTATTTTTTGCTCCTCTCTCTGATATTATAATTCAACAGCACCAAATTTACATGCAGTGTAACAATTGCCACATTTAATACACTTATCCTGATTGATAACATGAGGTTTTTTAACAGAACCATCAATAGCTTGAACAGGACATTTTCTAGCACAAAGAGTACATCCAGTACACTTTTCTGTATTAATTTTATAAGTTAAAAGCGCCGTACATTTTTTTGCTGGGCATTTTTTATCAACTATATGAGCAATATATTCATCTCTAAAATACTTCAATGAAGTTAATACAGGATTTGGTGCAGTTTGTCCTAATCCGCAAAGTGAAGCATCTTTTACACTTAAAGCTAATGCTTCTAATTCATCCAAATCTTCCATAGTTCCATTACCTTCAGTTATTTTTTCTAAAATCTGAAGCATTCTCTTTGTACCTATTCTACAATAAGTACATTTTCCACATGATTCATTGCAAGTAAATTGAAGAAAGAATTTTGTAACGTCAACGATACAAGTAGTTTCATCCATAACAACCATACCACCAGAGCCTACTATTGCACCTGTTTTACTTAAATCTTCATAAGTAACTGGTGTATCAAGAAGTGATTCTGGTAAACATCCGCCGGATGGTCCTCCAAGTTGTACAGCTTTAAACTTTTTGTCGCCTTTGATTCCGCCGCCTATCCCAAATATTACATCCCTAAGAGTCACACCCATAGGAATTTCAGCCAAGCCACCAAGTTTAATCTTTCCAGATAATGCAAAAACTTTAGTTCCTTTGCTTTTTTCTGTTCCTATTGCAGCAAACTTTTCAGGTCCATGAGATATAATCCATGAAACATTGGCAAATGTTTCAACGTTGTTTATATTTGTAGGCTTTCTCCAATATCCTGATTGTGCAGGGAATGGAGGTTTAAGTCTAGGCATACCTCTTTTTCCTTCTAGTGATTCTATTAATGCAGTTTCTTCACCGCATACAAAAGCACCTGCTCCCATTTTGATTCTTAAATCAAAATTAAAGCCTGTACCCAATATATTATCTCCAAGGTAGTTTCTTTTTGTTGCTTGTTCAATTGCAATGTTTAATCTTTTTATTGCTAGTGGATATTCAGCTCTGCAATAAATAACTCCATGATGTGAACCCATTGCATAACCACAAATTATCATACCTTCAATTAATTTGTGTGGGTCTCCTTCAAGAACACTTCTGTCCATGAATGCTCCTGGATCTCCTTCATCTGCATTACATACCACATATTTTTCTGTACCATTTGCTTTCAAAGCTGCATCCCATTTAAACCAAGTTGGGAAACCAGCTCCACCTCTACCTCTTAAACCAGAAATTTTCATTTCTTCTATAACTTCTTCTTGAGTCATGCTTTTTAAAACTTTTTCAAGAGCACCATAACCACCGATTTCTAAATAATCATCAATATCTTCTGGATTAATTTGTCCACAGTTTTCAAGTGCTACTTTTAATTGGTTTTTAACATAAGCATCTGGTTCTTCTGATGTATATATTATATATTCCGTCAATGGTTGTCCATTTACTAAATGATTTTCAACGATTTTTTTGGCTATTTCTGCATTTACATGTCCATATGTGTATTTTTTGTCACCATCAATAACATCAACTAATGGTTCGTGAAAGCACATACCAACACATCCTGTTGGTTCTACTGATATATTTAAATTATTTTGTGCAACTGCATCATTAATGCTTTCTAATACTTTTCTACCGCCTGCAGCAATACCACAGCTTCCAAGTCCAACTAATACTTTCATTTAAGCCACATCCTCCTTACGAATATTTCTAATAATATTTACAGCTTCAGCTGGTGTAAGGTTACCGTAAGCTTCACCATTAATCATCATAACAGGTGCTAAGCTGCAACATCCTAAACATGATACATCTTCTAATGTAAACATGCCATCCTGAGTTGTTTCTCCAGGAAGAATTTTTAATTCTTCACGTAATGCCTGTGAAACTTCTTTAGAGCCATTTACGTGGCAAGCTGTTCCTTGACATTGTAATATTAAATATTTTCCGATAGGTTTTAACCTAAACTGAGTGTAAAATGTAGCTACTCCATAAATTACTGACTTCTTGTTATCTGTGTTATCAGATATATAGTTTAAAGCTTGTAATGGCAAGTATCCATAAATATCCTGAGTTGCTTGAAGTATATTAATTAAGCTGCCTTTTACTTTTCCGTATTTTTCGAGTACGGGTTTCAATAGTGAAGTATCTATGGCTTCATCTTTGAAATTGTTAACCATTTCTTCCGATTTACAATTATTACACATTTCGTCCTCCTACAATATTACTTTTTAAATAAAATAAAATATTCACAATTTATTATAACACTATGAAATAATATAAACAAGTACTTTTTAAGTATCAAGCAGGTCGTTTAACGTCCATCTCGTTTTGAATTCTCAAGTAAATTTCAACAATTAAAAAAACCTAAATGATATTCATTTCTATCATTTAGGTCTAATTTACAATAATTGGTTTAAATAAAATTTGTATAAAAAGCTTTATAAGCTTTGTAAGTCATGTATACATCTGTCTTTGATACCAATTCAAATGGTGCGTGCATACTTAAAACAGGTACCCCTAGATCAACTACATCCATATTAAGGTTTGCCATAATATATGCAATTGTACCTCCACCGCCTTGGTCAACTTTTCCAAGTTCAGCAGGCTGCCAAACTATATCATTTTCATTAAATATTTTTCTTATTTTTCCTATATACTCAGCATTAGCATCATTTGCACCAGACTTACCTTTGCTTCCTGTATATTTAATCATTGCTACACCTTGACCCATAACCGCAGCATTTTGAATTTCTGATACATTCGAATATGTAGGGTCAACACCTGCTGCAACATCTGATGAAAGCATGCTTGAATTTGCAAGAGCTCTTTTAAGAGAAAGAAAATCTCCGCCACCTTGAAGAAGTATCATTTCTCCAACAAAATTATTGAAGAATTCTGAATGCATCCCTGTGTTGCCAACACTGCCTATTTCTTCTTTATCTGCAAACAACGATATTGCAGTTCTGTCGTTATTTTCAATTTCAAATATTGCTTTTAGTGATGTATATGCACAAACTCTGTCATCATGACCATATGCAGATATCATACCTCTATCTATTCCTACATCTCTTGCACGTCCTGCTGGAACTATTTCAATTTCTGCAGTGTGGAAGTCTTCTTCAATCATGCCATATTTTTCATTTAATATTTTTAAAACATTTAATTTGAATCGTTTTTCATCATCTTTTCCTTCAGCTGGAAGGCTACCTATTATTACATTTAGTCCTTCACCTTCAATTGCTTCAGAAAGTTTTTTATCATTTTGTTCTTTTGCAAGGTGAGGAAGTAAATCTGTTATATAGAAAACAGGATCATTATCATCATCACCAATGGAAATATCAATAGTTTCTCCATCTGATTTAACAACTGTTCCATATAATGCAAGAGGTAATGCAACCCATTGATACTTTCTAATTCCACCATAATAGTGAGTTTTCAAAAGTGAAACACCATGTTCTTCATACAATGGATTTTGTTTTAAATCTATGCGAGGTGAATCAACATGAGATCCAACTATGTTCATACCATTTTCAATTTTATCTTTTCCTATAACTGCTAATACAGCACTTTTTCCTTTATTTACAAAATAAACCTTTGCACCTGGCTTAAGTTCATTAAATTCATCTAAAGGTTTGAATCCTTGTTCTTCAGCTCTTTTAATTATTTCTTTAATAGAAAGTCTTTCTGTTTTAGAAGCATCTATAAAAGCTTTATAATCATCACCTAATTTAAAAACATTTTCTCTTTCTTCTCCATTTAATTTTTCCCATATGAATTTCTTTTTATATAAGAGTTCTTTATTTGTCATATATTTACTCCTTTATTTTAATTTTAAAATTTTATTATACTCAATTGTTATACTTTAATTCAGTTAAATACATTTTATCTTCTAACTCAATGCATTTAATATCATAATTTTTAACTAAATCAAATTCTCCATCATAACCACTCATGCGCCAGCTTAAGTTTGCATTAATATCCATACCTTCTTCTGTTTCATTTAAAGTATTAATTTTATCTACTTTAACATTTAAAGCTAGTTCATAATCTGTTGGATTATCTATGACTTTATACAATATATCCACGTCATTATCTAGAAGTTTATCAGCCTCTATAACGCTTAGATTTTCTTTTAAAATTTTCGTGTCATCAACACTTTTGCTACCATATAGAAAATCATTCATTATTTCTATCCGCTTATTAAGCAAATATTCAATACTTGTAATTTCTTTGTGGTTTTCATAATTTCCAATTGAATTGTAACTAAATAATAACGATGCCACCAATAAATATATAAAGCCATTTTTCATTTGTATCCCCCTAAATATAATTAATTTAATATTATACAGAAATTAATTTCTGAAATTTAATTTTCATAATATATATTATAGAGTTACAAAAGAAATTTTTTTATCGTTAAATGTCGCCGAATATATAAAATTATTCTCTAATTTTCAACAAATTTACCATTTATTTGATAATAAACATTAAAAGTTAATAATTATAAATTTATATTTAAACACAATTGAAGGATTCATGCAATGCACAAATCCTTTCACTTATTCTTCATCATTAATTTTAATTATTTCACAGTTTTAACACTGTTTCTTTTTTCAATAGTGAATGGTAATTCCATCAACCCTTGTTGAGTTCTGTCACCTTTAATAGTTTTAATTAACATTCTCATTCCTACAGCTCCAACATCATAATAAGGTTCGCCTATTGTAGTAAGTTGTGGTCTTACAAATTTACCTTCTCTAATATTACCATAACCAACAACAGATACATCACCAGGAACACTTATTCCATTATCCGTGAAGCTATTCATAATACCTATTGCAATTTCATCACTACTGCATACAACTGCTGTAAAATTACTTGCATCTTTAGCAATAGTTTTACCTGCTTCATATGCTTTGCTGTGTTTTCCGCTACCAACAGCATAAACATTTGAATATTGTAATTCATTGTCTTCTATTGCTTTTAAATATCCAGATATTTTATCACTTTCTACAGTTGTTCTGTTTTCAAAATCTGAAACATAAGCAATTTTTTTATGACCTTCTTTAATTAAATATTTTGTCATTTCATAAATTGCAGCAGAACTATCTATTGAAATATAATTCATATGTTCATTTACATCTCTTGTGAAAAATACACATGGTTTATTTAAACTTTTAGCTGAATCTAAAATCTCACTGTCAAATCTATTTCCAACTAGGAATAAACCTTCTGCTTGTTTTCTATCTAAAAGCTGTAAATATTTTTCCTGTGTTTCCTTGCTTGAATAGCTGCTGCAAAGAAGTATGTCATATCCATACATCTTTCCTATTTCTTCAATTCCTCTAACTATATCTGCAACATAACTTTGTGCTAGATTGTTGACAATAACACCTATCAAATATGATCTTCTTGTTACAAGACTTCTTGCAACATCATTTGGCTTATAACCAGTTTCTTCAATAACTTTTAAAACTCTTCTTCTAACTTCCGGACTAACAGGTTTTGAATCATTAATTACTCTTGATACGGTAGATATTGATACTTCCGATAGTCTAGCAACGTCTTTTATCGTTATCATTTTTTCCTCCTATTAAGTTTATTTTAATATATCGTACGTAATATCGAATTTATACTTTTATTATATATGTAATTCATAATTTTCGCAATCGTTTTTTTCCTAGTTTTCCTCAAAAAGTAAAAAAAAACATAAAAAAATACATTAAAAAACCCGCATGTGCCGCAAACTATTAATTCATACCCGCAACTAAGCAGGTGGGCTTTCTGTTAAGTGATTCTGGCTTCCCGTCAAAGCGGGCCTGTCATAGGCACTTAAACTCGAATGCCCTTTTACAATATGTCGGTTGAATTAAAAAGCTTCCGAACACCGCAGGCTCATTTCATTTTTTATATATTGAATTATATCATAAAGCAAGACGTAAGTCTTGCATCACAACGATTCAATAAAAATACTGAAAACAAAGACGTCAGTCCTTTTTTTAGTATTTTTATTATATCACAATTTTTAAATTTTTTCAACTTAAATTTAAATCACTCTCATACAAAACTTCTTTTTCTATCAGCAATTTAGCTATTGATTCAACCTTCTCTTTGTTGATTTCTATTATATGCATTACTTCTACATATAATTCATCAATTAGTTTTTTTACAGATTTTTCTACTGACGATAAAGGAATATTGAGCTCTCTAGCTAATATATTGAAGTTTACAAATCCTGTATCATCATCCATACCAAACTTTGCAATGTAATCTATGGCAAGTGATGTAGATCTTTCTATATCGTTTTGTGCACCTATAGTTACATTATCTCTTCCAAAAAATACTTCTTCTGCAACTCTTCCTGCTAACAAAACAGAAAGTTGATTTTTAATTTTTAATTTAGTAACAACTTCTGTTGAACTAGGTGTGCTTAAAGTGTAACCACCTGCTCCTTTGCTCGTTGGAATTACAGATACTCTCACTATTTTATTTTCCGGCATAAGATATCTGGATACAAATGCATGTCCAGCTTCATGATAAGATGTTACAATTTTTTGCTTCTTGTTTTCTGAAGGACATTTTTGTTCAGTTCCTGCCAGAATATTAAGATATGCTTTTTCAATATGATCAGTATTTATTTTTTCCGAATTGTTTCTAATTGCAATTAATGATGCTTCATTAATTAGATTTTCAATCATTGCACCGCTGAAGTAAACTGTTAAATCAGCAATTTTATCAATATCTATTAATTCTTCACAGCTTCTTTTTCCTAAATAAAGATTTAATATATCTTTTCTTGCTTCTCTGTCAGGAAGCATAATTTCTATTTGTCTGTCAAATCTACCTGGTCTAAGAAGTGCTGAGTCCAAAGTATCCACTCTGTTTGTTGCAGCTATTACAACTATTCCAGTATCATCACTAAATCCAGACATTTCAGTAAGAAGAGCATTTAAAGTACGATCGCCTTCATCGCTTCCTCTCATGTTTCCACCCATTCTTTTTTTACCAATAGCATCAATTTCATCAATAAATATAACACTTTTTCCTGATCGTTTTGCTTTTTTAAAAAGACTACGAATTCTTCCAGCTCCAAGACCAGCATAAACTTGTACAAAATCCGAACCAGATACTGCATAAAAAGGTACTCCTGCTTCTCCGGCTAAAGCTTTTGCCATAAGTGTTTTTCCAGTTCCCGGTGCTCCATAAAGCATTACACCCTTTGGCATCCTTGCATTAAATTTACTGTATTTCTCTGGATTTTTAATAAAATCAACAATTTCTAATAAACTTTCTTTTGCTTCATAGTTTCCTGCTATATCATTAAAGTTTGTATTTGACGAACTTAAATATTCTATTTCGCTTAAATTATTTATTTCCTTTTGAGCTGATTTTTTGTTCTTAAAAAATAAGAAATAAATAAAAATCATAACACCCAAAATTGCTACTATTTGATATATTTCCATTTTTATACCCCCTGAACGATTGAATTGTTCTTATTGTAACACAGGTATATACTTTTGGATATACTCAAATTATTAGCTCAATTTCAATGTTTTTCCTAATTTTCCAACAAGCAAATTGATTGTGCAGCTATGCCTTCTCCTCTGCCTTCAAAACCTAAATGTTCAGTTGTAGTTGCTTTTATATTAATATTTTTAACATCAGTTCCTAAATCTTCAGCAATATTTTTTTTCATATTATCTATGTGCACATTCATTTTAGGTTTTTGTGCAATAATTACAGCATCTATATTTCCTACTTTATAATTATTTTCTTTCATAAGTTCATTGACTTTTCTAAGCAATATTCTGCTGTCAATATCTTTAAATTTATTATCTGAATCTGGAAACAAACAGCCTATGTCTCCTTTTCCCATAGCCCCTAAAAGGCTGTCCATAATTGCATGTATTAAAACATCTGCATCAGAGTGACCTTCTAATCCCTTTTCATATGGGATTTTCACTCCTCCTATAATTAGAAATCTGTTTTCAACCAATGCATGAACATCGTAACCAATTCCTACTTTCATTTTCAAAATCTCCTTTATTAATAAATACTTGCAAATATTTCTGCTATTCTCAAATCTAGCGGAGTTGTTATTTTTATGTTTCTTGGTAAACCTTCAATAGTTTTTACTTTGTACCCGTAATATTCTGCAATAGATGCATCATCTGTAAAATTTATATCATCATTTTCGTTTATTGCCATGTCATAACATTCTCTAATTAAATAATAATCAAATGCTTGAGGAGTTTGTACAGCTTTAAGTTTTTTTCTATCTAATGTTTTTTCAACAAAACCTTCATCAACTTGTTTTATAGTGTCAATTACATCAATAACAGGAATACACGCTTTGTAATTATAAGCATTTTCTATGCAAGTATTTATTAAACTATATGAAATAAACGGTCTGACACCATCGTGTATGAGCAATATACCACCTTTGTCGGAAGCCATTTTTATACCTTCATAAACAGATTCTGTTCTGGTTTTTCCACCCTTTAAAACACTTTTAATTTTTTCATAATCACAGGCAATATTGTTTTTAACATAATCTAACTCTTCTTTATTAACAACAAGAATTATATCATCAACATAGTTGCTCTTTTCAAATTTATATATAGTTGTGTCAAGAATAGTTTTACCTGCAATAGTCATATACTGCTTAGGTATTTCAGAACCCATCCTTGTCCCTCTTCCAGCAGCAACTATAATTGCAGTTACATTTTTATTCATGTACATTTCTGTCCCACCTTTATTTCAATAATTCTTTAATGTTTAAATCTGATAATTCTACATGAGGTACTCCAAGGTTTCTATTTTTAATAAATGTACCATGGCAGTCTGAACCCCCAGTTATAATTAAATCATTTTTTTTACAAAACTCTATATATCCTTGTACAAAATTTTGATTGTATGGTGAATAACATTCCATACCATCAATACCTATTTCAAGCCAGTATTTCATTTCACTTTCTGGCATATATTCATTTTTATAATTTGATGAAGGATGAGCAAGTATAACTTTTCCTCCACTCTTTTTAGCAATTTCAATAGTTTCTTCAGGGCTTTTTAATATTGCTTTATATCCTGATTTGTTTACATCAGCTAAATGTGCCAACAAATCTTTATGAATACCTTGATCAATCATGAAATTAGCTGATTTCCATCCACCTCTTTTTCTATTGTGCTTATAATTTTTAAAATCTTCAAAAGTAATGTGATCATATTTAGGAACTACATACTTTTTTATATAATCCTCATTTGAATTAAGCCTATTTTCAATAGTCCAATTCATAAGTTCTATTAAGCCCTTATTTTTATAATCATAATTATATGTTAATAAATGATATTCTCTACCTTCATATGTTGTTGTCAATTCAACACCATGCAAATAAATCAAATTATCATTTGGCGTTATTATCTCTTCCATATTAATAACATTGTCAATGCAGTCATGATCCGTAACTGAAAATATATTTATTTTATTTTTTATTAATTGTTCTTTTAATTCATAAACATCCCAGGTGCCATCAGATGCACAGGTATGCATGTGCATATCAACTTTTTTCATTTTAACCCCTTATATTAATAAATCATCATTAATCTTAGTATAAAATTTTTCTTTTACTTCTTCAAAATCTTTTGTTTCACCCATAATCCACATAAGCTTTGTTATTGCAGATTCAATAGTCATATCATATGCTTGAAGAACTTTGTAATGTCTCAATGCTTTTATACCAACTTCATATACGTCCATGTCGCTTCCTTCAAGCATTACTTGAGTAGCAACAACAACTATTTTTCCATTTTCTGAAAGAGTCTTAAGTTTATCTAAGAAATTCCTTTTATCTAAAAAAGGTAATCCTCCAACTCCATAACTTTCAATTACTATACCTTCATATTTTTCACCAATATAATCAAGTACATCAGGTTCCATTCCAGGAGCTAACTTAAGTAAAAATATGCTTGGATATATTTTTTTATAAAATTTAACTTTTTCATTTAATGCTTCATTTCTGATATATTTAGAAATCCTTTTGTCATCTATTAATGCAGCAACAGGAAAATTAATACTTTCAAAAGCACTGTAACTTTTAGATTTAATTTTTCTCGCTCTTGTACCAATTATAGCCTTCCCATCAAATACTATATATATGCCTCTAACGTCTTTTTCACATACAAATCTAAAGCTGTCGAGCATATTTTTTCTAGCATCAGTTATTTCAGCATTTATAGGTTTTTGTGAACCTGTAATTACAATTGGTTTATCTAAGTTTTGAATAAGATATGAAAGTGCTGAAGCAGTATATGCCATTGTATCAGTACCGTGTGATATTACAAATCCATCGTATTTATCATAAACTTCTTCAATTGTTTCTGATATTAAAGTCCAATACTCTGGCTGAATATTTGTGCTATCTATATTAAATAGCTGAATTGTATCCACATTGCAAAACTCTTTTATTTCAGGAACATATTCCATTAGTTCATCAGATGTTATGCCTGGTGCTAACCCATCTATTGTTTTTTTAGAAGCTATGGTACCACCAGTTGCAATCAATAAAATACTCTTTTTCATTTTCTTCTCCCTCATATCAATTCAAATTTACACTACTTGTAGGGACACAATGTATGCGTTCCGTGATGCGCATGCAATGCTCACCCTACATAATTATTCTTTCCATATCTTCTGGCAATAGTGCTTTTACAATCATCTTTTCACCTGTCGTCGGATGAATAAATTTCATTTCGAAGCAGTGCAATGCCTGCCTTCCTATTAAATTGCTTTCATTGCCATACAGCGTATCCCCTATAATGGGATGTCCGATATGCTTCATGTGAACTCTGATTTGATGAGTTCTTCCTGTTTCAAGTTTTAATTTCACTAAAGTTTTATTACCAAATCTTCCTTCAACTTCATAATGAGTTATGCATTCTTTGCCTGATTTATCGACTACTCTTATTATATCTTCAGGATTAAGCCTTGCTATTGGTTCATTAATAGTACCTCTATCACTTTCTAACAATCCTTCAACAATTGCATAATAATATTTTTCTACTATATTTGCTTTCATTTGATTTGATAATTCATTGTGAACATATGGATTTTTAGCAATTATAACAATTCCTGAAGTGTTCATATCTAGACGATTGACAAGGCGAACTTTTTTTTGTATTCCTTTTTCTTTAAAGTAATAAGCTACACCATTGGCGATTGTGTTATCTTGATGAGATTTAGTTGGATGTACAACTATATATGGTGGTTTATTTACTATAAGTAAATCATTATCTTCATATATTATATCTATTGGAATATTTACAGCATTGTATTCATCTTCTTCATCATTAAATTCTACTGTTAAAACATCACCAATAAATACACTTTTATTTAACTTTGTTTGTTTTTCATTTAACAATATTTTCCCAGAGAGCTCAAGTTTTTTTGATAATCTTCTAGAAAAATTTAGATTTTCGGATAATATTCCCTTTACAGTTTTGTCATTTTCTTGTATTGTATAAGTAAGGATATTATCATAATTTTTATTTGTCATGGTGTACTCCTGTATTTTTCATAAATGGTACATTATTAATATAATATAAAAAGTATTGTATGTAAAGAGGATAATTATGAAAGACAAAGTAATTAATATAGCTACAAATATGGAGCCATATACACTAGAAATCAAAAGCAAACTTATCAACATGTTAAACATTTACGGATACAAATGCAATGAAGGCTTTAATCCTAAAGCCGAATTAAATATTACAATAGGTGGAGATGGTTCATTCCTTAGAGGTGTTAGAGATAGCAATTTTTCTAAAATTCCCTTTGTAGGTATAAACACTGGTACTTTAGGCTTTTATCCTGAAATCACACCTGAAAATATGGAAAACTTTATTATAGATTATAAAAATGATAATTATTCTATAAATGAAGTGAATCTTATTGAAAGTGAAATATTTAAAAATGGTTGTTCAGAAAAGTTATATGCTGTTAATGATATTGTTATTAAAAGAAAAGATATGAAAACAATACATCTTGACATTTTTATTGATTCAAATCATTTACAGACCATTAGCGGCGATGGTTTAATTATTTCATCTCCAATGGGTAGTTCTGCATACAATCTTTCAGCTGGAGGCAGTTTAGTTTATCCATCATTAAAGACGTTGCAAATAACACCATTGTCACCTATTATATCAAACGCTTACAGATGTTTAACTTGCAGTATTGTTGTACCGCCTGAATTTGAAGTAAAATTATTTCCTGAAAGAAAAGATGATTATTTTATAACATTTTTAGCAGATGGAGTATCTTATGAAATTGATGGTATTGAATATGCTGGTTTTAGAACATCTAAAAAAGTAATAAGAAGATTGACAACGGGAACATATAATTATTGGAATGTAATAAAAGAGAAATTTTTATAATTAACCTGCTTCTCTTTCATTGCTATCCAAATAATTTAAATAGAATTTATTTTCCTTTGGAACGGTAACTAACCGTTCCTTATATTCGTTCAACACAATTCCTATATAAATGCTTAAAATCATCATTATTTGAGGCGTCAAAAAAACAGAATCTACAGTTCCATGTATTAAAACCATTATAATTATTACAAAAGAAGTAACTGAAATTTGATTTTCTTTTTTCCTTATATTAAACCACAACTTCGAAATTAAATTATATGATACATATAAAACCCCACTCGTTCCTATTATACCTGTTTCTGATAAAACTTGTATATAAATATTGTGACAGTGCTCAATATTTGATTTTACAACATCTGAATATTCAGTTATGTATTTAGACAAAGTTCCAAATCCTATTCCAGTAATTATATTATCCTTAATAATTTTAAAACACGCTTTCCAAATTTCAAATCGATACAACATTGAACTATCTCCTAAGACCTTGCTAGGATCTGAACGGCCAATACTTAAGATTTTATCCAAACTTATTATTACTAAAGCTATAATTAAAGCATATTTGAAATATTTTTTATTAAATAAAATTCCTGATATTATTAATGTTACAATAAGTGATAGCCATGCAGTTCTTGAAAATGTTAAAAACAAGCAAATTATTCCTAATAAAAAAACAATCATTTCTAACTTGTCATTTCCATTAAAATTAATAGTTCCGCAAATTATTATCAAAATAATATTTATGTAAAATCCAAATACATTTGGATTAAAAAATGTTGAATAAATTCTTTTTTTAAGCTGAAAAACTTCACCATCAACCCATTTTTTAGGCATTGCAAACTGTGGATTTATATATTGTATTATGCCTATAATGAAAACTATAACAGAGACAATGTAAATTATCTTTTTTATGCTTTGCAAATTGGTATGATTCATATTAACATTTACCATTCCAATGGAATACAAACATAAAAACATCATTAATCCATACAGTGATGAAATTAAAATATGTTTCGAAAAAACTACTCCTATAACAATATACAAAAATATTATTGACAGAAGCACATTATTTTTAATTGACTTTAATGTTGCATATTCTCTTTTATGCATTTGTACAACAAAAACTGCTGCAACAAATACGTAAGCAGCAGGTATAAAAATTATTGAAAGTATTAATAAAACATATAACTGATGATGTCTTTTCATTATCTTATCCAATATGTGATGTATTTTAGTTAATCATTATAGGATCCTTCGCCTTGCTCAGGATGACAATATAGTTTAATAAGCAATATTGTTACATCTTTACTGTAAATTTACTTCCTTCATCTAAAGTACTTTCCACCGTTAAAGTAAATTTATGAATATCTGCTATCCATTTTGCAATACTTAATCCAAGTCCCGTTCCACCTTCTCTGTGGCGCGCTTTATCAGCTCTGTAAAATCTATCAAATATTCTTTCTGCATCTTTTTTGCTTATTCCAATACCTGTATCTTCTACAGTTAATATCTTTTTATTCTTTTCAGTATATAACCTTACGGTAACTTTTCCTATTTCTGTATATTTTATAGCATTATCAATGAGTATGACAATCATTCTCCTGATTTTATCATAATCACCTTTTATCAATATATCTTCTTCTAATTTTAATTCAAAATCAATCTTTTTATTTTTTGCTATGATTTCCATATTTGCACATACATTTTCAACTATTTCTGATATTGAAATTTCTGTAATATCTAACTTTTCTTCATTAGCATCCGCTTTTGCAAGAGTTAAAAGTTGGTCTATTAACTTAGCCATAACTCTTGTTTCAGAATATGCATTATCAAGCCAAATTTCATTTTCTTCAACCGTTCCTTCATCATCGCTTAAAACAACATCAAGGTTTGTTTGTATAACAGTTAGAGGAGTTCTAAGTTCATGGGATGCATCTGCAATAAATTCCTTTTGCCTAATCCAAGTTTCTTTTACTGGTCTTAATGCTTGACCTGTAAATACATAGCTGATCCCTAATAATGTAATCATTCCCGTTGAACCAAATAAAAATAACACAGTTTTTAAAAATGACCAAATTATTTCTTCATTTATAGTATTTTGATATACCTGCACAATTCCAGGACCATTATCATCATCAAAGTACTTTGTATATACTCTATAATTTATTCCATCAACTCTTTTTGTTACATATGAATCTGCTTTTGCACAAAATGAATCAACAGCTAAAGATGCAATAGATTCAGCTATTTCAGATTCGCTTTTTTCTTCATAAATTCTTTCAAAATTTTCATTGTATATAACATAGCTAGCTTCAAGTTTTTCAGTACCCATAATAGCAAGTTTCGGCCCCAAACCATATAGAATATTTCTTTCTCTAAATAATGATTGTTGTGGTAAAACTGAATCATTGTAAGTGTAGATTCTTATAGCTTCAGACTGCATCAGTTTTTTTGTACCATCTTCAAATATGAACTTTGTGAAATTATAAATTCCCGTAGCAATAAAAAACATAAATACAATAAGGATTATCCCCATGTACACAGTTAATTTTATATGAAGCTTTTTAAACATGTTATTTCTCCTTAAGCATATATCCTACACCACGTACAGTTTCAATTTTTGCATTAGTGTCTTCAAGCCTTTTTCTTAAATGATGCACATATATTTCAATATTGCTTTCTAAAATATCTGCTTCCAATCCCCATATTCTATCTATAATTTGCTCTCTTGTAAATACTTGTCTAGGTTTTTTTATGAACATTTCCATAAGCATTGCTTCTTTCAATGGAATTTTATATTCAATATCATCAATGTACAAAAGATAGTTTTTCACATCATATTTAATATTTTCAAACTCATATATTTCACCTATAAATTCAGTATTTTTTCTTCTTGCCAACGCCCTTACTCTAGCAATTAGCTCTTTAGTTGCAAAAGGCTTAACCAAATAATCATCAGCTCCAGTTTCAAGTCCAAATACACGGTCATCTACAGCATCTTTTGCTGTAAGCATTATTACAGGAGTTTTACTTCCTGATTTTCTAATAGCTTTTAATATATCTATACCATTTATTCCAGGTAACATTATATCCAAAACTATTACATCATATATTTCTTTTTCAGATAGTATTAGTCCTTCTTCACCATCATTTGCGATATCAACATCTATTTTTTGCTTAGTAAATAAAAACTTAAGCGCTTGAGTTATCTTTACTTCATCCTCAACTATTAATATTCTCACTTTATTACCTCCTTTGAACCGAAGTTCAACTTTGTACTCTACCATACATATTGTTTTTGTAGAAGAGGGTCTTGTACCCTCCCATTTACTAAATATATCTACAACTACATAATAGCTTTTATATCTTTAATTTAAATTAATATTCCTTATTATTTATATAATAGATTAGCAAATTGACTTTTGTCAAGCTTTAATGTAAAATACAGAAGTTAGTTCATAAATCACAAAAAAGGAAGGTTTAATTATGATTAAAGGTGTTATTTATGATATGGATGGAGTTCTAGTTGACAGCGAACCACTTTATCATGAATTCGAGTATATGTTCTTCAAAAATTTAGGAGCAAATGTAACAATAGACTATTTTGATAAGTATGTAGGTTGTTCACTTGAAAATACAATTAATGGTGTATGTGCTGATTTCAATATAAACACAATACCTAAAGAAAGTATAATGAAAATTTTTTCGAAAGGCGCAGAATTAATTTATTCAGATAATCCTAAACTTCATATATGTGAAGGTGTTGTTGACTGGCTTGAATTTTTCAAAGCAAATAATTACCCATTAATAGTTGCATCATCAACATATAGAGAAAAAGTTGAAATAAGTTTAGAAAGATTTAACCTTAAACAATATTTCACCAACTATATTTGTGGTGATGAAGTAAAAAAAGCAAAACCTGATCCAGAAATATTTCTCAAAGCATGTGATGAATTAAATTTAAAACCATCGGAATGCTTGGTTATAGAAGATTCAGAAAACGGAATAAAAGCGGCTAAAAATGCCGGATGTTTAGCTATAGGATTTTTAAACAAAGGTAAAAATTCTCAAAATTTAGCTTTAGCAGATTTTGTATTTGACACATTTGGTAAAGAAAAATTACCCATGTTAAAAAAGATATTAAATATGTAATTAATAATTATAAAGGATGTCATTTAAGTTTCAAAATCAGGCGGGAACTAATAATACCCGCCCCTATATATAATTTTATTATAAAATTCGTTTATGATGGAAATTGACTAACTTCTACTTTATTTTGAATTTCAGCTCCATTTGGTATCCAAAACTTAAAAGCATTATGAACTATTTCAAAATCGACATCATCATAAATATAACTTTCACCATCAATACATAAATTAATAGGATTATCACTTTTAATTTTAACTTTCATGCATTTTCTGTAAGTTATATATTTTTTTATATTATCTTTTTCAAGATGTGTTCCTGCCTTATAACTATTAATAAGTCCAAGTATTTTTAATCGTGACATTGTGTTTACTAAACATACATCCAAAATTTCATCATCTATTTTGGCTAATGGTGCACATTTGTAACCACCGCCGTAAGAATGACCATTTGCCACTACTCCAAGCAAGAACTTGCCTTTTATTTTTTCACCGCTGTCTAATTCTACTTCTAGATTTTTACCGAGACTTTTCAATAAACAAAATAAAACTGATAATATATAACAACCAGTTCCTGATATAAAAGGTATTCTTTTAAATTTATGCATATTAAAAGCAGCATCAGCATCAAAACCAACATTGCAAACTGAAACTGCATATTCATTTCTTATTTTTATTAAATCCAGACTAACACTTTTACCTTGAATTTGAGCTTCAATATTTTTAAAATTTATTGTATTTTCAAAATTCTTTACAAAGTCATTTCCAGTACCGCAAGGTATAAGCCCCACACTAACATGTTCATAGTTACACGCTACATTAACTATTTCATGGAGAGTACCATCACCGCCACAAGAATAAAAAACATATGGAACATATTCTTCACACTTGCTAATAAGAAATTTGTTAACATCACCTTTATATTTTGTAATGTATATATCATAATCTACCTTTTTATCTTTAAGGTAACTATTAATATTATTTTCAATTTCATGTTGATATTTTCCTTTACCAGCTACAGGATTAATTATAAAAATATGCTTCATATTTCCCTCATCAATTATTGTTTTTCATATTATAACATACAACAAAAGAGGGAACAAGCCCTCTCCATTTTAAATAATATTTATATGATTTAATTCATTATTTATTTAAATTAATATGTTGTGCAACTTTTTTGTCCATTGTTTTTATATGCTTTATTAGCCAATCACCAATTGAACGGTTTACTTTTGCAACAAGTGGAATAGTTGCACCACCTTTTTCAAATTCTGAAACAATTTCAGCTACATCTTTTTTAAAGTCTTCATGTAGTTTTTTATGTGCAGTATAATCTGGATACTTTGATTTTAATTGAAGTTTCTCTTCATCATTAAAATGTTTTACAACATAATCACTTAAGAAATTCAAAGTTTTTTGAACTTCCACACGACCCTTACCTTGACTGCATGCATCCAATAGTTCATTAATAGCATTTATTAAAGATTTATGCTGTTCATCAATTATTAAATTACCTGTTTCTAATGACTTGTCCCAAGTATATGCCATTTTTTTACCTCGCTTCTTATTTATATTTATATTAGCTAAAATCCATATTATCATAATAATTCTTTTTGTTGTTAAATATCAAATTTTCATATTCTTCAATTGTTATTGGCTTTGAAAATACAAAGCCCTGGGCCATATTGCAACCTATATCTTTAAGAAAGTTTACTTGCATCTTGCTTTCTACCCCTTCAGAAACAACGTTTAAATCTAAATGTTTTGCAAGATTAACAACATCATTTACAATCATCCTTGCATTTTGATCTTCAATATGATCTAAAAATGTTTTATCTAATTTCAATGTATCTATAGGCATATCTTGTAGCAAACCAAGGCTCGAATAACCAGATCCAAAGTCATCCATTGAAATATTGAATCCATTTTCTCTGAAATTTCTCATAATAGCAAAAACTTCTTTAATGTTTTCAAATACAACAGACTCTGTAATTTCAATTTCTACAATTCCTCTAGGTATATTGTATTTATTCAAAATATTTTTATAATTTTCAACAAAATTTTTCTTGCTAAAATGCAGTCTAGAAACATTAACAGACATAGGAATGATATCATAACCACTATCCATCCATTTCCTTAAATTAATACAAACTTGTTCAAATATAAATTCATCAATGTTTATAATGAAACCATTTTTTTCAAAGATAGGAATAAATTTTATAGGGCTCATTAGCCCTAATGCAGGATGATCCCAACGTACTAATGCTTCAGAACCAGAAATACTTCCATCAGTTAAGTTTATTTTAGGTTGTAAAAAAACCTTAAATTCATTGTTTTTCAGTGCATCATACATATCATCTTCAATTCTTTTTTCTGCGATGAGAATATTCGTCATATTTTCATTATATATTGAATAATTACTTGCATACCCACCTTTAATATCCATCTTTGCTAGTTTTGCTTTATCTATAGCTATCCTTATATCACAATCTTCTTCTATAAAAAATATGCCTACTGCAATTACCGGTTTAATGTTTAAATTATGCCATATGCTTAAATTTTCTATTTCTTTTGAAATATTATTTATATTTTGTAACAGTTCATTTTGATTGCATTCATATTCAAAAAGAACTAAAAAGTTATCTGCATAAGACCTGCAATATATATGATTATCTTTAAGCGTATCACAAAGTACATTTCCTATTTCACAAAGTACATCATCACCTGTGCTATGCCCTAATTTGTCATTAATCATTTTAAATTTATCAATATCAATATGCACCAAAGCAAATTTTTTTCCACATCTATTATTTAATATATATTGTGCATCTTTTATAAACTTAATTTTATTACTAATGTTACACACGGTGTCAAGATTCTCTTTATCTGCATCTTTTTTTATTTTGACAGCAAACTCCTTGCTTAAAATTAAACTTGCAACGCAAAACCCAATTATTAATAATGCTAAAATAATACTAAAAGTCATGAAAAATTTAATTTCGTCAAAAGATATTTCATCAATTTTATCTAAAAGGTAAAATGTTTTTGAAAATAGAACAGCAATAATGATTAATGCAAATATTGTTACGAAAACAACAAGTGGCCAAAAATGTTTAATTAAGGAGTTTTCATCTTTTTCTTTTATGATTTATCACCGCCGTCACCTAAATTAAGTAATACCATCAAGTGGTCATACCATGCAATAATATATATCGACTCATTTCAACAAAAGTTTAGTATATTTTAAATAATCCATTTAGTTATTTTTTGTTTTTATGAAAACAATACCGATTCAAGTTAAAAGAAGGTCTGTACAGCACTTTCTTTAATTAATTGTTATAAGCTTTACTTTTTATTTTTATTACACTTACTAAATCTTTCAAAATTTGTGATTGGCTACTTAATTCTTCACTAGCTGCTGCACTTTCCTCTGCTGTAGCTGAATTAGTTTGTACAACTGATGAAATTTGCTCTATTCCTACAGAAACTTGAGATGCACCTACAGCTTGCTGCTTTGATGTTTCAGCAATTTCTTCTATTATTGAAGCTGTCATATTTGTTTTTTCTACTATTAATTTCAAAGAATGTTCTGTATCGCTTGCAATTTTTACACCATTATTTACTGCATTCAAAGAACTTTCAATGAGCTCTGTTGTATTTTTGGCTGCTTCTGCACTTTTCGAAGCAAGATTTCTTACTTCATCTGCAACAACTGCAAAGCCCTTTCCTGCAGTACCTGCTCTTGCTGCTTCAATGGCTGCATTTAATGCCAAAATATTAGTTTGGAAAGCTATGTCTTCAATAGCTTTAATTATTTTTCCTATTTCAAGAGAAGTTTCATTTATTTCTTCCATGGCTTTCATCATTGTTTCTATTTTTTTACTACCATTAGCAACTTCTATTAAACTCTGATCAGAAACTCGTTTTGCACTTTCTGTATTTAAAGCACTTTTATTTATTTCATCCGTTATTTCATTTATAGTTGCTGCAAGTTCTTCTATTGAGCTGGCTTGTTCTGTTGCCCCTTGGGATAGAGCTTGGGCTCCGCCTGCAACTTGCTCTGAACCGCTTGACACTTGTTCTGCACTTTCACCTACTTGCACCATAAATTTATTAAGAGCTTCTATAATGCTTTTTAATGATAATGCAATTGGATTAAAATCGCCTTTGTAATCTTCCATAACAGTTGTTGTAAAATCACCATCTGCAATTGCTCCAAGATGATATGAAACATCATTTATTATCTTATTCAATCCATTAACTGTAATTTCTGTTGATTGAAGTAGTAACCCTACCTCATCATTTGAATCAGATTTTGGAACATCTGTTTTCAAATCACCTTCAGCTAAAAGCTTCAGCCTTTCAGAACATTTAATTATTGGATTAGCAATTTTATTAGAAATTTTTCTTGCTACTAATGAAGCAGCTGCTAAAGCTAATATTGCAATTAAAAATGTAATTATAATACTAAAATTTGTATTTTTCATATATAAGTCTTGAGGTGTATGAATTAAAACTCCCCATCCATTAGTTCCTTCAATTTCAGCATATGATAAAAACATACTCATGTTTTCCATCTTATATCTGCCAAAAGTTACTTCTTTATTTAAAAACTTTTGAGTTAATTTAGACATATCACTGAGACTTCCATTTTTATTACTTATATTTGTCATGTTTTCACGGCTAAGTACATTTGCATAATCAGGGTTAGCAATTGAAGTACCTTCTGCATTTATAATTGTACCATAACCACCATCACCAACTGATATTTTAGAAGTAATATCACTCAACATCTTTCCATCCATTTCAATGACTACTATTCCTTCTACTGTTGAATTATATTTTCCACTTTTCCACAATGGTGCTGAAACTATAATATGCATTTCTGAATTTTCATCATTATAAATAGGATTTGATACATAAGATTCCCCTTGAATTGATGCTTTAAAATAATCAGTATCAGAAATATTTATAGAAGATTTATTTTTTGTGGAAACAGCTACTCCAGCTTTTGTTGCTGTATATGCATCTGACAAGCCGTACATTTCCATTCTTTCTTTAAAAATAGCCTGTTTTTCAAAAAAACTAGTTTTTCCAGAAGACAAGTCAGCAATTAAACCCATTTCAGAAGCTAATGATTTATATGTATTAATTTGCTCAGATATAACCGTAGCTGATACAGATGATACAGCATTTAAAGTTTGCTCTAAAGTATCAATAGCTGTTTTATAATTAAGATATGCAGAAACGCTTCCAATTAAAAGTATAACGATCATAGAAACTGCAACGATACTTTTTAATATTCTGCTTTTAATGCTAGTTGTTTTTGAGGTTTTAGTTTTAGCAGTTCTATTTTTCGAATTTTTTATTTTAGGGATTTTAATTTTCCTTACCTTCGGTTCTTTTACTTTAGAAGTTTTAGTTACTGTTTTTTCTGTTGCTGTCTTATTTATTTTTGGAGTTTTTATTTTATGGATCACCTTTAAAATTTTCATTTGTTCTCCTTATGTTTAATAAATTTTCTGTGTAGCCTTTACAGAAGTATAATTTCTTTGCATGAAAACGAAACCACATAGTTATTTATATATACATCGACACATTTTGATAAATATTTACGAAAAAATATAATTTATTTTTTGCTTTTTATTAAGAATTTAATTGGTGAGAGAAAATATTAAAGATTTGTTAACTTATATGCAAAACATTTGATTAAATATGAGTAAGATTAGCAAAAAATTTCAATGTCTATTTTTCAACAAAAATAGAAGTTTTTATTTAATTTTTATATTGCTTAATGTACCTCATCCAATTTTAAGGAACTTTGGTTCAAATATTTCGATTTTTAATTTTATATTTATTCATTTAATATGCTTTTTGCTTCAAAAGATATAATTCACTATATTCATGAATTTCTAATGTGTTAATTCATTTGTACATGAGATTGAGTTCTTGTAATTTTTTAATTAAAAAACCAGATAAATTTTTTATAATTATCTGGTTTCATATTCTATATTTTATTTTGCACATTTTAGTCCTGCAATTTAAAACTATCAACAAGTTCTTTCAAGATAGATGCTTGAGTTGAAAGTTCAGATGCTGCAGCTGCACTTTCCTCTGCTGTTGCAGAATTTGTTTGCACAACTGAAGATATTTGTTCAACACCTTGTGTTACTTGTGTAATTGATTGAGCCTGGATTTGTGAAGCTTCAGCAATTTCATTTACTAGCACTGATGTTTGTTTTGTGCTTTCAACTATTTTAATAAGAGATTTTGCAGTTTCATCAACTAGTTTAGTACCTTTTTCAACTGATTTAATAGAACCTTCAATTAAAGCAGTAGTATTTTTTGCTGCTTCTGCACTCTTTGATGCTAAATTACGAACCTCATCAGCAACAACTGCAAATCCCTTTCCTGCAGAACCTGCTCTTGCTGCTTCAACTGCTGCATTCAATGCCAAAATATTTGTTTGAAAAGCAATATCCTCAATTGTCTTAATAATTTTACTTATTTCATTTGATGATAAACTGATTTCGGTCATCGCCTCAGTTACATAATTCATTTGTTTGCTTCCATTTTCAACTTCCATCATAGAAATCTCAGACATCTTTTTTGCATTTAATGCATTGTTAGCATTTTGATTAACCTGTTCATCTATTTCAGCAATAGTTGCAGAAAGTTCTTGAATTGCACTAGCTTGTTCAGTTGCACCTTGAGAAAGAGCTTGAGCACCATCTGCCACTTGGTAAGAACCAGTAGATACTTGTTCAGCAGATTCATTTATACGTTTCATTGTGTGGTTGAGATTAGTTACAATTTCATTCATAGAATTGCTAAGAGGAATGAGATCTCCACTATACTCTCCTTTTAAAGATATATCAAAATTTCCTTTTGCAATTTCACCCAAAGTATTAGTAATATCTTTAACAACTTCTCTAAAAACGGCAACTATAGTTGCTGTAGAATTTATAAGAATTGCTCCACTATCTTTATTATTAGAAATCTCTGCCTCGCTGTGAAAATCTCCTTCGGCTAAAAGTTTCAATCGCTTTACAGATGCGATAATAGGTTTTGCAATTTTTTTAGACTTATATGCTAAAACTATTGCATTTAATGTTGTTATAATTATAATAGCAACAGCTATTCCTACATAACCAGTAACTAAACCTATTATAAAAACAATTGCCATAGTTATTACAAATATTAAAATTAAAGCACTCATTTTTGTTAATAATGATTTCATTTTTCACCTTTCATTAATTATTTATTTGTAAGTTTTTTATTTACAGACTTTAAAACCCTTACATTAGACTTTTGCCAAACAAAAAGAACCGTCCCCGAAAACTACCCGAAAACTAAGCTCTTTCAAACAAAAAGAACCGTTCCCATATTTTCCCCATTTTAAAAGGGACCCACATTATAAACGGAATCCCAGGTAGACAGACGAACCATATCTGCGCCTTAAAAGGCGGATGAAATGCCACCATGTCTTTAAGTTAAAAAAACCCGTCCTCTTTGAGGTGAGGCGGGGTTTTTTTAATTGTATATGTTCTTTATATTTTGTTATGATTATTGTAATAACTGTAATACACCTTGTGGTTGTTGATTAGCTTGAGCAAGCATTGCTTGAGCAGCTTGAGAAAGAATATTATTTTTTGTATATTCCATCATTTCTTTAGCCATATCAACGTCTCTTATACGAGATTCAGCAGCTGTCAAGTTTTCATTAGTAACACCTAAGTTATTAACTGTGTGCTCTAATCTGTTTTGTAATGCACCAAGATCAGCTCTTGTGCCAGAAACTGTGTTTATTGCATTGTCTATTAATGCTATAGCATCATTAGCTTTATCTTGAGTAGCTACACTGATACTATCAATGCTTAAACCTTTTGAACTCATATCATTTACACCCA
>Ga0074193_1000879_pt1 | contig 43912 bp, 51 predicted proteins | sample EPASupsiteHSE605_FD_64523 | JGI IMG/M metagenome (GOLD analysis project Ga0074193, IMG submission 64523) | Bioremediated contaminated groundwater from EPA Superfund site, New Mexico - Sample HSE6-05 | ecosystem: Environmental > Aquatic > Deep subsurface > Groundwater > Contaminated ...
GTCTTGGATGACGCTTATCGACAATGTTAGTTATGGACTCCGCATGCGAGGAATAGCTAAAAAAGAACGAAATATAATTGCCGAACATTATATAAACATGATTGGTCTTAGTAAATTTACTCATGCATACCCATCACAACTGTCGGGTGGTATGAAGCAACGAGTTAGCGTAGCCCGCGCCTTTGCCAACAATCCTGAAGTATTATTAATGGATGAACCATTTGGTGCTCTTGATGAACAAAATAGACTGATTCTACAACAAGAATTGCTACGCATATGGGAAGGTACAAAAAAGACCACGGTTTTTATTACACATAGCATCGATGAAGCTTTATGCTTAGGTGATAGAATCATGGTCATGGCAGCCCATCCTGGCACTATTAAATCAATCATCGACATTGATCTGCCTCGTCCTCGAGACATTGCTACTATTCGCACTTCAACATATTACAATGAGCTATTTCAAACCATTTGGTCGATTTTGCGTGATGAAGTTATAAACAGCAAAGTATCCCAAAGCGCAATTACATGATAAATTACCCCACAGAAAGTATTTTCTGTGGGGTAATTTATCAAACTTTAAACTTGCTAATTGCTATTTGTAATTCTTCTGCCATTCTAGACAGCTTCTGACTAGAAGCCACCGTCTCCTCGATAGAAGCAGATTGTTCTTCGGTTGCCGCCAATACTATTTGTGCATTTGCCGAAGTATCACGGCTGATTATATCCACTTTCCGCACCGAATTCACAATTTGCTGACTGCCACCAGCCATTTGCTCAGTCGCGGTAGATATACCTTGGATCTGCACAGAAATAGTTCCTACTGTTGCCATAATATTTTTTATTACCTGTCCAGTTTTATTAACAATTTCTGTCCCTGCCTGCACCTCGTTAGTTCCCATATTCATCGATATAACCGCTTCGTTGGTATCGTTTTGAATTCCAGAAATTAACTCTGCTATTTGTTTGGCCGATTCCTGCGACTGTTCTGCTAGTTTACGGACTTCTTCAGCCACCACGGCAAAGCCCCTGCCTTGTTCACCAGCTCTGGCTGCTTCAATTGCCGCATTTAAGGCCAGCAGATTCGTTTGCATCGCAATCCTAGAAATAGTATCTACGATCTGACCAATTTCTCCAGAACGTTCTCCAAGTCCTGCCACAACTTTCGCAGAACGTGCCACCGCCTTCTCGATATCCTCCATTTTAGAAATAGCTGCATCGAGCGCTTTGTCCCCCTCTTGCGCTGCCATCGCCGTTTGAGTAAACACGGATGATACACTACTGGTATTAGTCGCTATTTTTCCAAACCCCACAGACATTTCTTCTACAATTACTGTTGTTTCTTTCATAGCATCAAATTGTTTTTCCGTATCATGCGCCACTTGACTCATCGTTGCTGCAACCTGCCCCGATACCTGCATCGTATTTTCAATAGTAACTGTCAGATGCTCCGCAGAAACAAAAACGACTTCAGCAGTTTCTTTTACCTGATCAATAAAGTTCTGCATTTGTTTTATCAAGATATTCAGTGCGTGGTTCAACTGTCCTATTTCATCATTAGATGATATTTCCACCGTTTTTATAGTTATACGACCCTTTTCATCTTGTTCGATACCTTTCACCATGCTTAGAATAGGGTGAACAATACGGTTAGCTAAAAAACAGCCTAAAAAAAAGATACCAACGCTTAGCATGATTAATACAGTAATAAATTTAATACGTAAAGCTTTAATCGGTACAGTGATCAACTCTTCAGACGTTTCCGAACAGATGAGGAGTCCAGTCAACTCATCCCGAATAAAATTAATGATTACTTTTTCCCCGCTGTCATTTTTCATTGAAGTCATGCCCTTATTCTGCTTACCGCTGAGTCCAGCCTGTACAAAAGGCAAATTACTTATATCCTTTCGCTCGGCACTTGCTTTAGAATCAGAGTGAGCTAGGATTTTTCCTGTATTATCCACGATAAACATCCTGCGACTATTCTTTGCTTTATCTGCTTTTGTTTTTAGAAAATTATCAAGTATCGTAAGCTTTACCGAACCTTGAATAACACCAGTTATAACTCCCCCCTCTCGTAGAGGTAAGGCTAAAACAATAACAGCCTCATTACTTGTTTTACTAACGAGTACATCTGACATAGCCTCCTTGCCTTGAATTGCATCTTTGAAGTATTGCCGTTCTGCAACGCTGGCAAGTCCTTGATTATTACCACGAATTCTTTGCATACCAATGCTGTCGTCAACAGAAATTGCTAGTTCGGGATAAACTTTATCAATGTCCGCTAACAACGGTTGACCAACTAATGGATTAATACTAGTAATGTATGGATTTTGACCTAAAATCTTTAAAACGGTCATGTTTTTTTCTAAATAACTTCTGACATCTTCTTGTATCGTTTCAACTGCACTAATGCTATCTTGCTCATTTTCTTCCAGCACTTGCTCATACATCACATTATAGAAGTAAATTGAGGATAGGAGAAGAGGAATACAACCAATAAAAAGTAAAAGAGTTATCAATTTCTTTTTCATAAATATAACCATTCCTTTCTTTTCACTCGAGGCATAAAAATAGAATGAAAACACATTGCCCTGTAAATGTATTTTAGATTCTGGATTTTTTAGTTTTATAACTTTTGAGCAATTTTACGGTTTCGATAGCTAAAGTTCTTTTGGGACAATCTTAGGAATAGTTTGGCTGAGTCGATTCCCTCAAATCATAGATACTAAACTATAAAATTCCATAAAGAACAAAAAACTCCTGCCAAATTTCAACAAAAATTTGACAGGAGTTCTTTCGATATTACAAACCGTAAGGCTCTGCGTATTGGATAAAACAGCGAATCTTTTAGGTTAAATAACTCACTACTGATCCCATTGCCTTTAAACTCAACGGAAACGTCCCCTCGATTTCTGATATAAAATGCAACCCCATACCAGAAATTGAGAGCGATGTTTGGGATTATATTTGGGACATAGCAAATGGTAAAGTTAATATTCTCGACATAGTGAATCAAAAAGATGAAAATCTTGATCGTACTACAGAGATCAACAAACATAGTAAAATAGAAGCGGAATTGCTACTTAAGCGTGGTGAAATAACCAGCTGGTTTGTTGATGGTCTAATTGGTGCCAATACCGCTAAAAAAACATTAAACGAGATTAATAAGGAACTAAATAGTGTCACAGCTATGTTAAATAGCCTTCGACAAACGCAGGAAAAAACCAGGAAAAACATTCCCAGCATTAATCTATCTGATGTTCTCAACGCAAACACGACAAAGGAGAAGCAAAAATTACTACGTAGTTGGAATTTAAAAGTATATGTAACTCGCGAAAATAAGATGAACAAATTTATTTTAGAAGTTTAATTTTTTTTATGTATTTGTGTATCTTGGATGACGGTTATCGACAATGTTAGTTATGGACTCCGCATGCGAGGAATAGCTAAAAAAGAACGAAATATAATTGCCGAACATTATATAAACATGATTGGTCTTAGTAAATTTACTCATGCATACCCATCACAACTGTCGGGTGGTATGAAGCAACGAGTTAGCGTAGCCCGCGCCTTTGCCAACAATCCTGAAGTATTATTAATGGATGAACCATTTGGTGCTCTTGATGAACAAAATAGACTGATTCTACAACAAGAATTGCTACGCATATGGGAAGGTACAAAAAAGACCACGGTTTTTATTACACATAGCATCGATGAAGCTTTATGCTTAGGTGATAGAATCATGAGCCCATCCTGGTACGATTAAGACGATCATCAATATCGACCTACCCCGCCCTCGTGATATCGCAACCATTCGTATGTCAGTATATTATAATGAGTGATTTCAATCCATCTGGTCTATTTTGCGTGATGAGGTACTAAACAACAAAACATCGTAGCCTCTGCTATATAAAAAATCTCCAGCCATTGGCTGGAGATTTGATCCATTAAGTAAAATAGTTGTAGTACCAAAACTTACTACTAAAATAGCTTTTTTATCCATAGAAGTATCAGCAGCACTCGTTATTTAACAGTTAGCTCGTAAACCTTTAATAAAATAGATGACGTCATTATCAACAATCTCGGTTACATGATAACCAAATTCCGTGAATAGATTGGCAATTTTATCTCCTTCAGCCAATCGATCATTCTTCACTGCATCACACTGTCCATGTATCGAATTAACGGCAACTCGCGAAATGTCATGCATAATGACTAAACATCCATCCTTCGCCAACATATTCAGCATTTTCTTGAGAAACTGTGATTTATCAGTAACGTGCGGGAAAAAATTAAAGCAAATGATTTTATCAAAATCGCATTCAGGCTGGAATTTCATAATATCAGCAACTACAAACTTTACACCTATTCTTTCTTTATGCTTCTCTATTGCTCGTTCAATCATTTTACTCGAAAAATCAACTGATGTGACTAAACCACGTTCTCCAATTACATTCTGTACGAAGGGTACTAAAACGCCAGTACCACAACCGACATCAAGAACGTGGTCCCCCTCTTGAAAGCCCACCATATTCACTAAACCTTCAATTCTAGCAGAGTCAAGAGAACGCATATCATCCCATCGCTCCGCAAGTTGATCGAAAAAATCTTGCTCACTTTTACTCATTGTTCCCTCCATAAAGATTATAGTTTTTGCGTTAATGATGCGCTGAAGACTCTGCCTTGCATCGCGTAATTGTATTGCTCGACATAATTTTTATTGAATATATTATCTAATGATACGGTTAACGTTCTACCGCCACCCATCTGCCGGACGGCAGAAAGATTATGGACAACATAACCACCAATCGTAACAGCACTCGTTGAACCATATGGATAGTTTGCGCTCTGACGACCTGTATAATTCATCGTGTACCGCAATTGCCACGGTTTTGTATCAAGTTGGTAAGCTAATGAAACTTTATGTTCTGGACGATAATCTAATTCACCTGGCAATCCATTATTATCTGCGGAATTTACACCATACTTTTTCGTATGTTGGTTGGTGTAATTCAGTTGAAGTTGTGAATTTGTTGTCAATTTATATGTGTTTTCCCACTCAAAACCCCATATTTTAGCTTGGTCAATATTGTAACAAGAGAAGGGCCACTTATGTAAAAAGTTTATATAATCATTGATATCTTGATAATAAACAGACACTTTTGTGGAATATTTACTAGATACGCGCTTTTCAACACCTATTTCGTAATTCATCCCTTTTTCAGGTTTTAGATCTTTTCCTGCACCAATTACCGCTGGAACACTACTTGCATAATTTTTTGACCACCAATAAAACTCAGCCATGCTTGGAGCCCGCCATAAACGATTTGCTGAAATAAATGTAGTCATGTTTTGATTATTACGAAACGAAAAATTCACTTTAGGCGATAACGCATTGTAATCAGCATTACGTGTAGTAGAGTCTGCATCACCACTACCAGACATACGATCGTAACGAAGACCAATATTTCCCGTCCAGCGTTTATCTAACGACCAAGTGTTCTCAAGATATGCACCGAATAAATTTATCTTTTGTGATGGAAATAACGCCATCCCGGAGCCAGTACTATACGAACCATAATCATAGCGTAGTTGCTTATAATCGGCGCCATAACCAAATCTATTTTTATTGATCTTCTCTTCACCAGATAGCTGCCATCCACTTGATTTATCAGCTACGACGGTACGATCAAGCGTAACATTTCCTGTTGATGAGACGTTTACTTCCCGCCTACTCTCATCATTCTTCCAATACGTTAATGCTGTAAAACCTCTATTCGTTTTATGAACCCACGTACTATCCCAATTATTAAGAGTCTTTTTCAAATATGCCCCTGGATTTGCAGCGGTTCCATCAAAAAACGCTTCTGCATCTATCGCTGATATTATAGGAAAATGAGGGTCGTAACCATTGGGAGCACCTACATAATTTGCAAGTATTAATCCTCGCTTTTCTTCAGCATGATTATAATTAAATTTGATAGCATCTTTGTCCGTTATATCATACTTAAGCTTAATACCATACTGCTCTCCATCATAATCATTGTTACGTAAAAATGCATTTTCGCCTGTTTTATTAGTATAAACGCTCCATCCCAGACGCTCTTCTTTTCCTCCATAGTTGAACCGATATTGATACTTACTGTTTTGACCCGCAAGGATGCTCACTTCACCACCGTTTTTCGAGGGATCTTTGGTTATGATATTAATGACTCCCCCTTCGGTATTACCATAAGCAGCAGCTTTTGCACCTTTTATAATTTGTATCTTATCAACTGTATTAAGTGGAATTGAGTTCCAATCTACATAACTTCCACCCATGACACCAGACATATTAATAGGACGGCCATCGACCAGTACGGTAAATCTCCGAGAGTCTACACCACGCATAACAACTGTTCCATCTTGATTGTCTCCAGCGGAAGTCCTTCTCTGAACATCGATACCAGTGACTTGTTGAAGGAGATCTGGAATGGATGATGCTTTGCCAGGACTTACCGTTTGTACATTGATAGTATCGGTAGATAATGCAGGTTTAACAGCATCCGCGCTTACTATAATTTCTTGCATGTCGTAGCTTGGCACTTCTGATGCATACACGGATGAGGAAGCCACTGTAAGTGCCATTAATACCTTTAGAACTAGTCTTTTTCGATTCATTGTTAAATCACCTACTTAATAATATTTTGTAAATGCCAATTGAAAGCGTTTCACCAATAAGGGTACTGTGATGAATTGAATCATAATACCTGGAAGTCCCGTCACTACACCAGTAGTTATATAAGCTATAGGGCTTAGATTGATATGTAGCATCGTTGCCATTATATAAACAATGATAGTTGCAGCCATTCTGCCAGCAAGCATGGAACATAGCAATGCAATTAGCAAATTACGACTTTTACGCCGATATACGTAACCGCTAACAACACCATATATACTAAGTTCTACAATCATGACAGGAAGCACTGGCATGACTGGCGGCATACCGGTTAAAAAACTGCTAAAAATTGGCGCAAATACTCCCACCATAAACCCAGAATAAGGTCCTAAAAATAATCCTGCAATGAGAACAGGAAAGTGCATAGGCAAAAAAATTGAGCCCGAAGCTCCAAATGAATGAAAAAGTATTGGGAAAATGATTCCAAAAGCGATAAACGCTGAGCTACCAACTAACCTACCTGTTTGATTCATCTGTTCACTCTTTTCTTTATTTTTTTAGTACTGAGTAACACTCTCAAGCTCTCTTATCATAATATACGCTCCCTTTCGTGCTACTAATGTTTAAAATAGTAACACAAAAATAAATTAAAATCCATCTTTTTCTATACAAATGGAAGCCATTTTCATTTACTATTCGTCACTGGCGACTATGAGATCAGCCCCGAAGGAAAACTTTTCTTTAGTATCCGCGGAGCTGTGACAGTCTTTGAAAAAGAAAAAATCCGCGAACGTACTATTCGCGGAAAAAGACCGAAAGCGATGTCAGATAAAGTCGTGGCAAATCAGCAATAACTAAGACATACTTGCATAAAATCATCTAACACTGGAACAATAAATTTATTTTTATGATGGACAATGCTAAACTGCCTTTTAAAATACACTCCCTCTATTTGTACAATCGCTAATTCATTCCTTTCTACTTCTTTTTTTACTGCCATCCTTGATATCACTGAAATTCCCAATCCAGTTGACACAAATTTTTTGATGGTCTCTGCATTATTATACGTTCCAACAACCTTCCAATTTATACCTTTGCTCCTCATCACTGACTCAAATAATTCACGAGTGCCGCTACCTTCCTCCCTTACTATAAATTCCATGTTATCAATATCTGCTGCTTTCACTCTACTCTTTTTTGTTAAAGGATGAGAAATACTTGTCACTAATACAAGTTCATCATCCATAAAATACTGGCTTACTACTACTTGAGAATGAACCTTACCTTCTACTAGACCAATGTCTAATTCATCTGCCAATAACATCCCCTCAATTATTGTTGTATTATTAACGGATGCCGTCATTTTGACATGAGGATTCTGCTTACTAAATTCTATAATGATCTCATTCAAGATACAGGTTCCAACAGTAACACTAGCACCAACTCTGATGACTGCATTCTGATGAATTTCACGCATAGCATCTTCTGCTTCCTTACTTAAATGTACAATATGCCTAGCATAAGTTACTAATTTTTGACCAGCAACAGTAATAAACAACTTTCTTCCCAGTCTCTCAAATAATCTTACATTATAATACTTCTCAAGTTCTCTGATCGCCTGGCTTACAGACGGCTGTGCAATATAAAGTTTTGCCGCGGCAGCTGTCATATTGCCTTCATCATAGACACATAGAAAAATCATCAAATGCCTTAACGTCATAATCTCACTCTTTTCACTATAGGTAAATACCTATAGTTTTTAATATATTATAGTATTTTACATAGTGTTTTTCAAATGTTATGATCCTAATAATGAAAGGAGAGGTATATATGACAAATATTGTACACATTTTCCCAGGAGTTTTTATCGTTATTGTTCTAGCCCTTCCGGCCTGGTTGTTAGGAACATTCATTCCCTTAATAGGAGGTCCAGTATTTGGGATACTATTTGGCATGATAGCTGCCTTTTGGAAAAGACCAACGATTTATGATACTGGTATTCGCTTTACAGCAAAAATAATACTACAAGCTTCTATTATATTACTTGGTTTTGAAATGAATTTATTTAATGTTTTTAAAGTAGGTAGCCAATCTCTATACATCATAATTTCCACATTAACTACTGCATTCATCACTGCATGGCTTGTCGGTCGTTCTTTAAAACTACCAGGAAATACAAGCATTCTCATCGGCGTAGGCACAGCAATTTGCGGTGGATCAGCAATTGCCGCAACGGCTCCTGTAATATCAGCTAGTGAAAAAGATGTTGCTTATTCAATATCCACCATCTTTTTATTTAATATCGCTGCTGTTTTCATTTTTCCTTTTATAGGGCATCTACTTGATATGAGTAATATTGGCTTTGGTATGTGGGCAGGAACTGCAATCAATGATACTTCTTCTGTTGTAGCCGCAGGCTATTCTTATAGTAATGAAGCTGGTAACTTTGCCACTATCGTAAAACTGACTCGTGCTCTCATGATTGTCCCCATCACATTAGCACTTGCAATTTTTACAGCAAGAAAAAACTCTCATAATAGTAGTTTTAATATTTTAAAAATATTTCCATGGTTTATTTTAGGATTCTTGGTGGCTTCAATCATCAATACAATCGGATTTATTTCACCATCAATTTGCACTTTTTTTGCTGAAATAGGAAAGTTTTTGATCATCATGGCACTCACTGCTATCGGTCTTACTACACATCTTAAATCTCTCATCAGTAATGGTATGAAACCCATCCTACTTGGCCTATCTTGCTGGGTAGCAGTAGCGCTTGTATCACTTTTATCACAACATTATTTGCAGATATGGTGAACAAACTATCCTATCTATAAAACCATTATGACTCCCATAAGAAAATAAACCTGTATTCATTACCTTGACTGAATCAAGGTAATGAATACAGGTTTCTAATAGTTTCTAATACCTTTACTTATCACACTCATAAGGCCACGCCCTCTATCATGCCACAAGCACCATACGAGATCATTTCACCTTTTTCCACGACCGTAATCTTAGCATCTGGATTGCCTCTTCTAGCCTTAGAAGCAGCTTTCAAACCAGCTGCTACGCCACCAATAATCAGAATTTTTTGCATGGTCTCATCTCCTGTTTCTATTTTTTAGACTCTTCCATTTCTTTTTCAAGAGCCTTAGCCAATTGATCTGTACAAGAGGTATTATTACGGCAAATATTGCCTTTCAGCATTTCAATTACCTTTTGGACTGGCATTCCATCTACTAATTTACTAATCGCATTTAAATTTCCAGGACATCCACCAACAAATGTTACATTTTTTACATTGCCATTTTCTACTTCAAATTCAATCTTCTTCGAACAGACTCCCTCTGGAATAAATGTACTCATTTTATAATCCCCTTCTTTTTATCATTTCTTTATATTCACTATTTTATAAAACTCATTATGACACTCTGCTTTTTTCAATCACTCTACATCTCGCATACTTATCCACCCCCTTAGGGAGGGGGTATATGGATAGTATATTCTTTTTTATTAAATTTGTATATCTTTCTTGTATTATTTCTAAAAAATTTTTTTCAATGCTTTTTAAATTGTCATCGCAACCTAATTTATTTTTTATTTTATAATAAAACATGCTCCATCATTCTTGACAATGATATGCTAACGATGTATATTGATTATGAAATATATATCATAAGTTGAAAGGAGTACTATGGTTCGTCCACACAAAGAACGTCGAGTTGAAAAATCACCTCCTCTCACCCATTACAAACCTGTCAGTATTCCTTTGTCTGATCTTGAAGAAATCATATTAACGATTGAAGAAATGGAAGCCATTCGTTTGGCAGATATTGAACAATTAGATCAAGCAACGGCTGCTGCAAAAATGGAAGTGTCACGTCCTACCTTTCATCGTATCGTTAATCTAGCATATCAAAAAATCGCGTCTGCTTTCTGGCAAGGGAAAGCACTACGGGTAGACGGCGGTACATTTCGCATTGATCATCAATGTCGAACGGATTTACGTCATTGCCTTTGCCAAACCTGTGGTCACAAATGGGCCATACCTCATGGAACAGGACAACGTTGCCATGATTTATCTTGCCCTGCTTGTCAAAATTTCACTGTAATTCGTGATCCTAATGAAAATCACGAGCTCATTTAGGATTACATTCTATTTTTACTATTTTTTTGTTTTAGTTATGAAATATGTTTCATAACATTTAAAAAAGGAGGTGAATACTATGCCAAGAGGAGATGGAACTGGTCCTATGGGCACTGGACCAATGGGGCGTAGCCGTAAAAATGTGCAAAGGTGTCAGGGCAATATGTCTGGTTTTTCTGGTATTAACTCTGCAAAACAAGACTCTCTAGAAGAGCAAGCAACTCGACTTGAAGAACAGGCTGCCAATTTACGTAAACTGGCTAAAAAAAAATCTTAATAGAAGATACCCAATCGAATTCATCTACACAAAAGGAGGAACGGATGTGCTTATCAGTATTGCCAGTGGAAAAGGCGGAACAGGTAAAACGACGCTAGCGCTACTACTTGCCGCCGCAGATCCTACTGTAACTTTGATTGACTGTGACGTAGAAGAGCCAAACTGTCATTTATTTCTTAAACCCATGTGGCATGAGCAAGCAGAAAACGTCACTGTCATGATGCCTCTCATGAATACTGACCTATGTAATGGGTGCGGCGCATGCTCATCAGTCTGCCTCTTTAATGCCATCGCAATTTCTGGTGGAAAAGCGTTATTATTCGATGAACTCTGCCATAGTTGTGGTGGTTGCATTCTCGCTTGCCAGCATAATGCGATTTCAGAAGAAAAAAAGCCAATTGGCACCATTGCTACTGGAGCTTCCGCTATACGACCTGGCATTCGCCTACTAAATGGAACACTTCATATCGGTACACCTAGTAGTGTTCCATTGATTAAAGCAATCAAACAAAAAATTTCCCAGCTAAGCGGAGATATGCTGCTGGATTGTCCGCCTGGTACTTCTTGCTCTATGGTAACTGCCGTTAAAAACAGCGACTTTTGTATTCTTGTTACCGAACCCACTCCTTTTGGCCGGCACGACTTAGAACTGGCTATGAATATTACCCGCCTCCTCCATATCCCGACAGGGGTTGTTATTAATAAAAGTGATGAAGATATCGGTGATAGAACCATTGAAGACTTCTGCCAAAGCCGAGAAATTGCAGTGATTGCAAAAATACCTCATAGCCTATCCTTCGCCAAGCAATATGCCGCTGGACTCATTCCCGATGATTTTAAGTCAATCGCCAGTAACATATGGGAACAACTCCATGCTCGAAGGAGGAGAGAAGTATGAAGGAATTAGTCATTGTCAGTGGCAAAGGCGGTACTGGTAAAACAAGTATTAGTGCAGCCCTCGCATCCCTATCACCACAAAAAGTCATGGTAGATTGCGACGTAGATGCTGCCAACTTCCACTTGATCAGCAGTGCGGTTATCAAACACACGTACGAATTCAAAGCGGGATTTGAACCCTATGTTGATGAAAATCTTTGCACCCAATGCGCTATATGTACTAACCTATGTCGCTTTGGAGCGATTAGCGCTGGCGTGATGAACGCCTTAAACTGCGAGGGGTGTGGTGTATGTGCTTTTAACTGCCCAGAACATGCGATTACGATGCAGGAGAAGCATGCAGGTCAATGGTTCGTATCGGATACCCGTTTTGGGCAATTAATCCACGCGGAACTCGGTCTATCCATCGAAAATTCTGGAAAACTTGTCAGCAAAGTGCGGCAAGAAGCAAAAAAAATTGCAACTGCCAATCATTTGCCCCTCATCATTACCGATGGACCGCCTGGCATTGGCTGCCCAGCCATCGCTGCCTTATCAGGTGCCAGTTTAGCACTAGCGGTTGTAGAACCCTCCTTATCTAGCATGCATGATTTGGAGAGACTGATAGAACTTGTATATCATTTTAAATTACCAATCATGGTATGTATTAATAAAAGCACACTACACAAGGAAAATACCAAAGAAATTATAGCCTGGTGCAATAGTAAAGCCATTCCGATCGCCGGAAAACTTCCCTACAGCGATGCTTTCCGCACTGCCGTCCAATCTGGTAAAACAGTAATGGAAATAGACAATGAGGATGTCAAGGAAGAAATGATCAAACTTTGGAAGAACCTAGCTAAACGCTTAGATATTCCAGCAGACCTTAGCAAGATCGATCTGTTAAAGCAAAAACTTAATCCCTTCCGCTAATACCAAACTAACGATTGGCATACTATACGCCTTATCTTTAGTATATTAAATAAAAAGTGAGGAACATTATACTATGAAAATTGCGATTACATCTCATGGCGAAGATCGCTACTCCGAAGTTGACTCTCGGTTTGGGCGAGCTGATTATTTCATAATCTATGACCAAGAAACCAATACCTATGACTGCCTGCCCAATACACAAAACCTTGAAGCATCTCACGGTGCTGGCATTCAAGCAGGTCAATCGCTAGCAAAAACCGGTGCCAAAGTACTGATTACTGGTCATGTGGGCCCCAAAGCATTTAAGGTACTGGATGCTGAGAAAATCGCCATGTATTCTATTGGAGATATGACTGGGAGCGTAGAGAGCATACTAGCAGCTTTTCTAGCTGGAAAACTAATGGTCATAGACGTACCAGGTGCAAGTCACGGCAAATAAGTTTACCTCAAACTAAAGGAGATGTATTATAAAATGTCTTGTAACACAACGACAACAGATGATGAATTTGAAGCACAAACAACAAAAATCAATGATTTTTTGCAAAATGTAGACCACAAAATTGTGGTCATGAGCGGCAAAGGCGGTGTTGGTAAAAGTACTGTTGCTACTAACCTAGCTGTATTTTTGAGCCAGCAAGGCTATAAAATTGGCCTACTTGACGTAGATGTACACGGTCCGAGCATTGCTGGACTATTAGGACTTACCAATATAAAACTAAATACGAGTCATGATAAGATTTATCCCCATCCCTATACAGATTACTTAAAAGTAGTATCAATTCAAGGGTTGTTAAATACACCTGATGAACCTCTTATCTGGCGTGGACCTATGAAAATCGGTCTTATCCGTCAGTTTCTATCTGACGTTGCCTGGGGAACGCTTGATTATCTCATTATTGATAGTCCGCCTGGTACGGGTGATGAGCCCTTGACAATAGCGCAAACGGTGACTGACTGCCAAGCTATTATTGTGACCACACCGCAAGAAATTGCCCTCGCCGACGTTCGTAAATCCATTCAATTTTGCCAAAAGGTAAACATGCCAATCCTAGGTCTCATTGAAAATATGAGTGGCTTCATTTGCCCTTCTTGTGGCAACATGCACCCTATCTTTAAAAGTGGCGGTGGAGAACAAACGGCAATGTCTTCCAATATATCTTTCCTCGGTCGCCTACCAATTGACCCTAATGTGGTAATTGCTGGCGATCAAGGCCAAGCGATAGATAGTCTGAGTAGCCCTATCAAAGAAGAAATGCAATCTATCGTAGACAAAATAATTCATCAACTTCCCAAAAAACAGAAAGGTGCTGATTTAACTATGAAAATCGCGATTCCATTAGCTGAAGGTAAACTTGCTACCCATTTTGGTCATTGTCAAGATTTCGCCATTATGACGATCGATCATGGTACCATTATCAAACATGAAACATTAACCCCACCTCCCCATGCTCCTGGCGTTATTCCTAACTGGGTTGCCGATCTAGGTTGTACAGATATTATCGTTGGCGGCATGGGCGAAGCAGCCCAAGAAATTCTAACTAAGCGCAAGATAAAAGTTATGGCAGGCGCACCGTCTCTCGAACCTGAAAAACTTGTCACTCTCTATTTAAACGGTGAACTTACCGATTCCGGAAATGCCTGTGATCATGACCACGATGGTCATGACTGCGGCAGTCATTAAGTAAGTCTTTGGGCGCATCTAGAACAGGATTCAATAAACCTAGATGCGCCTTTATCTATACCAAAATAACTGATATCCATTCATATATTTCGAAAAGAGGTGTGCAAACTATAACTATAGCAATCGTAAGAGAAGGCTATTTATATATTTTCATTTTGCTCATAATCACTCTTATTTTAGGTATTACAATCAATCCCTATTGGAGCATAATTCCTGGCGTTTTAACAATATTTGGTACTTATTTTTTTCGCAATCCAAAACGTATGATAGCCAATGATCCTACCTTGATTTTATCTCCTGCTGATGGAAAATCATAAGTATTGAAGAAATACATGAAGACCAATTTTTAAATAACTCTGCAATAAAGATAACGATCTTTTTATCTGTTTTTGATGTTCATGTCAACCGCAGTCCGGTAGAGGGAAAAATTACATTTCAAGAATATACTTGTGGCCGATTTAAGCCCGCCTATAAAAAATCAGCCCCATTTCAAAATGAACGCCATACCATAGGACTAGAAACGGGAACAATTAAAATTCTCGTAACACAAATTGCTGGTATTATTGCCCGCCGCATCATTTCCTGGGTTGCTTTGGGAGATCAAATACAACAAGGTCAACGATATGGCATGATTAAATTTGGCTCATGTACAGAAATAATTGTACCAGCAAATATAGATATTCTTGTTATAGCAGGAGAACATGTTAAAGGTGGAAAAACCATAATTGGGAAGATTGGCGCGGTGTCCTACTAATAAACTTCTTTTCTGTTTTCTATTTACTCTACATTTATTTCTAGATAGTTCATATTATATATTATATTATGAACTATCTTTTATAATTAATATAACGGGGGTGATTGGGTGTATTCTGAAAAAGTAATAGAACATTTTATCTCGCCTAAAAATACAGGGCGCATGCTAGATGCTGATGGAATTGGAATAATCGGCGAACCTGGTTGCGGGGATCATTGCATGATTTTTATCAAGGTTCGTGAGGAAAGAATTCACGATATTAGTTTTCTTATTTTTGGCTGCGGAGCCGCCATTGCTTCTGGCAGTATAACCACTGTACTAGCAAAGGGGAAAACCCTTCAAGAGGCTTTACAAATCACTGAACAAGATATCCTTGATACATTAGGTGGCTTACCTGAAGCAAAGGAACACTGCTCTAATCTAGGTGCAGCTGCCTTGCACGCCGCCATTCATGATTATTTGGAAAAACAAGGTAAAGTCATCAATGAATATACATAACAATATTTTTTATATCAAATTTGAAATATAGTGAATTTTTATAATTGGAGATACGTAAAAAAATATAGACACTATCTCTATACTGCAGGTCTAACGCCTACTGACATCGAAAAAGTATTGAACGATTGTTTATTTGAAGAATTAAAGAAACTTAACAAATCGTAGCATTTCTTAAAACAAACCAGTAAAACACTATAAAGATGCGACTATATAAAATGGAGGTTTACATGACACTATTAGAAGAAGCCAGAACTAAACTTACCGAACTAGTAGCAACCCAGAAATGGGATGAAAATGAAAAAATTCTTATTGTCTCAGCGCGCGATCTCACTCCAGAAGAGGCCATTGGAAAACCAGATCGGGACGACTATCCGCTCCTCAACGGGAAAGAAGTCATGATGGAGGCCAGATTTCTCGATGGCGTTGGACAAGCTTTTACCGATCAACCGGGCCGATTTGAAGGCACCCTTGGTGATGTACTACGACTACCGCAAGACACCAATTTTCGAAGAGCGGTATTCGTAGCAACCTTAAATGCGATCATGCGTAGTTTAAATCAAGTAGAAGCAACTGTCCACTGCAAAGATGAAGAGCCGTCTATTTGTGCTCAAAAACTACCTGAATATATTGAGAAACATTATGGTCGACCTAAAATCACATTTATCGGCTTGCAACCTGCCCTTATTCAAGCTCTAAGTGACGCAGCCTTTGACCTACGAGTCACAGATCTTAACCCAGATAATATTGGCCAAGTTCGCTGTGGTGTGCGTATTGATGATGCAGTCCACAATGCAGAACATGCCCGGTGGGCAGATATTATTCTCTCTACTGGCAGTGTCTTGGTAAATGATACGTACCTCGAATTAAAACAAGGAAAACCTGTAATTTATTATGGCGTGACCGCAGCAGGTCTAGCTAAATTATTTGATTTACCTAGGATTTGTTTTTGTGGTCGCTAAACATCCTTGAAAGTTACGTTTAAAGGAGAATCATTCCTATGCACCAACCACATCCAGAAAAAAGCATAATGATAAGTATAAAAAATGCGATACATCGTATACCTGTACCAGCAGCAGGATTAATGCTAGGTTTAGCAACATTAGGTAATTTACTATCGTCTTACGGAAATATGCTCAAAACTCTATTAGGCGTTATCTCCTTACTCATACTAGTACTTCTGCTAATGAAAATAACTTGTGATACCAAAGCTGTCATGGAAGACTTACAAAATCCTGCCATTGCCGGTATCGCTTGCACCTTTCCTATGGGGATCATCGTCTTATCTACCTACCTACACCCATTTTTGCCATTAATATCCTATGGAATATGTGGGATAGGAATTTTAACACATATGCTTTTAATCATCTATTTCACAAAAAAATTCATTTTTACTTTTAATATACAAAAGGTATTCCCCAGCTACTTTGTAGTTTATGTCGGTATCGCTATCTTTAGCGTAATAGCTCCTGTATTTAATGCTGCATGGCTCGGTCAGATGTTCTTTTGGTTTGGTTTTATTACATATTTAATTCTATTACCCATCATCATCTATAGAGTACTTGCAATCAAAGCCCTTCCTGAAGCATTATTGCCTACCTTGACAATTTTTGCTGCACCTGCCAGTCTATGCTTAGTTGGATATTTAAGTTCATTTCAAGAAAAAAACATGCTTATCGTCTGGCTACTAACTTTTTTATCCTTAACAATGTTATTAGGCGTACTCTTATACATGCCTAAAATGATAAAATTGAAATTTTCCCCTAGCTACTCGGCATTTACCTTCCCTTTTGTTATCAGCACCATGGCAATCAAAAGTGTGGATGGTTTTTTAGTAAAAGTACACCTGGAAGTACCATTATTCAAATATTTAATCCCGGTTGAGGAACTACTGGGCACTGTTTTTGTTATTTATGTTTTAGTTAGATATATTGATTTTTTATTCTTACAAGATATAAATATAAAATCACAAAATCTTTCAAATCAGTAGAATAGCAATACCACCTATATTCATCTACTACAATATAATAATTAAAGAGGAGGCTATTCCGTGAAATTAACTGTCCTCGTCGATAATACTACCAATACACGAGATCTCAAAGCTGAAGCTGGTTTTTCCCTCTACATCGAAGATCAGTCAACCAATATTTTATTTGACACTGGTTGCTCCGCTTTATTTCTGGAAAATGCACATAAACTTGGCATTGATTTATCTAAAGCAGAATACATCGTATTATCCCATGGACATTACGATCATACCTGGGGACTTAAGCACCTACTTACGATGTACCAAAGTGTAAATACTGTCGTCCCTACTGTAAAACCTATTTTATTAACTCATCCACTCTCTTTTAACCAGCGGACAAGGGACAGCAAAGAGATGGGTTGCAATATAGCTGAATCAGAGCTCATTGATTTCTTCTCGATTCATAAGAGTAAGAACCCTGTATGGATTACCGATAAACTAGTATTCTTAGGTGAAATAGAACGTAATTTTTCATACGAAGGAAACCATACCATTGGTCAGATTATTAAAAATGGTATCGCAACCCCTGACTCCATGGAGGATGATACAGCCCTCGCCTATAAATCCAGTCAAGGTCTTGTTATTATCACTGGCTGTTCACATTCTGGCATTTGTAATATTGTGGAACAAGCCAAGCAAATTTGCCAAGACGAACGTGTGCTAGGCATTATCGGCGGATTCCATTTGCGCAAACCTCCAATAAAGCAGCTCAGCGGCACCATTGACTACCTACAGCAAGCCAATGTCCAACAACTCTATGCCTGCCACTGTACAGACCAACCTTCACGCATTGCCTTGGCACAGCTAGGTAACTTACATGAAACAACGGTCGGACTAACAATCGAATATAACTAATGGAAATCAATTTCACTACTAAAAAACGTCTGCATTCCCTTGTCATTCATGGGATTGCAGACGCTTTAAAATTAACCTTACATATTCTGATAAACTCATTTATTATTGTACTTTTCCATTTATTCTTATGCATAAGCAACTGTAGAAGCACCTTCTCTTCATTTTCCTTATCCCTCAAATGTAGTCGCTTTATCCTTTGGTTTTCATTTGCTACTAGTCCAGGCAGATATGTTATTCCAAGCCCATTCGCCACGATTTTAATAATCGCCTCTGTTGAGGAACTCTCCATTAATATGTCTGGTTCAATTCCATTTCTTTCAAAAAAGGCTTCTACTTTTTTCCGATATTGACAATTTGGTTCTGTCAAAACGAATTTCTGTTTCTTTAAATCCTCCAGGCATACACCTGTAGATTCCAGTGGCGCATTTACTGCTATATAAAAGCCAAGTTCGACTGTCTTTTCTAGTAACAAATACAATTCAGCCGATGGTGTATTAAAATCTAATACAAATGCAATGTCAGCCTGTCCACTTGCGAGATAATGCTTCAATTCATCAGCAACACCTGATACGATTTTAATATTCACTTTAGGATACTTTTGAATAAACTGATTTAAAATATGCGGCAGAACTGTCATACAGACAGAATCGACTGCTGCAATCCTTAGTGAACCTGATGTTTCCTTTTCTTCATGCATAGCATCCAAAAATCTGTCTGTAATTCTAAAAATTTCATTGCTATACTCTAATAATTTTTCTCCCGCATCTGTAATACGAATCGTATTTCCATACCGTTCAAATAATTTTACTCCAAGTTCATTTTCCAATAACTTAATCTGTGTAGTAACTGTTGACTGCGCATATCCAAGATGCCCCGCAGCTTTTGTAATACTATTCAATTCACATACTCTTTTAAACGTATAAAGATTCCTATTCTCCATGCATACCTCATCGCTTTTTTAGATGTCTTCTTTTCAATATATCAATTTTACAAATAATAATTAACATGATAGCATGTAATTCATAAAACAACAATACGAGGCGCTTTAGTATGAGCAAAATATTACTTCAATTAAATACCAATAAATTTGTTAGGAGTTGAAAGGATGGTTATATTAGAAAAACCATATATTTCAGATTTGATGTTAGAGTATTTAAGCCAGCATAACATACCCGTATTAGCCAATGACTTTGCAAGAGAATCGGCGAAACGCTATAGACTAAATTTGTTGACCGATTCTCAGATGAAAGCAGAATATGAACTGAATGGAAAGATCTATACTACATCGGAAAATGCTTTGGATTGGATATATAATAACTTATCTAACCATGAAATTATTGAAAAGATAAGTGTTTTAAAAGACAAGTGTAAATTCAGAGAATTACTACGTCCAATGTATCCTGATTTCTTATATAAAGAAATTACAGAGGACGAATTGGATGAAATTGATTTTGAAAAATTTAATCCCCCTTTTATTTTGAAGCCCGCAATTGGTTTTCTAAGTTTAGGGGTATATACAATCTATAATAGTCAAGACCTAGCAGCTGCACTTTTAGATATAAAAAGGAGCAAAATGAATTGGAGAACAAATTTCCCTAATTCAGTAATTGGCGAGTCTAAATTTATTCTTGAGCAGTATATTTCAGGAACAGAGTATGCAATAGACGCATATTATAACGATAATGGAAAGCCTGTAATTCTGAATATTTTTACTCATAAATTTGCTTCTAACACTGATGTAAGTGATAGGGTGTATTATACAAGTAAAGAAATTATTGAACAATTCAAGCAGCAATTTGAATTGTTTTTGACTGACGCAAATCAATTTTTACAATTAAAAAACTTTCCTATGCATGTTGAAGTACGAGTCGATGGAAATGTAATCTGTCCCATTGAATTTAACCCTATGCGCTTTGCTGGTCTCTCTTGTACAGATGTTGCTTACTATGCATATGGAATTCGAACGATAGAATACTTTTTACAAAACAAAGAACCTGATTTTTCAGAAATACTGAAAGGGAAAGAGAACATACTGTATAGTTTAATTCTACTGGATAAACCGGATAAATCTATTCCCTGCTCAGCATTTAATTATGCTAAACTATATAATTCCTTTGAAAGTGTCCTAGAACTTCGCAAAGTGAATAATCCTAACCTTGACATATTTGGATTTGTTTTTACACAAACTAAAAAAAAGAATGAAGAAGAATTAGATTATATTCTTTCCTCGGATTTATATGAATTCTGTGATTATTAGATAATCACTCTCTACCGTTAGCACTGATCTCTTCTAAAAAAACTTTATAGGAATGCTGTGCCTTGAGCACAGTGAAAGGAATGATAGCTATCTTGAAAAAATATGATGTAGTAGTAATTGGTAGTGGTTCGGCAAATATTGTCTTGGATGCAGCGCTGAACCAAGGCTTAAAATGCGCTCATATCGAAAAAGGACGATTTGGCGGAACATGTTTAACACGTGGTTGTATTCCTACAAAAGTAATGGCAACAGCGGCAGACTATATAAGAGAAATTGAAGAACTCCCAAAAATCGGGGTAGAAGTTTCTCCAGCCCACATGAATTGGGAGATTGTCTCACAGCGTGTATGGCAAAAGATTGATGAAAGTAGTAATATATTAGCCTATTATCAAGCAGTAAATAATTTGGACGTCTACCAAGGTGTTGGCTATTTTACTGGGGAAAAAATCCTGCAGGTAACAATGAATGATGGTACAGTATCTGAAGAATTTACAGCCGATAAGATTTTCATTGCTGTAGGAGGACGCCCCAAAGTACCATACATTGACGGTTTGGAACAAGCTGGATATCTCACCTCTGAAACGTTCTTCGGCGAAAAATATCCAAAGAAACCATTTAAGAGCCTTATTATTATGGGAGGTGGTCCAATTGGGACTGAGTTTGCCCATATATTTGCTGCAGCTGGCACAAAAGTCACACTGGTTCAGCATAATGTACGCCTCGTCCCTAAAGAGGATGAAGAAATCTCGGCTCAACTGTTAAGAGGATTGCGTAAAAATGGTATTCATGTATTATTAAACAAAAAATCAACTACTGTACGGGTAGAAAATGGTGAAAAAGTATTGACGTTAGTGGATAAATCAACTAATGAACGTACCGAAGTTCGTGCTGAAGAAATAATGATTTCCGCCGGCATACAGCCAAATACCGATACTTTGCATCTAGAAAATACGTCAATCGAAACAAACAGCCACAACTGGATTGTTACGAATGAATTTCTGGAAACCAGTGTAAGCGGCATTTGGGCTTTTGGCGATGTGAATGGCGAAGCTTCATTTCGCCATAAAGCAAATTATGAAGCCGATATCGTCGCCCACAACTTATTTAGCGGTCATCAGCCTGATGACTGGCGTTGGGCCCGTTATGATATCGTACCTTTCGTTACCTATACCTTTCCGCAGGTTGCTCATGTCGGGCTGACAGAGCAGCAGGCAATTCAAGCAGGGTATGAAATAGCAACAGCCAAGCACTATTATTCCTCAACAGCCAAAGGTTTTGCCTTGGGCTTTAACCCAGGCGATGAACAAGATGGATTTGTAAAAATTGTCGTAGATAAAAAAACAAGTTTCCTCTTGGGTATTCATATAATAGGGCCACAGTCCTCTATCTTACTACAACCCTTTGTGAACCTTATGAATGTCGGTGAAACAAAAATAACACCGGTAAATCATCATATTGCCTCAGCTACAGTGAAAGAGTTACGCAAATCCAGAATCATACGCAATCTAGACCCCCGCTCCATCATTAGTGTCGGCGAAACAATGACACCTCATCCGTCATTATCGGAAGTTATTATGTGGATTCAATATTACTTTAAACGATAATAAGCGTCGGCCTAACTCTAGAATATAAATAAAAAAATATAGGAGCTATCCTTTGTTTATGTAAAAAATAAACCACTTACTCATACTGAAGTAAGTGGTTCGTTTTTTTTATTTAGCTAAACTCAAAAGATTAATCTTGTTTTCAGTTTCGAATAGTCTGCTATTCAATAGATTATATTTGCTATCGAGTGATTTTATAGATTCTTTAGTAGCAGTTCTTTCTAATAGTGTCATGATATCTTGTTGGCTTCCGCCTACTGTTTTTTCAATTTCATTTACTGTTGATTGAATCTCATTTACTTTTGATTCAATTTTATCTGTTTTTAATTCAATCTCATTTACTTTTGATTCAATTTCACTTACTTTTGATTCAATTTTATCTGTTTTTAATTCAATCTCACTTACTTTTAATTCAATTTTATCTGTCTTACTTTCTAATCTATCCAATCTTTGAATAATCTGAACTTGACTTTCAGCAAGCTCTCTGTGACTTGTAATAAGTTCTCTTTGACCTTCTAGTAATTGTTTTAGTATTTCTTCCATCGTGTTACCTCTTACTATTTTATTGTCTTTTTATATTATAACTTATTTTGTACAGACTTACTATGATTTGTGGAGTAGAAAATATTAACATATTTTCTACTCCTATGTTTCCTTATGTAAAAAACGCACATTCATTACTACTTAAACTGCTTTGGTTTTCGTATCTCGCTGTGCATAGATCTCAAAATAAAGTAAGGGAACGGCAACCAGAGTCAGCCCTGTGGCAACTACAGCGCCAAACATCATGGCAATGGCGAGTCCTTGAAAAATAGGATCTAGAATCATGACAAAGGAACCTACTACCACTGCAGCAGCGGTTAAGACGATGGGCATGAAACGCACGGCTCCAGCCTCCAAAAGTGCCTCTCGCAAATTACCATTTTTAAACAATTCTAGTTGAACAAAATCCACTAATAAAATGGAATTTCGCACGATAATACCTGAGAGAGCAATAAAACCAATCATGGACGTGGCGGTAAAAAACGCACCAAATAGATAGTGTCCAGGCAAGATGCCAATTAAAGTCAAGGGGATAGGAGCCATAATAACAAGCGGAGTTACAAAACTTCGATACCAAGCTACCACTAGAATATAAATCAGTACAAGCACCACGGCAAAAGCCATACCCATGTCCCGAAATACTTCATAGGTAATGTGCCACTCGCCATCCCACTTCATCGAATATTTATCTTCTAGCCAAGGCTGGATGGCTGAGTATTGCTGAAGTTCATACCCTTCTGGGAGTTGTAGTTTGGCGATTTCTTTCTGCATATTGAGTACAGCATACACTGGACTTTCAATCACAACAGCCACATCACCAATGACATACGTGACCTTTTTCAAATTTTTGTGGTAGATCGTTTTTTCTTCTATCGTCTCTTGTTTTTTGACAAGTTCTGAAAGAGAAATGAGCTGATTGTTACTCGACATCACACCAATTTGCTGCAATAGGATATAGGGCTGAGTGGCTTTACAAAGGACGCAAGCGATGTCCTATATCCCCTGTTATTTTCTTAGCACTTTATATATCTATCATTTTTTTAACATGGTAATCATCGTTTTCGTCAGATCCTTAATTCGCTGATGTCCTTCATCATCCATATTGACTTCAGTCAAACATGCTTCCGTATATCCTTCCAGGATATGCGCACTGAGTTTATTCATAGCACCCATTACAGCGCTCAATTGGAAAAGAACATCTTCACAGTTCTTGTCTTCGCCAACCATTTTTTCAATACCAGCAATATGACCTTTAATTGTACCAAGTCGTTGCAATACACTCTTTCTCATCTGTTCATTAGCCATCATTCATACTCCTTACGTTTGGTAGTCAATCTTATTATATGTTCTTCTTACTTTTCCCCATCGATACACTGCACCCCCGTAGGGAGGGGGTATATTTAATATATACTATTATCCCCTCAAAAGCAATCATACAAAATAATCTTTACTGATAAAACTGAGTCCAAAAAAAATGACTCCTACCAGCAGACTTACTGACAGGAGTCATTTTCTTTTTATTGAATGCCTTTGAAACCGTATTTATTAAGTACTGCCATTCCATCTGAACTCGTCAAATATTGTAAGAACGCCTCTGCCTCCTTAGGATGCTTGCTACCACTAATAACAGCACCAAGAAATGTGATTGGTTCATGTGTACCGGCTGGAGCTATTGCCACAATCTTCACTTTATCACTAGCAGCTGCCACGGTAGAAAACACAATCCCAGCTTCCACATTTCCCGTCTCTACATACGTCAACACTGTCTGAATATCTTTGGCCATCACAGCTTTTTCTTGCACAGTTTTCCATACTTCTAACTTTTCGAATACCTGTTTGGCATATTCCCCTGCGGGCACTGTATCTGGTACACCCATGCCAAAACGTGTAACATTTGCTTTGCTCAAATCTTGAAAGCTCTGTAAATTAAGCTCTGAAGCCTTAGGTACAATCAATACTAATTGGTTCCCAACTAAGTTCTTGCGTGTAGTAGGAATAATTAAATTCTTTTTCTGCAATTCATCCATTTGTTTATTCGCAGCGGAAATAAATAAATCCGTTGGTGCACCTTGCTCTATTTGAGTTTTCAATGCACCAGAAGAAGCTAAGTTATATACAATTTTAATCGGATGATCTGCTTCATATTTTTTTTGAATTTCTAGCAAAGCATCTTTAAGCCCCAGGGCTGCCGATACATTGATTTCTACTAGCTGAGACGGAGGAGGTGCAGTCGTTTGCATCTTTCCACATCCTGTGACAGATAAAACGATCATGGTACATATGATTAAACTTAATTTAGTATATAGTCCAGTGATTGACATCATGAATCCTCCCCTTATTACAATACTTTTAGCATTATATACGTTCTATTTTACAAGTAAAATCTAGTGGCAAAGCATATAATACTGAACTCAAAACAATAATATCCACAAATTTTGCAAATTCTTTAATATTAGATGCTTTGATACCGCCAGCAACGCCAACTTTTAATCGATTATTTAAGTCTTTGAGCTTTCGCACTACACGTTGCAGTACTTCTGGTTCAAAATGATCGAGTAATATAACGTCACTAAAACTAGCACATTGATAAGCTTCCTCTTCATTTCGCGGTTCAATTTCAATTTTATGATGAAAAGATTTTATATCGATTGGCAGTTTTCCGAGTACCTTAAGATGATTTTGGGTAATCAACACTGTATCACTCAACGAATTACGATGATATAATCCACCACCATCTTCTACTGCTTCAATTTCTTCTTGCCGAATTCCTAGGTGGGCTTTACGACATGCAACAACGATTTCAATGTCAGGATTAGCTTCGCGCGCAGCATCAACAATTTTTCGAGTTTCAGACGCGATAGCACAAAGAGTAGTAAGATATGTTTGGCTAATCCTCCACATTTTAAAAAGTATCTTCAGATCACCAATGGCCTCTATAATCGTGTCACCCTTTTTTATCATATCACCTGATTTTTGGTAAAAAATCACTTCTAGATTTTGCGATTCAAAGAAACTTTTAAGACGCACTGTGCTCGTTACAACGGCCTCTTCCCTCGTTATAAATTTCAACCGTCCTTGCCCTTCAATACCTAATAGTTCAGTCGTAATGTCCGCATAAGGACAGTCTTCCTGTAAACCAAGTTCTAATGGATAGATTTGCATCAATGTTTCCTCCCTTATATTCCGCAATGCTGGTCTGGATCTTTCAGTCGTTCACTAATGAGTGATCGTATGATATGATCATCACCTCCATAAAAAAAAGTACCGACTCGATGCGTATAAACGCCTAGTCGGTACTTCATCGTACACGCAATAAATATTGATCAAACTTAATATTACTTAAATGAACTTAACTTAATTATACATTTATATTTTATTTAGTTCAATACTTTTTTGTTATCAATCTTCGATCCCAATAAGAAGTTTCAGATAATATCTCAGTTAAGTAATCAATTAAAGTGAGGCATTTAATGAGTTTGCTCAATGGGTATGCTTTGGACTATCCCCGCTGCCCTTTCTATCTAAAAGATCTAAACTGATCACTTGGAAACAATCCTTACGCAAAAAAAGGAAAAGCTAGCTATTTAGTTTCTTGGTGAACTGGACAATGCTCTCCAACAATACGATCTAGAAAAGTAAGCTCATGATAGTCAGATTTTTCTTGTGGATTGACCTTTATAATCTCTTCCAAACATTTTTTACACACTTTTTTACCAACGGCATTAATTAAAGCAGAAGACATCCCAAGTCGCTTTAAGCGAATACTTCGCTCTTCAACAGTGATAACCTGAATATCTACAGCTTCATCACTGATCACGATTAAGCCTGTATCACCCTTAAAATCAGTGTCATTACGCACTGTAGTAGGCTTATTGAGTTTTCGGGCCAATTTTTTATATTTTTCAGTGAAACGGCTACTAATCCTTCCATTAATAATCATTTTAGTAGCTCTTGTATCTTTTAATGCCTGAATAATCTCTGAATAAATAACGACTTCAGCTACTTGCTTTTGAGAGAGCAATCGAATCACATTTTCCTTAAATTCACCTAAATAATGCATTTTTTCATCATGTCTAAATTCTATTATTCCATTCATCCCGGCCATTAAAGTTTTCTCTAGATTACTTTTTTGCGCCCAATTACTAATAGTTTTTGAACGAATCTCTTCATCCATAGAATTTTAATCCTCCGATTTTTATAACTTATTGATCCGTATTATACTTCATAGCTTTTACAATAAATAAGTTATTATTATAAAAATCATTTTTAAAATAAGATATCGTGCCTAGCACAGCCTCTTTCAAGTTCTGTAAGGGTGACACTGGGGACGTCCCACGTCCCCAGTGCATATTCCATGACATATTTTTATTGTAACAATGCTTTAATTTCTTCTACACTGGGTATTTTACCGCTAACTTTGACTACGCCATCTACTACTAATGCGGGTGTCGTCATCACGCCATAAGACATAATTTTTTTAATATCTTCCACTTTTACAAACTCTGCCTCAATATTTAATTCTGCTGCTGCTTTTTTTGTGGCATCCATTAAATTACTACATTTTTGACATCCCATACCCAAAATTTCAATTTTCATCATAATCGCTCCTCATATAATTTCTAATTTTATTTACTACCTATAAAACTCAGGATCACACATACCTCATTACAAAATAGCATTAAATAGGTACCCAGTACAGATAATCGCAACTGATACAATTCCAATAAAAATGGCAATTAATTTAGGTTTAAGCACATTGCGTAGAATAATCATTTCTGGAAAACTAAGGGCTGTTACCGACATCATAAACGCCAGTACCGTACCCATACTCATACCTTTTTCCATTAAAACATATACAATGGGAATAATACCAGCTGCATTTGAGTACAAGGGAACCCCAAGTAAAACAGCAATCGGCACCGCAAAAAAGTTGTCTTTTCCTGCATAAGCCACCAAGAAATCTTCTGGCGCATACCCATGAATCGCACCACCAATACCAATAGCGACAACAACATACAGCCATACTTTACCCAAAATTTCTTTTGTATAATTAATGGCATAGTGTATTTTTTGCGTGATATTCATTTCGACAATCTCGCTTTGCCCGACTTTCATCTGATAGACATATTCTTCAACTAGATGTTCCAGTTTAAGCTTACCAATCACGTATCCCGAAGCAATCGCGACAAGCAGACCTGTCGTAATATAGATAGCTGCCACCTTCCAACCAAACATCCCCCATAATAATACCAATGCCACTTCATTTACCATCGGTGAGGAAATCAAAAAAGAAAATGTCACTCCAAGAGGTACACCAGCCTCTACAAAACCTATAAATACAGGTACAGCTGAGCAGGAACAAAAAGGTGTAACGATGCCAAGTAACGATGCCATAATATTGCCTAAAAATTCTCGTTTATGGCTTAACAGTTGTTTCGTCCGTTCCGGTGAAAAGTAACTTCTAATCATAGAAACAAAAAATATAATCACGATCAACATGAAAAATATTTTTAAAGAGTCATAAATGAAAAAATCTACTGCACCAGCGAGCTGTGTTCCAGGCTCAATCTTAAACACTTCATAAGTCATGTAATCCGCAAAGGTTTGAAACATACTTACCACCACCTTCAGTATTAATATATTACATTTTTATAATATTATAATACTATTATGAAGTATTTGTGTCAATACGAATTGAAAATTATCATTTTCTTTTTATATAATTGGCTTGTTATCTTATAAACACTATTTCAAAAATTTCAAGATGCTCTGACTATTGCTAATTTGCTCACTCAACGTTTTTTCAGCCGCACCAACCACGTCCAAGACTGATTGATACGCAATGCGGTAAATAACTTTCTGGCCATCTTTTCTGGAATCAATAATTCCTTGTTTTTTCATTACACCCAAGTGTTGCGACAAGTTAGATTGCTCAATATCAAGTTCATCAATAATATCACACACACACAGTTCACCTTGCTCCAAACAATGAAGAATTTTAATTCGCACTGGATGAGACAGTGTCTTAAAAAACTCAGCCGTTAATTTTACAACAATATCTTCTGCCATGCTAACACCTCCATAAAATAATAATAACCACTGATGATGAAAATTACTACCTCTCCCTTTAGTTTTCTTGCTGTTTTGCATACATTATTTCCTTTTCTTTAATAGAAATAAACCAATCCGTCGTTAAAACATATTATTATATTTCAGCTACGATTTCCCCAATGCCACTTGTGTCATATCCGCCAATGCTGCCAAATTCCTTCTTGAATGTAGCGGAACGAATGATCTTTAACATGGTCATCACCTCAGGCGTATTGAGATCATCTTTTTTTATAATAAGCTGATAGCGTTCTTTTTTGATAGGGACAAATTCAATATTATCCACCTGTTTTGCGATCTTTTCGTTCCCAACAGCAACGTCCACCTCGCCACTGCTTACCGCACTGGCTACCGTCAAGTGGGATGAGGTCTCGTTACAATAACCGTTGATTTGAGTGCTACTGATTCCAAGTAGTCTAAGATTCTCATCCAACAGTACCCTAGAACCTGCACCTTTTTCCCGGTTAATTATCGTAATGTCATCTCGCGCAAAATCGCTCCATGTCCTAATGTTTTTCGGGTTTCCCCTTGCCACATAAAAACCTTGCATTCTACAAGTCAAATGGATGACAACTGTAGGAATTCCAGGGAGTAATCTCCGTACATATGGGATATTGTACTGGTCTGTATCGCTATCCCACAAATGAGCTGCAGTGACCTGAACTTTCCCCTGATACAAGGAAATTAAGCTATCATAGCTACCAGTATAAGCGCGCAGTGCAGGTATGCCGTTTAAACGCAGATAGTTTGACAGAATATCTAAGATAACATCTTGTCCACAAATAATGAAATTTTTACTACTTTGATTCGTTCCAAACATCAAATCATTGTGAAGAAGATCCTTGGTAGTTGATGCGTTTTGCAGCGTTTTTGATTGTGCAATATAGTGATCTACATCTTCCTGGGTGAACCGCACTTTACGCCCCACTTTATAGGATGTAATTTCGCCTCTTTTAATCAAATCATAGATTGTACTTTTACTAACATGTAAAATATCTGCGACTTGTTGCGTAGACAGTGCTTTATTATGATCCATCGTCAATCACCCATCCTATTTTATAGATTATTTAGTATCATTATATATCATTTCGTACATTTATTTCAATAGAATGATATAAGTACAAAGTTTTTCGTTTAATTTCGTATATTCTTATGCTATAATTTGTCCTAAATTGATTTTGAAAATGGTATTTTTATAAATTATATAACGTTTCGTATCGGTTCGCACATTTTCAATCATAAGGAGGATATTATGGCTAATTTATTAATCACACTCTTGTCTGGGGGAATTTTAGGTTTCGCATGTTATAAAGTAAAAGTCCCAGGCGGACTTATGATTGGGGCTGTGATTGGCGTAGCTCTGATCAATGTATTGTTTGAACCTTCCTATATGCCAAATGAAACAAAGACATTTGTCATGATGATAGCAGGTGCATTTATCGGTTGCATTGTGGAGAAAAGTGACTTAAAGCGCCTTCCTTATATTGCTAAGCCGACGATCATCATGCTATTTGCTTTTCTGGTACTGAATTTACTTGTAGGTACAATGATTTATTTGGTCAGTCCTTTAGATTTAGTAACATCACTTATGTCGGCTGTTCCTGGCGGAATTAGCGATACACCAATTATTGCATTAGCCATGGGAGCTGATGCACCAAAAGTTGCCGTCATGCAAATGGTACGGCAAATACTAGGGATTGGAATATTTCCATCACTGATTTTAGCATACCACAATCGTAGAAAGACGTTCGAACATGATGGACACCGCGAAGCTTTTACCGGAAAACGTGAAAAATCAAAAACAAAATCTTGGGTTGCATTTTGGGTGACAGTAGGCATCGCAATGATTTCTGGCGTTGCGGGAAAACATTCAGGTATACCGGCAGGTGCATTTGTTTTTCCTATCGTATCTGTTTTGATTTTAAAACTTGTATTTGATTTTGCCTATATGCCACGCTGGGCAAAACAAGGGGCGCAGATTTTAAGTGGGGCATATATCGGAAGCAGCATTATGATGCCAGATATTTTGGCTATGAAAAATCTTTTACTACCCCTTTTTATCGTTGTCATCGGATACATTATAAATTGTTTTGTTACAGGTAAAATCATAAGCAAAATGTATGGATTTACCATGAAAGAAGCCATGCTTATTACAACTCCTGCAGGCGCTTCTGATATGGCACTAATTTCTGCTGATATCGGAGTGCAAAATACAGATATTATTGTCATGCAGATTATTCGTGCAGTTGTCGTCATGACCTTTTTTCCGCAAATCATTAGTTTTATTTGTACCTTTTTTTAGGTGCATGAACTTTTTGATCATATAGTACTCAATTAAACAAAGCAAGAAATTTGAAGGAGGAACCTCGGCGTGAGTATAAAAGTTGCAATCAATGGTTTTGGCCGTATCGGTCGTCTTGCCTTTAGACAAATTTTCAATACAGAGGGATATGAAATTGTTGCAATCAATGATTTAACAGACGCTACGATGTTAGCCTATCTTCTTTCAACCCAAGGAAGGTATAAACTTGCTGATGAGGTAAAGGTCGGTGAAGACTATATCAGCGTTAGCGACAAAAAGATTAAAATATATCAAGAAGTAGACGCTTCAAAACTTCCTTGGGGGCAGCTAGGCGTAGATGTTGTACTTGAGTGTTCAGGTGCCTATTCATCAAAAGCTACGTCGCAAATTCATCTTGATTCAGGTGCCAAGAAGGTTGTTATTTCTACTCCGGCTGGACCGGATATACCGACTATTGTATTTGGTATAAATGAAACGTCATTGCTAACAAGTGACAATATCATTTCGGCTGCTTCCTGTTCCACCAATTGTTTAGCACTAATGGCTAAAGCGCTGAATGACTATGCGCCAATCAAAAGCGGTATCTCGACTACAATCCACGCTTTCACAGGAACCCAAATGATACTTGACGGTCCACAAAGAAAAGGTAACTTACGAAGATCGCGTTCAGCACCAGTTAATATCGTCCCCACTACCGCAGAAGTTGCTAAAGCAATTGGGCTTGTCATTCCAGAACTTACGGGAAAGCTTAGTGGCTCAGCACAACGGGTGCCAGTCGCCGCAGGTTGTTTGATTATTTTTATTGCAGTAGTTAATGGACAGAACATAACGGTAGAAAGTATTAATGGAGCCATAAAAGCGTGCTCGTCAGATTCATTTGGCTATACAGAAGAAGAGTTTGTCTCCTCTGATATCATTGGTATCACTTATGGTGCCTTGTTTGATGCTACACAAACAATTGTTAGTCAGATTGATGAAGATACATATCAAGTACAAATCACAGCATGGTTTGATAACGAGAATTCATATGTAAGCCAAATGGTTAAAACAGCCCATTTTTTTGCAACGCTTTGATCATGTATTTTATATAGAGAGGTATCACTGACTACAACATGAGTTCCATTCATAAGTAAAAAAATCACATAGGAGAGCCCATCGTCTTTGTGATCGCATCCTAGTCTATGCCCATGGTAAGAGTACTCAGATTGGTGATAAGCATGAAGTAACTCATTGCCCTGCTACATTGGAGGTAGCACAAGTTATTGGTTGCCGAAATCTGATTGACGTAGTTGTTAATGCCCAAAACAATACTGTAACAGCCATGGCAAAAACTCTTTTGTTGAATTGTAAAGAAAAAGCCCCAGTTAACTCACAGACAATGGCCGGTTTTCACAGCTACCATCTACACCTTTACGATAACACCCCTAAAGAATTGAATACCTTTTACTGCCAGATTATTGATGTGATAGATGGAACATTCTACACCTCTATCACCGTAAACTGCGATGGTCACCTAATCCATATAGATATGGATCAAACAAAGTGGAACGCCTTGGCGAAAAACAAAAGGGACATGGTATATTTGCATATCCCACCTGAAAAAGTCTTTTTTATCGGTTGAGCTTTTCATTGGCAATAGCCTATACCTATGTAGATGCCTAGGAAACGAAAACAACGTGGATTAAACGTCTCCCTCAGAAAATTATCAATATAAAAACTAATCATGTTTACTAAAAACAAAGAAAGCACGCCAAGTAACGTGCTTTCTTTATTATATACAATTGTTAAATCAATATTTATTACGTTTTTTAACAATTGTATGTTTTTTTACCAGAGTATTGCAGAATATAGAATTATCAAATATAATATAAATATTCACTTATATTTATCATCATTTATATCAAGACACCAAACCCATTGCATCTACACTTACAATATAATGTTAGACCATTTAACAATTCTAAACGACCTTAAATAATACAAGGAGAATACTACATTGGAATTTATTCTTTTAATCATTTTATGGTGCGCATGGTGTGTGATTCATAGTGCAATGATTTCATTGACCGTTACTAATTATCTTAAAAATAAACTAGGAGGAAGATTTCGATTTTATCGTCTTTTTTACAACATTATTGCACTCATAACTCTAATCCCATTACTCATTTCTGGTACCGAACCAACTGGACAATTGTTATTTCGCTGGGCTGGCTTTTCGCTGATATTTCAATTTTTACTAGCGATAACAGGATTATTACTCTTCCTTTTCGGCGCCATAAAGTATGACATGCTGCAATTATTGGGAATCAGGCAGATTCAATCAGGAAAATCATATCTTAGTTTATCCAAAACTGGTGATATAGATACTTCAGGTGTCCTCAGCCTAACGCGGCATCCTTGGTATTTGGCAGCAATACTCTTTATTTGGATACGGTATAGTGATATATACGTTTCAACGCTAGTTGTAAATATAATTCTCACAATTTACATAGGAATCGGAACAATTCTTGAAGAGCAAAAACTAATTATCGAGCATGGAGATCATTATCGAACTTATAGAGAAAAGGTATCTATGCTGTTTCCATTTAAGTGGATAGTCTCCAAATTATTTGGCCAATAAAATGTATAAATCAACCTATATAAAGGAGGTGAGGATATCGATAGTATAGCACGGGTCTTTAAAATACTAAGTGATTCTAATAAGCTTAAAATCATTTTTTCTATGGAAAAAGAACCTCTATCCGTTTCCAAAATTATTGAAATGACGGCTCTATCTCAGCCATTAGTCTCATTCCATCTTAAAACCTTGCGCGAAGCCGGACTTGTAAAGACGCATCGAAAAGCAACCTTTGTTTTCAACGAATTATGCGACACAGAACTTCCCAACTTGATACGTAAATTTAAAAAATATAGTGCGGATAGCCCCGAGAAAAATTCATCATGTCCATTTCCCTGTCCTCTTAGGGACATATAATGAATTTTATTTAGATATTCAAAAATTTCTTTAGAAAAACATTAAGGAGGCCCAGTATATGAAAAACAATTGTTGTTCAGGTGACGAATCCTCAAAATCTGGTTGCATGCCCGAAGATATAGAGGAAGCCGCTAACCCCATGATGGATATGTGTAAAAGTATGATGGAATCAATCAACAATACGGCAAAAATGGCTGGATTCGCCACTTCCGAAGTTCGGGCTCTATTTGAAGAGTGGGCGCACGAAGTGGAAAACGAAGTACTATCTCATATCAAATGCAACGGTCAAGTCTCCCCTAATGACATTGCCAAGGAACTAAAAATCAGCGAAGATAGCGCACTCTATTTCGTTAGTAAGCTGATTCGCGAAAAGAAAATTAAAATAATAACTGTCCAGGTGATTTAAACCTCAATACTACCTTAAGAAAGGAGCTTAACTCATATGAGTAATTCGTGTTCTGCCTGCTCAACATCAAGAATTTGCCCTGATGGTATGACCATAATAACTATTTAAATTAAATGTAGGGGGTATTGTAATGTGTCGAATACAAAATAATAAAACCACATTGGTATATGCCTGCGCCGGTTGCGCAGACGTTGGTGGTATCGCCGACCAGATAGGACGAAAACTTAGACGTGATGGATTTGCTAGTCCCAATGCCAGCTGTTTAGCAGGAATTGGCGCCGGCATTCAATCCTTTATTGATGTCGCACAAGCTGCAGATAGGGTCATTACTATCGATGGTTGCGAAGTAGAATGTGCTAAAAAGACTCTTGAAAATATAGGAATTCAACCACAACCGGTTATATTAACGAAAATGGGACTAGAAAAAGGCAACTCATCTCCTACTCCTGAATTAGTTAAGAATCTTTGCCAAAGCATTGTAAATGAGTTTAAATAACATTCATTTTTTTGCACAAAAGGCACTTACTGAGATAATTTTTTATCCCAGTAAGTGCCTTTTGTGCAAACCTATATAGAATACCAAAAGCATCCTTTTTTATACCTATCAGTAGCAATATTCTCCACTGCCACTACCGGTATTTTTTAGTATGTACGGTGAACATACAGCATCAACAGCTTACTTTTATCCATTTTCTTTTAACTGATCACGCCTTACAAAATACTTTCGAAAACGTAGTGCTACATTAACCAGACCAATCATTACTGGCACTTCAATCAGTGGTCCAATAACAGCAGCAAACGCTTGACCGGAGTTTATACCGAAAATGGCCACGGCTACTGCAATAGCTAATTCAAAATTATTACTTGCTGCCGTAAATGACAGTGTCGTTGTTTGCTCATAATTAACTCCGATACGCCAGCTCATGAAAAAAGAAACTAAGAACATAATAGCAAAATAAATGATTAAAGGAATTGCAATACGCACAACATCCATCGGTAGTTTCACAATATAACTACCCTTCAAGGAGAACATCACCACAATGGTAAACAGTAAAGATATGAGAGCCAATGGACTAATCTTGGGTATGAACGTATTTTCATACCATTCGCGGCCTTTGGCCGGCAGTAAAAAATGCCGCGTTAGATATCCCGCCACAAAAGGAATACCTAGATAAATCGCTACGCTCATGGCAACATCTTGCATGGATACCTGGATTTTCATACCCGTAAACCCGATCCAACCAGGAAGTACTGTGATGAAAAAATATGCAAAAACGGAATATAAGACCAGTTGGAAAATTGAATTTAACGCTACCAATGCCGCCGCATATTCATTGTCCCCATCAGCAAGGGAATTCCAAATGATGACCATGGCGATACAACGCGCTAGTCCGATTAGGATTAAACCAACCATATAATCCGGTTTATCCGCCAAAAAAGTGATCGCTAGTGCAAACATCAAAACTGGACCGATGATCCAGTTTTGAACAAGAGACAACGTCACTACCTTGACGTTGCGAAACACTTTCCCCAATTCCTCATACTTTACTTTGGCCAAAGGCGGATACATCATAACAATTAAACCGACAGCAATCGGGATTGAGGTCGTTCCAATTGAAAATGCATCTAACCATGCTGCCACCCCCGGGAATAAGTAACCTCCCCCGACCCCAATAGCCATTGCCACAAAAATCCACAGGGTTAAAAACCGATCTAGAAAAGATAATTTTTTTTGAGCATTTGACATTTTATGATTCCTCCTTATCAATAAGAATTTAGCAAGCATTCATCAGTAAAGGCTAGTCTCTGCTTTATATTCCTTATAACCACCAGAAAGATTATAGACATCACTAAATCCAAGGTTGATCAATAGATTTTGTGCAGCATTCCCGGTTACACCTTTATTGCAATGTACCACAATGGACTCTTCTTTGAAAAACTGCTCTGATTCTTCTCTCAGATTTCCTAGTGGTATATTGATAGCTCCCTCAATATGCCCTTTTTCAAAATCTTTACTACTTCTAACATCAATCACTGTAAATTTTGACCGATTACGCGCAAGATCCTGAGGTGTAATGATTTTTCGTCCTCGATGCAAAGCATTATCTAGTATCATGCCCGTATACATAACTGGGTCTTTCGTGGTGGAAAATGGTGGAGCATAAGCAAGATCAAGGTGAGCTAGGTCACCTACTTTGGCACCAAAGGTAATAGCAGTAGCAAATACATCAATCCTTTTGTCCACGCCTTTTTTCCCGATGATCTGAACGCCTAATAATTTTTCACTCTTCCGATCAGCAATGGCCTTGATGACCATTTCTGAACTTCCTTCAAAATACTCTGTTTGGTTGGGCTTGATGTTATGAATGATCTCTACATCATACCCAGCCTTTTTAGCATCCCGCTCTGTATACCCAGTTTGCCCACAGGTTAGGTTAAATATCTTTACAATCCCAGTCCCTAATATTCCTCTAAAACTTGAATCTCCGCCTGTAATTACATCGCCTGCTATTCTGCCCGTTTTATTAGCCGTTGATCCCATAGGGCGATAGCAAGGAGTACCATCCATTAGAAAATAACTCTCCGCACAATCACCGACGGCATAAATACCTTTTATTGAAGTTTCCATATGGTGATCGACTTTAATAGCCCCAGTCATACCAAGTTCTATACCAGCTTGCTGAGCAATTCCGACTGCCGGTTTAACGCCTGCTGAAATAATAACAATCTCACTAGATAATACCCTACCTGTATCTGTCACTACAGTTTTTGCCTCAGCATCAATTTTCACGACTTTTTCCCCTGTAATTACTTGCACCTGATTCGATTGCAGTTCATTTTTGATCCGTAGTGACATCTCAGGATCATAAGAAGGCATAACCTGCCCTGCAGCTTCCACGATGGTTACCTGTATACCCTTTTTCATCAGATTTTCTGCCACTTCCATACCAATAAATCCGCTACCCACAATCACTGCTGATGTTGGTTGATGCCTGTCAATATACTCTTTAATTTTATCCGCACTTATAATATTTCTTAAGTAAAATACATGCTCACTGTTCTTCCCTTCAATAGGAGGCTGCACAGAAGCCGCGCCTGTCGCCAATACCAACGTATCATAGTGATCATAAAATATAACATTCGTTTGCAAATTTTTGATTTGTATTTCTTTTTTACTAACATTGATGGCTAACACTTCATGACCAATGTGAATATCAATATCAAAACGCTTTTTAAACCATGCTGGATTGCGCGGGCTAAGATCGCCTCTCTGGATATATTCTTCACCGATATAATAAGGCAGGCCACACACGGAATAAGAAATATCCTGATCTTTTTCATAAATAACAATTTCATTGTCCAAACTATTTCTTCTCGCTTTAGCGGCTGCAGACGTTCCTGCTGCTACAGACCCTATAATAATAATCCTCATCTTAATGCTCCCTTTTTGTATGGCGTTTTATAATGAGAAACAGCATCCAGCAACCTCTACTGTTTTTGTACAGTTCACATGTTACTAGATGCTTTATATCGTACAACTAAAACGTTCTACAAAGTTTATCTAACTAATTCTACTAATTTCTCGCCCTTTATTTCTTCGCCTTGCCATGGCACCACCGCAAAATTACCTTGAGAAATTTCATCTACTTTATTAATCCATGGAATTTCACTTACCGATTTTGCTTTTAGCAATGGACTTTTGGTATTGGTCATGAATAAGCTTGAATTAATAACCCACCATTTATTATTAATACCTGCCCTTTTTAAATCCGCTTGCAGTCTCATGGCTTCATACACAGGAGTAGCTTCCGGAAGTGTTACAATGACAACTTCAGTTTCTTTCTCATCTCGCAATCTTGGCAATAAATTCTTCACTGATTCTGGTATATCCCCTTGGGATTTTTGTATTTCTTTATGATAACTTTGTGTGGCATCAAGTAAGAGCAATGTATGACCTGTCGGTGCCGTATCAATGACGACCACCTCATCATCAGCCTCATCGACAATTTCAGCAAAAGCACGAAATACAGCTATTTCCTGGGTGCATGGCGAACGAAGATCTTCTTCTACATAAGCAATGTCTTCTTCCTTCATGGTTTCTCTAGCCTTTGCTAAAACTGTTTCTGTATATTTACGTAGCTCTTCTTTTTCATCGATCTTGCTCAGCCGAATGCCATGACCTGCTTTTACGACAAATTTCAGATGGTCTGCGGGATCAGTGGTTGTTAAATGCACTTTTACGCCTCTTGCGGCAAGACCGATGGCAATCCCGGCTGCTAGGGTAGTTTTTCCAACTCCACCTTTCCCCATCGTAAAGATGACTTTTTTCCCTGATGAGTAAAGATCCTCAATTAATGCTTTCACTGTCGGCAACTGCGTTTTATTTAACTTGTAGTCCTCTACTACAAAATAATTTTCTTTTAGCAGCATTCTTATATTTTTAATTCCTGTTACATTATAGGCGCGCAATGGAATTTTATAAATTTCTATATCACGCAGTGATTCAGGAATACTCTGTAATGCTACCTGTTGTTTGCCATATAGTTTATCTGCTATTTCATCATTTTGAACATCCAGTTCCAGTACTCCATTGACAACTAATAGTTGATTATTGACCCCAAGTTCCTTTAGTTCCTTAGAGGCTCGCTCTGCTTCTTGTAATGGGGAGTATTCAGGTCTCGATATTAAAACCAGTGTTGTCATTTCACCATCAGCTAGTGTACTAACAGCATTTTTATATACTTCCTTCTTACTTTCCAGACCCGATAGTTGACCTAAGCACGATGCTCCATGGGTACTTTCACTAATAAAATTACTCCACGCTGATGGTAGTTGCAACATGCGCAGGGTATGACCTGTTGGCGCTGTATCAAATAGGATATGATCATATTCTGCTTGCGTTTTCTCGTCCGTTATAAAATTAGAAAACTCATTAAACGCGGCAATTTCCACGGTACATGATCCTGAAAGTTGCTCCTCCATATTCTTTAACACACTTGGAGGAAGTTTGCCAACATAAGGTGCAATGACAGATTCTCTATATTCTTTGGCTGCTTCTTCTGGATTTAGATTCGCCACGACCAGATTGGGTACTTCATCAATGGGAGTGCCTTTGCTGGTCAATTCTATGCCAAATACATCCTGCAAATTAGAAGCGGGATCAGTGCTAACTAATAATACTTTTTTCCCTTGATCAGCTAACGTAATGGCTGTCGCACAAGCAGTTGACGTTTTGCCGACTCCACCTTTACCTGTAAAAAACAGATACTTAGTCAACTTTATATTATCAGGATTAAAAATTTTATACATGAGCACCCTCCTCTTTTTCTTTTAACAACATCCTCCACCATCACAGCAGCAGCCTTTATCCTTCTCTGAGGACACTGTGGTGAATTCTTCTTTTGGTATACCCGACCATTTAGCAAATTCCTCATCAGTAGGATATTCTTTGGTCTTAACCACCTCTCCATCGACTACTGTAATAGGCAGCACTTCTACTTCATCTTTCATCAAATACTCATTCACTTTCTTATTATCAACGAAAGCTTGAGGCTCACTAGACAGACCATATCGAATGACCTTAGCGCCTTTTTTAGTAAGAGCATTGATCGTCGTCGCCACCCTCAAAAGTTCCTGATCAACACTAACTCCACAAAGCCCTGTTGAGCAACACATTGCTGGATCAAAAATTTCAATTTTACTCATTTTCATTTTTCCCCTTCCAAAATATCATTTTGAGTATCATCTACACAATGATGTAATCGCTCTTTTTTCTCTGATTTTTTAATAACGTCTTGTAATAAGCCTTGAACAAGTTCGAGGATTTCCGGATTTACACTGTAATAAATCCATTTCCCATCTCGACTATCCACGAGTACTCCAGCCTGTTTCAATACTTTCAAGTGATGTGAAATCGCTGGCTGTGATAGCCTGAAAGCATCTAGAATATCACATACACACATTTCTTTTCCCACTAAAGCAACAAGGATTTCCAGGCGTGTTTCATCTCCAAGTGCTTTGAATATCTGTGCCATTTGTTTCATGTATTTCAGTATCCCTTCTACCCTTTGCGTCGTTCTTCTACCCAGTCTATTATTTGCTCCTGAATTTCATTTCTAACTTTCCTAAACATGTCTAGTTTGTCAGCTTCTATCCCCTCATATGCGAATGGATCTTCAAATGGCCATTTTCTTTTACTTTCATCTCCCTCAAGTTATTACTGAAGAGTTAGACTATAGTATCATATAAACATTATTGAATATGTTTATATGATACCCAATTATATCCTGCAAGTCAACATACAAATAGTTAATTTTGTGTTAATTATAAGAGGATTAATACAATCTGTCCGCTAATATACTACGTAACATCTTTAGAGGATAAGGAGTTGAACAAGTTGGCTATTAACACGATTCAGATTTGGGAAAAACTTAATATACCCCTACGAAAATTTATTATGAAACGCGTTCACGAATCAGATGTGGACGATCTACTACAAAATATATTCTGCAAAATTCACGATAATATTGATCAGGTGCGAAATGAAAATAAAATCCATGCTTGGGTCTATCAAATAGCGCACAATGTCATTGTTGACTACTATCGCAAGCGAGCATCTACAGTAGAGCTTTCTATTGTAGATGCAACTATTGCAACACCAAATTTCACTGATTTTCCTATTACCAGTGAAGTAGCAGACTGCCTTACAGCCATGATTGATTCCTTGCCGGAAAAATATAAAGAGGCTCTTCTATTGACAGAGTTTGAAAACCTGACTCAAAAAGAATTAAGTGAACGTCTTGGATTATCCATATCTGGAGCAAAATCAAGAGTACAAAGAGCTCGCAAAAAGTTACAAAAGCTACTATTGGAGTGTTGTCATATTGAATTTGATCATTTTGGCAATATCGCTGACTATAAACATAAAAAAAATACTTGCAAATATTGTTGAAATAAATGCGTCTATTTCTATCTTCCTGCGTCTATATAGGTAACGGTCTAAAGGCCGGATAACGAAGGAGGAGATTTGAAATGGTTGATAAAATTATCGTCGAAAAAAGCAATTGTTGTTCTAATATTACAGGGTGTTGCGGCACAAAAAATGATGCCATACCCGAAAAGCGACGTCTTATTATTGATTTCTTATATCTTGATTTGACGGTTTGTAGTTGGTGCCAAGGTACAGAATCTAGCTTAGACGCAGCAATTTCCGAAGTTGCACAGATTCTGAGGGCCACTGATATTGAAGTAGAAGTAAATAAGATTAATGTCGTAAGTGAAGAGCAAGCTCGCCAATTACGCTTTGTCAGCTCTCCCACTATTCGTGTAAACGGAAAAGATATCCAGATCGAAGTAAAAGAAAGCTTGTGCGATTCCTGCGGTGATTTATGCGGCGATGCTGTTGATTGCCGGATCTGGATGTATCAAGGAAAAGAGTATACGGCCCCCCCAAAAGCTATGATTATCGAAGCCATCCTACGGGAAGTATATGGAGATTCACATAAACCCATACAAGATAATTCCTCGATTTTTGAAGTTCCCGATAATTTAAAAAAGTTTTTTATCGCTATGAAACAAAAGCCCACTAAAAATCTTTAGATAAGATACCTTACATAAACATATACACTTGAAATCACAATAGATAATAACATTAATGGAAAGGCTACCTTGAAATATTGTTTAAAGGAAATAGAATAACCTTCTTGTGCGGCTAGTCCAACGACAATCACATTGGCACTTGCTCCAATTAACGTACCATTTCCGCCTAAACAAGCCCCAAGTGCTAAACTCCACCAAAGAGGTTCGAGATTGGCAACTCCCATAGTACCCATTTCTTTGATCAATGGAATCATAGTGGCTACAAATGGAATATTATCAACAAAAGCTGAAGCGATTGCACTAAGCCATAAAATCACCATCGCAGTAGCCACTGAATTGCCTGCTGTTAATATCATTAGGTCTTTTGCCAGCAAAGAAATTATACCTGTCTCAACGAGTCCAGAGACAAGTACAAACAATCCTACGAAGAAAAAAATCGTTAACCATTCAATTTTGTGAAAAATCCGTTCTAGTTCATGCTCAGATTTAGCATAGGTCATCATTAATAATAGTACTGCCCCAGAAAGAGCAACAGTAGCCGACTCTAAATGAAGAACCTGATGAAAACAGAAAGCACCGATAGTTAGCGACAGTACAAATAAACATTTTTTTAGCAGCAAAGCGTCTTGAATTTGCTTGCTTTCATCCAATTTCATAATTTTAGCCTTAAGCTCATCTGTAGTCTTTAGACGTTTACGGTAAATTAGTACTACGATTGCTAACGTAATAAGCAAAATCAGAAATGAAATTACTGCTAAATTATTGATAAACGCTGCAAATGTTAACTCTTTGACAGCACTACCGATCATAATATTAGGGGGATCGCCAATTAGAGTTGCCGTACCCCCAATATTTGATGCAAGAATTTCCGTAATTAGATAAGGTATTGGTGTAACTTTGAGTTGCGCTGTAATACTGAAAATAACAGGGGTCATTAGAAGAACCGTTGTTACATTGTCTAAAAGTGCCGAAGATACAGCAGTTAGAACACCAAGGGAGACAAGTAATTTAACCGGATCAGCATTCACTTTTTTAGCTGCCAATATTGCTAAATATTTAAATAAACCCGTTTGACTAACAATTGAAACCATAATCATCATCCCAATTAAAAGACCAATGGTATTAAAATCAATATGATGAAATGCAGTTTCTTGGCTAATGACCTGAAATAAAATTAATAGAACAGCACCCCCTAAAGCGGTAACTGTACGATGAATCTTCTCTGAAATAATTAAAGAATAGGCGATTAAAAAAACAATGACAGCGATTAGTGATTTTTCCATACAAACTCTCCTCGTATAATAAGTTTTGTAAGCAATAATCCGCCATTGTTTACAAAACTTATTTTATTTTTAAATACTCATAGGAACCCCCTGATGCTAAAATACTTGTAAGGGATTTTAGCACAGGA
>Ga0074193_1000881_pt1 | contig 43821 bp, 45 predicted proteins | sample EPASupsiteHSE605_FD_64523 | JGI IMG/M metagenome (GOLD analysis project Ga0074193, IMG submission 64523) | Bioremediated contaminated groundwater from EPA Superfund site, New Mexico - Sample HSE6-05 | ecosystem: Environmental > Aquatic > Deep subsurface > Groundwater > Contaminated ...
GATTTTGGATGTCTGGTCATCTGGTGGTTATGGCTTGAAGGTAACACCCGTTCCCATTCCGAACACGAAGGTTAAGCTTCAAAGCGCCGATGGTACTGCACTGGTGACGGTGTGGAAGAGTAGGTCGCCGCCGGGTTAATAAAAAGAAGCACTAAAATTTTTATTTTAGTGCTTCTTTTTTATTTATAAATACCACCTAGAGTTTAAAATTGCGAAGCACTGGATATTTAACTTAACCTAGCTAGAGAATAGAATAATATTAAGAAATCTAGTGGAGGTATGTATATGCAGGTTGGAGTTGTAATGGGTGGAGTATCAAATGAAAAGGGAATTTCTATTCTAACTGGAAAAGAAATTATAGAAAATTTAGATAAGAGCAAGTATGAGATTTTGCCAGTACCTATAGATTCAAAGTATCAATTAATAGATAGAGCAAAATGTTTAGAGTTTGCCTTCTTAGCTCTTCATGGAAGCTTTGGAGAGGACGGGGAAGTTCAAGCAATTCTTGAAGCATTTCAAATACCTTACTCGGGAAGTGGTATATTAGCAAGTTCCTTATGCATGAACAAGCATATGAGTAAAAAAATATTTATGGGAGAAAACATTTTAACTCCTAAATGGGCTTATATAAGCAATGAAAAGAAATTCAACTATAATGAACTTGAAGCTATAAATTACCCTCTAATTCTTAAGCCTAACAATGGAGGGTCAAGTATAGATATAGTAATTGTTAATAATAAAGAGGAGTTTCAATTGGCATTAGATCATTTATTGAAACTTTACAAAGGGATTTTAGTTGAAGAGTTTATAAAAGGACAAGAAATAACCTGTTGCCTTTTAGATGGAAGGGTTCTTCCGGTAGTTTCTATTCAGCACAAGTCAGAATTCTTTGATTTTAGTTCGAAGTACAAAGAGGAAAATACCGTTGAAGAAATTATTGAACTTAACGAGACTTTAATGCATAAGGTTGAAGCTATTTCGACCAAATGCTGGGATGCGTTTAATTTGAAAGTATATGCTAGAATTGATATGATAATAAGAGATGAAGAAGTATATGTCTTAGAGATAAATACTCTTCCAGGTATGACAAAAAATAGCCTATTTCCTAAAAGTTCTAAGGCTCAAGGCATTAGTTTTTGCGAACTTTTAGATGAAATAATTAAGATATCTATTAGAGAGAGTAACAACAAGATTTGAGGTGTTTTAATGTTTTCTAGTTTTAAGCTAAATGAGAAGGAAGCAATATTTATTCAAGTTTATAATTATCTAAAGAATGTGATTGAAAATGGTATGCTTCCAAATGAAAGTAAGCTTCCTTCAACGAGAGAAATGGGGATAATGTTAAAAGTAAGTAGAACTACAGTAATTAAGGTCTATGAATTACTTCAAGATAAGGGATTAGTTTATACTGTACAAGGAAAGGGAACTTTTGTATCAAAGGTTCCCTTAAAAAAGTCTAATGAATGGAATATAGATTGGGTAAGAAATTGTACTTCTTATGCAAAAAAGGCAGAATCGTTAGATATAATGAAACATGGAGAACAATATAAGAAGGGGATGATTTCTTTTAAAAGTATAGCTCCAGACGAAAAGTTGTTTGATTTAGAAGAGGTAAAGAGAGCATTTCTAAACCGTATATCCATTGAGGGAGAAAAGCTTTTAAATTATGGATATGCTAAAGGATATAAGCTCTTAATCGATTTTATGATGAAGTATATGAAAAACAAAGGAGTAAATATAAAAAATAAAGATATATTAATCACTAATGGTTTCACTGAAGGTTTTGATATAGTTCTTTCAGCTATTGCAGAAAAAGGGGATAAGATAATTTGTGAAAATCCAACTCATAATACTGCTATAAAATTAATGAAGCTTCATGAACTCGATATTATAGGAATCAATATAAACAGTGAGGGAATTGATTTAAAACAGTTAAAAAGTAAGCTTCAGAGCAATAAAATAAGAGCGGCGTATATAATTCCTTCATATCATAATCCTACAGGAATGGTTATGCCTTATGAAAAGAGAGAAGGTCTATATAATATATTAAGAAAAGAAAATATTCCAATCATCGAAGATGGATTTAACGAAGAATTACAGCATCTTGGGGGTCATATTTCTCCTATGTCAGCTATTTGCGGAGAAGAAAATTCAGTAATCTATATTGGGAGCCTATCAAAAATACTTTTTCCTGGTCTTAGAATAGGATGGGTATTTGCTGATAAAAGGTTTATAGAAATACTTGAGAGTATTAAGAGAAGCAAAAATATACATACCTCATTTTTAGATCAGGGAATTCTTTATGAGTATATGGAAAGTGGTGTGTTTGAAAGGTATGTAAAAAAAGTAAGGAGTATATATAGGGAAAAATATAAGTACTGCAAAACTTTAGTAGAAAAGTATATTCCCCATAAGGAGATAATGGGAGATGGGGGATTATACCTGTTTATAAAGCTAGATAATATAAATTCTAAGGAGTTGCTTCAAAGATGTTATAAAAGAGGAGTGATATTTATGCCAGGAGATATTTTCTATACTGATGGTAAGGGAGAAGATACTATTAGATTGAGTTTTGCTAAGACTTCTATGGAAGAAATGGAGAGAGGCATTAAAATTATTGGAGAAGAGGCAAGAGCTATTGTTTTATAATGTACATTTTTGCTATACTTAGCAAGTAAAGAAATAGACAAATTACATCTTAGTTTGGGGGAGAATTAATGTTTCAGTCACATATAGGAGAGTTTGCAGCACTATTAACAGCATTTTTTTGGACAACTACTGCAATGGTATTTGAATCTGCTGGTAAAAAGGTCGGTTCACTTCAAGTAAATTATATTAGACTTATTTTTGCATTTGTATTTATTAGTATATATACACTTATTTCAAGAGGTCTATTTTTACCTCTTGATGCTAGTACAAGTACTTGGTTTTGGCTGTTTATTTCAGGCTTAATAGGGTTTGTATTAGGGGACTTATTTTTATTTCAAGCATATGTTGAAATTGGAGCTAGGATTTCTATGCTTGTAATGTCTTCGGTGCCTCCCCTAACGGCTATTTTAAGTTATATTGTTTTAGGAGAAAGATTAACTAAAGCTAATATTATAGGAATGGCTATAACTGTCCTAGGAATTGCTGTTGTGGTATTGAAGAAAAAAGAAGGTGAAGAAGGAAAGGTACAATTTTCCCATTCTGCTAAAGGTTTATTTTTTGCTTTTTTAGGAGCTATAGGACAAGCTACCGGAATGGTTATAAGTAAATTTGGAATGCAGGATTATAACCCTTTTGCAGCGACTCAAATAAGAATCATTGCAGGATTATTTGGATTTACAATTTTATTTTTTATCATGAAAAGGTGGGGGAATTTAGCTTTAGCATTTAGAAATAAGGCAGCACTTAAAAGGATATCTGTAGGTGCATTATTTGGACCATTTTTAGGAGTTTCCTTTCAACTTTTATCAATGCAGCATACATCCGCAGGTGTAACTTCTACTATAACTGCTATTATACCAGTATTAATAATACCTCCAGCAGTTATTTTATTTAAAGAGAGGGTAACTTCAAAAGAACTATTTGGTTCAATGGTTACAATAATAGGTGTAGCAATATTATTTTTATAAAATTTTATTCTAACCAGTGTAATATTAAGGGTGATATTATGAAAACCATATTATGCTATGGAGTTGCAAAAAAAGTTAAGAAAATATTGTAATTAAAATAAGGCACAATAATGGAATTAAGCCATTATTGTGCCTTATGTACATAGTAATAAATAATAAAACTATTATTCATGATCCTGTAAGGCATCTCTACCTTCTTCGCCAGTTCTAATCTTTACTACGTTAGCTACATCATAAACAAATATCTTTCCATCACCAATTTTACCAGTTCTAAGTATTTTTTTTGCAGTTTCTATAACTAAGTCTACAGGGACTTCACAAACTACAATTTCTACTTTTACTTTTGGAATTAAATTAATGTCAACAGGTACACCACGATAATATTCAGTATAACCTTTTTGCATTCCACAGCCTAGTACATTAGAAACAGTCATTCCAGTGATTCCTATTTTTCGCAATTCTTCTTTTAATTCTTCAAACTTATTTGGACGGGTAATTATTTCTATCTTGGTCATTTTTGTGTTCATAAACATGCCCCCTTAGTACCTAAATAATTATCACATTGAGATTTATAGAAGTATAATAACATAGATTCTAAATAAAATCTATAATAAGCTTTAGACAATATTAATTATAATAAACTTATCTATAAATCAAGTCCACTATTTGCATAAGCTTCCTCACCATGAAGAGATACATCTAATCCTACACTTTCCTCTTCATCATCAGTTCTTATTTTCACAAATAAACCAATAACTTTTAATATTATAAAGGTTACAACTGCTGCATATAGAGCACAACTCAATGCAGATATAAGGTGAACTTTTAGTAGCCCAAAGTTTCCGTATAAAGCACCATCAGCACCTGCAGGATTTACCTTTGTAGTTGCAAATATCGCAGTTGCAATTGCTCCCCAAAAACCAGCAACTCCATGGCAACCAAAGGCATCTAATGTATCATCATATCCAAGCTTAACTTTAAGGAATGCAATGGCGAAAAAGCTTGCTATACCCCCGATTAATCCTATAAAAATTGCTGAGGTTGGAGTAACATAGCCAGCACCTTGAGTTATAGCTACAAGACCTGCTACTGCTCCAGTTACAGTTCCAAGTACTGTTGGTTTTTTATTAATTATCCACTCGCAGGCAGCCCAGGAAATAGCTCCGGCAGCTGCGGAAGTATTAGTAGTTAAAAAAGCGTTAACTGCAACACCATTCATTGCAAGAGAACTTCCAGCATTAAATCCAAACCATCCGAACCATAGTAAACCACCACCTAGAATTGCCATAGGGATATGGTGAGGTTCTGGCTTAGTCTTTTTTCTTCTACCAATTACAATAGCAGCTACAAGTCCAGAAATACCTGAATTTATTTCTACAACGTTTCCACCAGCAAAGTCAAGAACACCTAATTTTTTTAGCCAACCAAAGTTTCCATCAGCACTTCCCCATACCCAGTGAGCAATAGGGTCATAAACAAAGGTACTCCACAAAATTAAAAATATAATAAATGCAGGAAATCTCATACGTTCAGCAAAGGATCCTGAAATAACTGCCACTGTTATAGCAGCAAACATCATTTGAAAAACAGCGAATAATAAATGTGGAATTGATGAGGAATAAAATCCATCAGCTTCCAATCCAACATTTTGCAAGAAAGACCAATCTAAACTCCCTATAAAACCTTTAATGTCAGGCCCAAAGGCAAGAGAGTATCCTATTAATATCCATTGAATAGATATTATTATTAAAGCAGCATAACTATGCATTGTAGTAGCAAGTACATTTTTGCTTTTTACCATACCTCCATAAAACAATGCTAGTCCAGGTACCATTAACATTACTAGCGCTGCTGAGAACATAACAAAAGACATATCTGCCCCGTTTAATCCCATTATTAATTTCCCCCCTGTATTCTATATTTTAAACACACTCTCTAATTTTAATTAAATATTATTAATTTGTCAATAATATAGATAATTTGGTGTTAATATAATAGTTTTAAAAAGAAATTTATCGTATTTTATCAAAAAACAAGGTGATAAATTTTCAAAATAAAAATAATGGAATATAGTGTTGCTATAGTTAAATAAATTTACTTTATATATGGGACTAGAAACTGCTTTTTAATCGAGTAGAGTAAATACAAAATCTGCTAATTTTGAATAAGATGATTCAATTAATTTGGACATTTTATTGTATCTGTATTGAACTTTAAGAAAATTTGTCATAATATATTAAAAGTAAATATTTTAATTGGGGGTACAATTTAATGTTAGATATAGATACATGCTTAGCATTTATTACAGGAGTTACAGCAAAAAAAGTTGCAGATAATTTTAATGAAAGACTTACTAAAAAAGGAATAACAAGAGTTCAGTGGATGGCCCTTTATTATATTGGTAAGTATGGAAAGGTGACACAGGCAGAGCTGGCAAACCTTATGAATATAAAGGCATCAACAGCAGTAAGGCTTTTAGATAGAATGGAAAGAGAAGAATATATAGTCAGGGAAAGAAGCTTAGAAGATAGAAGAGTCACCTTTATATCTTTAACAGATAAAGGAAAAAGATTGAGAGCAGAGCTTTTACCTGAAGGAGAAAAGATGAGTTTAATAGTAAGAAAAGGAATAACAGATGAAGAAATAAAAATATTTAAGCATGTCCTAGATAAAATTACTAATAACGTGGATTCAGAAGAAATATAAAATTTTATTAATGAAAAACGCCTTTAATAGGCGTTGTTATTTTTTATAATAGTTGCTATACTAATTATTGTAATAGCAATGATTGCTATTACAATAATTAAAATATTAACAATTACTCAAGATATAGTGAAATAAAAATAAATTAATAAAGGAGTGTTTATTATGCCAATGACAACGTTTAAAGCAATAGCAAGAAAAAAAGAAGGTTTAGCAGTAGAAGCTGAATCTAGAGAATTTAAAGTATTAATAGATGAGCCAGAAGAACTAGGCGGAACAAACAGAGGAATGAATCCAGTAGAATTGCTGCTTTGCAGCCTTGGTGCATGTCAAACTATAGTTGCATCAGCTTTTGCAGGAGAATTTGGAATAAATTTAGAAGATTTTTGGGTTGAAGTAGAAGGTGATTTGGATACTGACGGTTTCTTAGGCCTTGCAGATGTTAGAATGGGTTACTCAAATATAAGATTCAATATGCACATAAAAAGTGATGCTTCAGAAGAGACAATTAAAGAATTTGTTGAATTCATTGAAAAAAGATGTCCTGTTGGAGACTCAATAGGCAATGGTGTAAAGCTGGACAAAGCTAAAATAACAATAGAAAAATAAAACCTATTTTTTTAAAGGAAACTATAATTACTAGTTTTCCTTTAATCCTTTTTATTATTTGTTTTGGAGGTAAGCCATGATTACAGAAGTTAAAGCTACAAGATTAGGAACTATAGGTAAGATTAATGTACAAGTGGGCAGCAAGATTTCAGCAGGGCAAGAGCTTTTAACAATGGAAACTAAAAAGGGAAATGCTGTAATAAAAGCTACTGGTAACGGAATTATAGAGTCTATTGAAATTGAAGAAGGTATGGAAGTAAAAGTTGCACAAGTTCTTTTAAAGGTAAGAGAAGTCCAGGGAGAAAATAATGTTGGTGTAAAGGAAGAAAAAATAAAACCAGTAGAAAAAATACAAAGTGATGTGACAGTTATTGGTGGTGGCCCAGGTGGATACGTAGCTGCAATTAAAGCTTCTAAAATGGGAGCAAAGGTTGTGCTTGTAGAAAAAGAATCCTTAGGAGGTACTTGCTTAAACTGTGGTTGCATACCTACAAAAGCCCTTGTACGTTCTGCAGAAGTTTATGATAGCATTAAAGAGGCTGATGCCTTTGGTATAGCTGCTAAAGAATTTAGCGTAGATATGGACAAGGTAATAGGAAGAAAAAATTCTATAGTATCAAGGTTAGTTCAAGGTATAGAATACTTGATGGATAAAAACAGTATTAAAGTTATAAAAGGCAATGGAAAGTTTTTAGATAAAGATACAGTAGAAGCAGAAACCGAGGACAAAAAAGTTCAAATCAAAAGCAAAAATGTAATTATTGCTACTGGTTCAGAAACTGTATACCTGCCTATAACAGGAGCAAAATCTAAAAATGTTCTAACAAGTAAAGAAATTTTAGATTTAAAAGAGCTTCCTGAAAGCTTAGCTATAATCGGTGGCGGAGTTATAGGAATGGAATTTGCATTTATTTTTGCATCCTTTGGAGTAAAAGTATCTGTAGTAGAATTTTTAGATAACATACTTCAAATGCTAGACCAGGATGTAATAGATGAGATTACAGCTGCAGCAGAGAAAAAAGGAATTACTCTTTATACAGGCTCTAAAGTGGAAGAAATAATTGATACAGAAGATAATAAGAGCATATTAAAGTTCACTAAAAATGGAGAGTTAAAATACATATCAGTCCATAAAGTTCTTATGTCTGTGGGAAGAAAGCCTTATTTAGATAATTTATCTTTAGAAAATGCTGGAGTAGAATTAAATGATAATAAAAAAGGAATAAAAGTAAATTTAAAAATGAGAACTAATGTGCCTAATATATACGCAATAGGTGATGCTACTAATATAATCCAGTTAGCTCATGTGGCATCACATCAAGGTATAGTAGCTGTTGAAAATATAATGGGCAAGGATTTAGAAATGGATTATAGTGCTGTGCCAAGTGCAATATTTACTCATCCAGAAATAGCTACAGTAGGATTATCAGAAAAAGCAGCAAAAGACAAGGGACTAGATGTTGAGATTGGAAAGTTCCCATATGCAGCTAATGGTAAGGCACTTACTATGGGAGATGAGAGAGGTTTTATTAAAATAATAAAAAATAAAGCTACAAGTAAGATAGTTGGAGCAAGCATTATTGGAATAAATTCAGCAGACTTAATCTCTCCATTGACCCTAGCAATTAGAAATGGATTAACTACAGAACAGATAATAGAGACTATCTTTGCACATCCAACTACTGCAGAAGTTATTCATGAAGGAGTATTATCTGTTGAAGGAGGAGCATTACACTTTGCAGAATAACTATATTCTAAAGCTCGTGAAATCCACAAGCTATGACCCTTGGTATAATCTAGCTCTTGAAGAATATCTTTTTAATAAGGTGAAAGAAAATGAAGTAATATTTTATCTGTGGCAAAATGATAATACAGTTGTAATTGGAAGGAACCAAAATCCTTGGAGAGAATGCAAATATACTGAGCTTGAAAGGGATGGAGGAAAGCTTGCTAGAAGGCTTTCTGGTGGAGGAGCTGTTTATCATGATTTAGGTAATATGAACTTTACATTTATTATGAGAGAAAGCTTATACAATGTTGAAAAACAGCTTCAAGTTATAATAAATGGAGTAAAAAAGCTAGGGATAAATGCTGAGTTTTCGGGAAGAAACGATATATTAGTGGAAGGAAAGAAATTTTCAGGAAATGCTTTTTACTTTGATGAAGGTAGATGCTACCACCATGGAACTCTTTTAATATCCTCTGATATGAGTAAGCTTTCACAATACCTTCAGGTAAGCAAGGAGAAGATGGAATCTAAAGGAATTAAGTCGGTTCAGGGAAGAGTAATAAACCTTAGGGAGATTAATCCTTCTATAGATATTAAAAAACTTAGTAAAGCTTTAGAAATAAGCTTCCAAGAAGTATATAACAACAGCATAGGAGAAAAAGTTATTATGTCTGGTGGTACTACTGAGTTTAAAGAGATTTATGATAAATACTCTTCTTGGAAATGGAGATATGGAGAGACTCCAAAGTTTCAAATAAGCTTTTATAACAGGTTCTCCTGGGGAGATTTAGACATTAACTTAAATTTAAGAGACGGAGAAGTAGTTGAAGTTGCTATATTTTCTGATGCAATGGATTCTAAGATGATAAAGCATATAGAAAAGTCTTTACAAGGTATTAAATTTGAAAAGCTAGAAATTTTACAAAAGCTAAAGAAGTCAAGTGAGATTTATGATAAAAATATAATAAGTGATATGGAAAATTGGATAAATGAAAAAGATATATAAATAATAATGATTTCAAATGTGAATACTATTGTTACTCTTTAAGTTAATAAGTAAATTAGGAGGCTTAGTATGTCACAAAATAATATTTTTTATAGTGATAAATTAAACGATATACCCTCAGCACATCCATTGGATCATAAAAAAGCTGAGGTATCAAAAGAAATTAGTGATGAGAATAATAAAGAAGTAATAAAACAAAAATCAGAAATTGAAAATGGTGTAAATGGAGTTGTAGTAAGAGAAGAAGATTTAGATGGAATACAATTTAGGTGGTTGTAATAAAGTAAGGTCATGATAGTTTCATGGCCTTACTTTATATAATTAAAACATTATTGCAGCCATTATTCTTTGCAATAGTTTTTAAGTTTTCCATATATTTATCATTGGGGATAGAAGTCTTAATCTTTTCTAATCTTACTCCCATAGGTCTGTATTTAATAAGCTTATATTTTATATCCTGGTTTAAGGAAGCAATAAGGGAGCTTGTCATACGAACATTGTATTCATTATTCAAAATATCTGGAACAATGACAGTTCTTATTTCATAAAGCTTGTTAAGCTTAGCCATATAATTGATATTTTCTAACACTACTGAGTTATCAACACCTGTTAGCATTTTATGTTCATCAGTGTTAAAAGCTTTTAAATCGATCATTGACATATCTATTAAACTTACCAATTCCTCATTTTTATTAAGAGGAATTGATCCATTAGTATCTATAAAGCAAGTTAAATTTAGTTTATGAGCTTCTTTAAATAATTCTATTAAAAATTTTGCTTGTAGAGAGCATTCTCCACCAGAAACTGTAATACCAGAAATAAAAGCACGAGTTCTGTGAATTTTTTCTATGATGTCTTCTACAGACATATAAGTTGGGACAGACCCATTATTATATTTTAGGTTCCATTCATTATTTATGGTTTCTGGATTATGGCAATATAGGCAGTCAAAGTTGCAGCCTTGAAGAAATATAGCAGTTCTGTTGCCTGGACCATCTACAGAACTAAAGGGTAGTATTTTATTTATAAAACCCTTAGCCATTAGTACGTACCTTTCTTTCAAGGACTTTGGAGTTTTTAACAGCACCAAGACCAAGCACTACAGTATCAGAAAGCACTTGCTGTCCTTTTTCTAGTTTTTCCATATCTGATTTCTTAACAAGGTATCCAGTAATTCTTATTACGTCACAATCAGTGCAATATATTGAGAGATATCTCATTTCTTCTTTGAAGGCACCTTTTATAATATCTAATAGGAATTCAGGATTTCTCTTAACAGTTTTATCAAAATTAAAAATATCACCTATGCCAGAAGGAAAAAATTTATGGAATTTGCATGATTGTAATAGATGCTCATGTATTTCAGGTTCTTCCCCAATTGGAATTCTACATCCAGGGCTAATTCCTTTGTCTGTTTCAATTCCAACTTGTGCATGTAGAAGAAAGTTTTCTTTAGTAATTTCACAATAAGGATTTTTATGCTTAGACACTTCACTATATACTTTTTCTATAATTTTAAATCCTAGATTATTTGCTTTTTCACCATGGCCGAATCTATCTTTTTTATCCGTAGAATCTATAAAGTGGTTTACACTTTCAGCAAGGCCAAATATACCGAACATTGCAGTGAAGTTATCTTTAGAAATTAGACCTTCACGAACAAGGAAGCTACTTTCAAAAAAATTGCTTTCTTCAGCAATGAATCGTATTCTTTCATCCATATAGCTAGTCATCCTTTTAACTGCATCAGGAATTACATGGTTTATAAAATTTTCTTCATCTGAAGCCTTCTCAGAAAGGGCAGCTAAGTTTAATCGTACCAAAGTATAGCTTCCACCGCCTATAGGAAGACCATTATAGCAACTGGCAATGCAATAATTATTGTTAAATTCTCTTGAAAACATTCGATCATTGGCGAAGCTAGGCTTTGCTGTGATCAATGCCGTATTAATAACGTCTAAAGCATAAGAGTCTGGCGTTTCTTTACTATATTTCAAACTAATGTTGGGGATAGAGGTTGGATATTCTCTTTGTATTTTTAAAATTATCCTTCCGGCTTTCGTATCCATTGGCCCAATATTTGCATGGCAGAAGGAGTCAGTTATTGTTCTGTCTATATGAGTTAAAAATAATTTGATTGCTAAGTAAGCTTCCTCTTCGTCAATGACAAAAGGTTCTAGTAAAGTATCTAAATTTCCAATATATACTGGAAAAGAGGTAATAGAAGGCACATGTTTATATAAAATAAGCAAGTTATTTGTAGCCTCCCATATATTTTTAGGAGGGGTCAAGCCAAAAAAATCACTGCCATTTTTCAAAAAATTTTCATAATCAGGAGCAATATATCTTGGTCTGTAAGGTGCATTTCCTTCATTAAGGTCGCAAATAATGCCTTCTTTTCTATAGATTTCTGATTCTTCACTTATATTTAATACATTTATACTATTTTCTGCTTCACGAGCAAGGCTCATCAATTTTTGTTCATAAGTTAAGGATTTGTCTTTAATAATACTTAAAACTTTATTCATTTTATTTCACCTCATAAATATTGTTATTAAGGTAAGAAAAAGACTAGAAGTAATCTAGTCTATTTTTTTCTCATAAAGAAATCAAATTTATCTTTCTTAGAAGTAGAAACGGATATATTTCTTGTATGATAGGTGTCTTTATATTCAGAAATTTGATTGTCAGCTATATATCCATTATCAGTTTTACCTGCTTGTACCCAACCCATAAATATATAGGTATGAGAAGGAACTCCTGAAGTTGATTTAACTGTAAAGCACACATCTCCTGGTTCTAGTTTGTTGTAATCGGTAATTTTTTCCCAACCATCCTTTTCAAGTTGCTTTACTAAGGAGTCTGTATTTATTACCTTATCACTAATAGTGTATCCATTATCTCTTAGGATTTGTGCCACAAATATTGTTGCAAGACCCTTACTACTTCCTTTATTTAGAGTTGTAGCTTTATTTAGAGAAGAAGTTCTATTTTTAGAGTCTGTCAAATATGTATATACTTTTGAATTTAATTTTTCAGATGTAACTTGTACAGTATTTTGAGTATTAGAAGTATTAGTTGCATCAGGACTATTATCTTTTACAGAAGTGTCCGTTGGAGTATTTCCTGCGGTAGAAACAATTTCAGGTTTTGAATCATCAATACTTTCTTTTGCTAAATTAATAGTAAAAGAGAACATTTGTATTATTGTAAGAGCAAAAATTATTAATAGTGGTATTCCAACAGCTGCAAAAGTAATATTAGTAATCCTCGCGTTTCTATCAGACATTTCGTGCATTTCTTTTATATATTTTTGCGTATCTTCCATGCTTTCTAAGTTACTAAATTTATTTGAAAACTTGTTTTTATTATTCATTATTTTACCTACTCTCATTTATTATTTAATAGAAAAAGTAAATTCATGTGTCGATAAATACTGTAATTTAAAGTAGATATTTATCATAATATTAATTTTAACAGATAATCATAGATGAGTAAATAAAATAACATTTTAATAAAATGAAAACAATTGTTACTAATGGGAACTTGTATGAAAAAAAGGATTGCAGTGCTAGTATAGCAAGACAATCCTTTAATATTAATTATATAAAATACAAAAAAACAATAAATAATGAAACAAATACTAAACTGCCTATAGGTAAAAGAATCTTCTTAATCTTTATTTTAGAAGTTTTCTTATGAGCATCTAAAAGATACATATAATAAGCAAAATTTATCCCTTCAGATTTACAGTAATCATTTATTTCATGTATGTTACTATTTGATTTAAAAAGATCTAAATTAGACCCTAATGGATGAGAATTTACTCCGGGCTTTAACATGTATATTACCTCCTAATACTGATTGTTTTGTTAAAATTGTTAATTCATTTGTTGTTACTATCATTTTCATCTACTCCTTTCTGTAATATTTAATATAAAAAAGCTGTGGATTTCCACAGCTTTAAAACAAAGTAATCAATTCAATAAATTATTTTATTGAAAAATATAAAGCCATGGGTGATTTAACCCATGACCATTTTAAACATCAATCAATAATTATAAATTTCAAAAGATTTATTAAATGTTCTTTATGGTAGAGCTAAAAACACATTCATTATATAAAGTTTTTAAACTAGATGTATTAACTATCATAAACATAACTCTACCTCCTTTAAAAATTTTTCATTTATTTTCCTTTATCAGTATATAGTTATTTAATGGAAAAGTCAATAGATTTTTACTAAGATTTTTGTGAAAAAGAATTAATAGCTAGGCTATGGTTAAAATGAATGTTGCTTTTTCATTCATTTTAACCATAGCCAAATTTTATTTTATATAATTGTGAATAATATTGATTAAATCTCTAGAAGAATTTTCTATATTATCATTTGCTAAAATAGCTGATATTAGTGATATACCATTTACACCAGAGCTCATAACTTCTTCACAATTATTTTTATTAATTCCACCAATAGCTACAGAAGGTATTTTAATATTATTTACAATCTCTTTAAGACCATCAAGTCCAATAGGCTCTTCTATGTCTTTTTTAGTTCCGGTGAAAAAAACAGTACCAATACCTAAATAGTCAGCTCCATTTTTTTCTGCTTCTAGGGCTTCCGATAGGCTACCTGCGGATATGCCTATAATTTTATCCTTTCCAAGAATCTTTCTAGCCATTTCTATGGGCATATCACTTTGACCAAGATGTACTCCATCAGCATCAATTGCAAGGGCAATGTCTATCCTGTCGTTTATTATTAAAGGTACATTATATTTATTAGTAACTTCTTTAACTTCTTTAGCAACTTTAAAAAATTCTCTTGTGGATATATTTTTTTCTCTAACCTGTATTAAAGTTACGCCTCCTTCTATTGCTTCGCTTATACAAGAAGCAATAGATCTTCCATTTAAGAAGCTTCTATCAGTAATTAAATATAAACTATAATCTATAGCCATGTTATTTTACCTTCCTTTAGGAAATCTTCTTCTTTTAAATTATATATTTCATCTATAAGCTTAACTCTAAAGCTGCCAGGAGCATTTGCAAGTTTTTCAGCATGTTCTCCAGCTAAATTCATAGCAAGAACGGAAGCTATACCAGCAAGAAACTTATCCTCTTCAGCTGCTGCAGTTGCAGCAGTTAAAGCTCCAACCATACATCCAGCACCGGTTATAAGAGTTAAAAGCTTAGTACCGTTTTTAATTATTGCTGTCCTTTTTCCATCAGTAACTATATCTTCAGCACCAGTGGCAATAACAGTACAGTTATATTTTAAAGCAAGACTTTCACAAGCTTCTATAGAATTATTACCATCATCAATGGAGTCAACTCCTCTTGATTTAGACTCATAGCCTGCAAGAAATTTTATTTCTCCTAGGTTACCTTTTATAATATGAAGCTTACCTAATTGAAAAATTCTATTTATAACATCCATTTTTCTCTTTATAGCACCACAGGCAACGGGATCTAGCACTACAGGAACGTTATTATTTTTTGCAGAGATAACAGCCATTATTATAGCTTGTTCCTGTTCTTTTGTAAGGGTTCCAATGTTTATATATAATGCGGAGGAAATAGATGCAAAATCATAGGTTTCATCATAAGCCTCAGCCATAGCAGGGGAAGCACCATAAGAAAGAAGGATGTTTGCACAGTCATTTATTGTAACATAATTGGTTATAGCATGAATTAGTGGAGTAGTTGTTCTTACTTTAGTTATTACTTTGGAAATATCATTAATCATATTTAACACCAGCCTTTTTATATAAATTTATAAAATGTCCTACAGGACCAACACCATGACCTATGGAAAAGGAATTTTCAATAGCGATTTTTATATACTCCTTTCCAAGCTTAACTGAATCCGCAATGGAATACCCTTTAGCAATATAACTTGCGATTGCAGAGGAGAGAGTACATCCTGTACCATGGGTATTTATAGTTTCAATTCTTTTACCTTCAAAACTAATAAATTCACCATTATAGTAAAGAATATCTGTCGAATTAGTTGGGCAATGACCTCCTTTTAACAAAACACTCTTTGCACCATATTCAGCAATTTTTATAGCAGCATTTTTCATATCTTCTTCACAAGATATCTTCATTCCTGTAAGCTCTTCTGCTTCAGGAATATTTGGAGTTACAATATAAGAAATTCCAATCAAATCCTTTAGAGCATCTATTGCTTCAGGCTTTAAAAGATTGTAACCGCTTTTTGAAATCATAACAGGATCTAAAACAATATTTTTAACCTTATACTCTATTAAAAGAGATTTTATAGTTTTTATTATTTCTGAGTTAGAAACCATGCCTATTTTTACTGAATCCACTGAAATGTCATCAAAAATTGCTCTTATTTGTGCTTCCACAATTTCTTTAGAAATTTCTTGAACCCCTGTTACCCCTAAAGTGTTTTGAGCTGTTACTGCACATATTACACTCATGCCGTATGCTCCAAGGGCACTGATGGTTTTCAAATCCGCCTGAATACCTGCTCCTCCACAGCTATCAGAGCCTGCAATAGTAAGCACTTTTTTCATAGAATCATCCTTTCATTTAGAATATAAAAAGCATTCATACAGCAATTATTGCATGAATGCTTAGAAATGAAGCTTTTAAATAAATTAAAAGCTCCTTTGCACAAAGCAAAAGGAGCTATATAAAGCACATAAACTTCTTCATTGCTTCCTACGCTAGTATAATCTAGTTTCAGGTTCTAAGGGTTAGAATTTCTTCTTCTCAGCCTAAGGGCACCCCTGCAATAATTCACATATTTTCTTTTTACTAAATTATATTTTTATAATTCTTAAAAGTCAATAGAAATAATATATTATTTTATAAGGCACATTTATAAGGTGCCATTATAAGATTATTGTTATTGAAGAGTGGCAGATTCGAAAGGAGTAATTGTGAGAGGGGAAACTGGATGAAGATAGACGTTGTATTTGAAGGTGGAGGAGTAAAGGGCATAGGGCTATTAGGTGCCGTATGTTGCCTTGAAGATAGGGGATATGAAATTCAAAACTATGCAGGTTCTTCTGCAGGGGCAATGATAGCAGCGCTATTAGCATCTGGATATAAGGGAAGGGAATTAAGCAAAATTATATTAAATATGGATTATGAAGTTTTTTTAGATAAGAGAAAATTTAAAGATTTCATGCCCTTTTCTATTTCAGAAAATATAATTAGGTTAATAAAAGATAAAGGAATTTATTCTGGAGATCCTATTGAAGAATATATTAAACAGCTATTGATAAAGAAAGACAAAGTTAAATTTAAGCATATTAGCGTAAATGGAAAGTCACCACTGAAGATAATTGCATCGGATATTACAAAGGGGGATATGCTTATACTGCCAGATGATTTAGTGAAATATGGTATAAACCCTATGGAATTTGAAATTTCTAATGCTGTAAGGATGAGCATTAGCATTCCATTCTTTTTTAAACCAGAAAAACTAAAATACAATGATGAAATAAGTTATGTGGTAGATGGAGGAATCTTAAGCAATTACCCTATATGGATATTTGATGTGCAAGGAACTCCCAGATGGCCAACCTTTGGAATGAAGCTTGTGGATGAAAATAAAAGTTATACCTCTAGAAGTAAAACAGATATTGTTTCTTATTCCTTAGACATAATTAGTGCTATGCTAAATAAAAATGAAGAAATTTATGTTAAAGATAAAGATTGGGTAAGAACTATTAGTATACCAACCTTAGGTGTAGGAACTACAGATTTTAGCTTAAAAAAAGAAAAGGCACTGCAATTATTTCAGGCTGGATATAAGAGTGCTGAGGAATTTCTTAGAAATTGGAATTTTGAAAAATATAAAAATGATTATAGATAAAAAATTAAAGGTGATGTTAGCAAGTCTATATGTCACCTTTAATTTTATTTAAGTTAATTTAAAAAAATCATCTTCTTACTGAATTTCAGTAAGATACTTCCAATAACGCTGTGGCATCATTCTCTTTTGAAGCTTTGGATTTAATCTATCATTAATGGCTATTGATTCAAAATAATCTTTCCACAAGTCTTCATAAAATACTTCCTCTTGGCTGTAGTGTAAATTTGCACTTTCCTCTTTAGAAAGCTTATATATAACCCATTCTCTCTTATTGTAAATAGTTGCAATATCCCTTTTTAAATCGTGAATAATAAAGTATTCATTAGAAAGACGCTGAATAAAGTGTTCAGTAATAAGGGATAAGATATTGTGATCAGGTTCTATTGGGGCATAAAGAAACTTATTTTTAACATTTTTAAATCTTACAAAGCCTAAAAATCTATGATATTCAAAGGTAACTTTTTTTACTAACTGATGAATTTTTAATACAGAGTTCTCAATTAAATGTAAATCCACATCCTTGCCTAATCTAAAGCCTAGTTTTACATAGTTGTAAATTGCAGTTCCGTTACCTTTAATATCAGAGAGATAAGCATAATAAATATAATTAAGGGAAGTTGGAGAAATTTTCTCCTTAATTGCATTTGAAACCTTTGAAGCTTTGGTATAATCACTAGATATATATACTGGATTAGTAATAAGCGAAGGAACATATTCTTCATTTTTTACAATTTCCTCAGGTTTTTCTTTAGAATAATAAGCATCATAAATAGAAGTAAGTAATCCTTCAAAGCTTCCATCATAAATATAAATAATCATTTAATACCTCCTATAATTCACCTGAAATACTAGTAAAGGTGTCAGAAGGAATGTATGAAGCCGGGGCTGAGGTTAAAAAGGACAACTGCTCATAATTATTAGAAGGTCTAGAATTATATATAAACTTGGAGTTAACATTATTTTTAAGAGTTTCCTTTATAAGTTGATCATTAAAGCTGACAGAGCCATAATATCTTCCTTTACAAGTTATAAAATATTGAGCTCTTTTTAATACCACCCCTAGCTTTTTCAGGTCATCAAAATCTAAAGAATGTACTCGTCTAGCAGAAGCAATTTTTCGAACGGATCTAACACCAATTCCAGGAATCTTTATTAATTCTCTTGTGGATGCTTTATTTATTTCTATAGGAAATTTATCAATATTTCTTAAGGCCCAATCAGTTTTGGGATCTAAATGAGTATCAAAGTTTGGATTATTTTCATTTAATAAATCCTCTGAAGAAAAACCATAAAATCTAAGAAGCCAATCTGCTTGATATAATCTGTGCTCCCGAAGAAGAGGAGGGCTATTTAGAGCAGGAAGTTTTGGATTATTAGAAACTGGTACATAGGCTGAGTAGTAAACTCTTTTTAATCCAAAACCCTTATATAGTTTTTCTGAAAGTCTTAATATTTGAAAATCACTTTCAGGGGTAGCCCCAATTATAAGCTGACTGCTTTGACCTGCAGGAACAAAGGAGGGAGCATTTCTATAAATTCTTTTTTCATACTTTGAGGCATTTATTTGGGAACCTATAAAAGACATAGGTTTTAAAATAGTTTCTTTAGTCTTTTGTGGTGCTAAAAGTTTTAGACTAGATGAGGAGGGTAGCTCAATATTAACACTCATTCTATCTACCAGCTGTCCAGCTTTTTTTATTAGAGCGGAATCTGCACCAGGAATAGCCTTCAAGTGAATATAACCGTTAAAATTTTCTTTTTCTCTAAGTTTAGAGACCACCTCTATTAATAATTCCATAGTATAATTCGGATTTTTATAAACAGCAGAGCTTAAAAAAAGACCTTCGATGTAGTTACGCTTGTAAAAATTAATAGTTAAGGACACGATTTCATCAGGAGTAAACATAGCTCTAGGAAGATCATTTGTGAATCTATTTACACAATAGGCACAATCGTAGCAGCAATAATTTGTAAGCAAAATTTTTAATAGAGATATACATCTTCCATCCGCTGCAAAGCTATGGCATATACCACTTTCACTGGCATTTCCAAGACCACCTTGGGTGTTTTTTCGCTTACTTCCACTTGAGGAACAGGAAACATCATATTTAGCAGCTGCTGATAATATTTTTAATTTTTCTTGTATTTCCATAATTAATCTCCTAATTAATATAATACTTATATTCTATCAAACATAAGTTCGTATGTAAATATATATTTCCCTATTACTAAATTTTTATTGACATAGTAAATTTATAGTATTAAAATGTTTATTATTATAATTAAAAATTGTTCTTATCATGAGAGGTGGAGGGACTGGCCCTTTGAAGCCCGACAACCGGTATTAGTAATACAGCGGTGTCAAATCCTGCAAAATCTTTGATTTTGAGAGATAAGAGAGTAAGCGGAAATAAAAATGTATGTAATGATTGAAGCTGCTTTTCTTATAGAAAAGCAGTTTTTGTTATTTAAGGGGGTTTAGTAATGTTTATAAAAGATTTATTTTCTCAGAAAAAAACGGTTATTTCTCTAGAAATCTTTCCTCCTAAGAAAGATACTTCAATTGAAAGCATTTATAAAACTATAGAGGCTTTGGCACCATTGAATCCAGACTATATTAGTGTAACTTACGGTGCAGGGGGCAGCACAAGTAAGAATAGCACAGTTGAAATTGCATCAATAATTAAAAATAAATACAAAATTGAGGCACTTGCACATTTAACTTGTATAGCTTCTACAAAAGATGATATTGATGTTATTCTTCAGCACTTAAAAGAAAATAATATTCAAAACATCCTTGCACTTAGAGGAGATTTTCCTCAGGACCCTGATTTTAAGTTTCCAGATCCACTTCATTTTACTCATGCAATAGATTTGGTAGAGCATATAAAAAAGAATGATTACTTTTCTGTAGCAGGAACCTGTTATCCAGAAGGTCACATTGAGGCCAAAAGCATGAAAGATGATTTATTTAACTTAAAGAAGAAGGTAGATATGGGTACAGAATTCTTAATTACTCAATTATTCTTTGATAATAACCTTTTCTATAATTTCAAAGAAAAAACTGATATTATGGGAATAAATGTACCTATTGAAGTAGGAGTAATGCCTGTAATAAATTCAAATCAAATAAGAAGAATAGCATCCTTGTGTGGTGCTCATATTCCAGAAAAATTCGTTAAAATTTTAGATAGATATATTGATAATAAGGAAGCCTTAAAGGATGCTGGAATTGCTTATGCAACGGAGCAAATTATAGATTTAATTTCCTCTGGGGTATCTGGTATTCATATTTACACAATGAATAATCCAGAGGTAGCAGAAAAAATAGTTCACAATATATCCTCTATAGTAAATGCATTAAATAGTCCAAATGGAGAAAAATAACATTTTAAGGAGGAATTTAAAATGCCAGAAGTTGAAAGTTTTCAATTAGATCATAGAAAGGTTGTTGCACCATATGTAAGAAAGTGCTGTACTCTTGAAGGTAAAGAGGGAGATATAGTTTCAAAATTTGATTTAAGATTTTTACAACCCAACAAGGAAGAGATGCCTACAGCTTCAATTCATGCCTTAGAACATCTTCTTGCAGGGTTTTTAAGAGAAAATTTAGAAGGAATTATTGATTTATCTCCTATGGGTTGCAGAACAGGTTTCTATTTAACAATATGGGGAGATGTAGAACCACAGGATATTAAAACTGCCCTTGAAGCGTCTTTAAAACAAGTATTAGAAGCTAAAGAAGTACCAGCTGCTAATGATCTTCAATGTGGTAATTATAGGGATTTATCGTTATTTGGAGCTAAGGAATATTCTAAGTATGTTTTAGAAAAAGGGTTTAGCACCGATTTTTACAGATAGAAGTTATTGGGGTGATAAACTTGGAGATAAATAGAAATGAAGTATTGAGATATTTAGGATATAAAAAAGGGGATATTGGGGAGAGTATATCTCAATTAATAGATGAATGTATCGAGGAAATTAAAAAATATTCAAATTACAAATATACGTATATAGTTTTGAAAATTAAGCAATCAGAGGATAATATAGAACTTTTAAAGAGTAATTTAATTTTAGAAGGCTCGGATATTTTACATCATTTGAAAGATTCAACCATGTGTGCTGTTTTAGCAGTAACCCTTGGAAGCTTGGTGGACACTAAGATTAAATTTTTTGAAAAGACGAATCTTACAAAAGCTCTCATTCTGGATGCTTGTGCATCAACAGCTATAGAGTGGGTATGTGATGAAGCTAGCCATAAAATAAAAGAAGAAGCATTGAGCGATCATGATCTTGGTATTACTTACAGGTATAGTCCAGGATATGGCGACTTTTCAATGGATATTCAGCCAGAAATAATTAATGCACTTGAAGCTCAGAAAAAAATCGGCCTTACAGTTACAGAAACAAATATTTTAATCCCTAGAAAATCTGTAACTGCAATTATAGGCTTTCAAGATAAAAATATTATAAGTATTCATCCTGGGTGCAAAACTTGTAATAATGCTAAATGGTGCCAGTTAAAAAAAGGGGGCAATTACTGTGGCAATTAGGGACTTGATAACAAAGGAATTCTTATTTTTGGATGGGGCTATGGGAACTATGCTTCAGCAAAGGGGCCTTAAAACTGGAGAGGTTCCAGAAACCTACAACATTATACATCCGGAAATCATAAAGGAAATTCACGAAGAATATATAGAAGCAGGGGCTAATATAATAACAACTAATACCTTTGGAGCAAATGAATTAAAGCTTAAAAATACAGGTTACTCTGTTGAAGAAATTATAATAAGTGCAGTAAATATAGCAAAAGAAGCTAAAGGAGAGAAATATATTGCTCTTGATATAGGACCTATCGGGCAAATGCTAGAGCCTATTGGAACCCTAAGCTTTGAAAGAGCTTATGAAATAATTAAAAAGCAAGTGATAGCAGGTGTAAAGGCTGGCTGCGATTTGATTTTAATTGAGACCATATCAGATTTATATGAAGCTAAGGCTGCAGTGCTTGCTGCAAAGGAAAATTCCAATTTGCCAGTATTTTGCACTATGACCTTTGAAGAAAATGGAAGAACCTTTACTGGGACAGACCCAATTACCATGGTTACTTTATTAGAAGGCTTAGGAGTAGATGCCTTAGGAGTAAACTGTTCCTTAGGGCCAGGAGAACTTCTTCCTATTGTAGAGGAAATTTTAAAGTATTCATCAATTCCTGTAATGGTGCAACCCAATGCAGGTTTACCTAAAATCATAAATGGGGAAACTGTATATGATATATCAGAGGAGGAGTTTTCTAAGCACGTTCAAATTATGGCTGAAAAAGGAGCCTGTATATTAGGCGGCTGCTGTGGAACTAATGAGAAATTCATAAAAAAATTGGTGTCAGAAATAAAAGGGAAATCACCAAAGGTTTTAGAAAATAAGGGATACACGACTGTATGCTCTCCTTCAAAAACAGTAATTCTAGGGAATGGAGTAAAGGTCATTGGTGAGAGAATAAATCCTACAGGCAAAAAGAAATTTAAAGATGCCTTAAAAAATAATAATATTGACTATATACTAACAGAAGCTATAAATCAAATGGAAGCTGGAGCTGATATTTTAGATGTTAATGTAGGATTACCTGAGATAAATGAAACTGAAATGATGGTACGAGTTATAAACGAGATACAATCAATAATTAATTTACCTCTTCAAATCGATAGCTCAAGTTCAGAGGTTATAGAGGCTGCTGCAAGAATTTACAACGGAAAGCCAATCATAAATTCTGTAAACGGAAAAGATCAGATTATGAGGGAGGTATTCCCTATCGCAAAGAAATATGGTGCCTGTGTTGTGGGGCTTACTTTAGATGACAATGGAATACCATCAAAGGCAGAGGATAGATTTAAAATTGCAGAAAAAATAGTAAATACGGCAAAAGAATATGGAATTAAAAAAGAAGATATATTAATTGATTGTCTTGTGCTTACAGCTTCTGCTCAGCAGGAAGAAGTAATGGAAACCTTAAAGGCAGTTAGACTTGTAAAGGAAAAGCTAGGGGTAAAAACTCTTCTTGGAGTTAGTAACGTATCCTTCGGACTTCCAAATAGAGAATTACTAAATCAAACTTTCCTTTCTATGGCTTTAGTACAGGGCTTAGACGCACCTATCTTAAATCCAAATAATAAAACTATAATGGATGTAATTAAAAGCTTTAAGGTTCTAGCTAATTTAGACAAGGAAGCTAAAGAATATATTGAGGCAAATTCTAATGTTGAAGTGAAACAGGATGTACAGCCAATTAACAAAGGGAATTTAAAAGATATAATAATAAAGGGAATTAAGGAAGAAGCATCTCAAATTACAAAGGAATTATTAAAAACAAATGATAGCTTAACAATTGTAGATAATTATTTAATACCAGCTTTAGATATTGTTGGAGCAAAATTTGAAAGAGGAGAAATTTTCCTTCCTCAGCTTATTCAATCTGCTGAAACAGTAAAAAATTCTTTTGCAGTTATTAAGGAAAAGGAAGTATTAGAGAATAAAAAAGGCATTTCTAAGGGAAAGATAATCCTTGCAACTGTAAAAGGAGATATACACGATATAGGTAAAAATATTGTAAAGGTAATTTTAGAGAACTACGGCTTTGAGATAATTGATCTTGGGAAGGATGTTCCTATAGAAAAAGTAGTTAAAATAGCTAAAGAAGAGGATGTTAAGTTAGTAGGACTAAGTGCCCTAATGACCACTACAGTAAAAAGTATGGAAGAAACAATAAAAGCACTTAAGGAAAATAATGTGCAGTGTAAAATCATTGTTGGGGGAGCAGTATTGAATCCAGAATATGCAGAAATGATTAATGCTGATTACTATGCAAAAGATGCACAAGAGGCAGTACAAATTGCTAAAAAAATATTCAATATAGTGTAATAGATAAAGGTAGGTGATAAGGCACCTACCTTTCATCTATATGATCAGAAGATGTTAAAGCTGTTGATTTATTAATGAACACTTCTGTAATATCCATTAATAAATATACCAACAACGGTTAGAAATTCTGATGATATTATATTAACCATTTTAGAGTTTTATATGTAGGGTAAATTTTGATATAATTATTAAATAATACATAAAATTATGGAGTTGTTAAAATTGAAGGAACAAATTAATATTCAGGAAAAAAATAAAAAAATTTTAAAAAATCCGAATATGTACAAGGTTCTTCTGCATAATGATGATTACACAACAATGGAATTTGTAGTATTTATTTTGATTAATATATTCAGAAAAAATAATGAAGAAGCTACAAAAATAATGTACGACGTGCATAAAAAAGGAATTGGAATTGCAGGAGTTTATACATATGATATTGCTATGACTAAAATTAAGCAGGTAGAAATATTATCCGAACAAGAGGGTTTCCCATTAAAATTAACAATTGAAGAGGAGTAATTATGAATTTAGATAAAGTTTTAAGCGAAATATTAATATTTGCCTATAATCAGGCCAATAAACATAAGCATGAGTATTATACTCCAGAACATATACTTTACGCAGCTATGTTTTTTAATGAAGGTAAGGACATTATTGAGGGTTGTGGTGGAAATGTAGAGGAATTAAAAAAAGATTTAGAAGGGTACTTTAGCAAGTATATACCAAAATTAGATGAAGAAGTAGAACCTATTCAGACAGTAGGGGTTCAAAGAATTTTATCTACTGCAAGTACTCAGGTTGTTAATTCAGGAAGAAAAGAAATAAAAGTTTCTGATTTGATAGTTGCACTTTATGATGGAGATGAATCTTATGGAGGTTTCTTGATAAAGAAACAAGGAATTAGAAAGATTGACATTTTAAGATATATATCTCATGGCAATAAGCATATGGATGATTTAACAGAGGAAGTTTCTTATGATTCTGATGATGAAGATGATGAAGATATATATTCAGAAGAGGAAGATAAAAATAACAGCTATCTACTAAAGAGTTTCACAGTGGAACTAACTGAAAGAGCTAGAAAGGGAGAATTAGATCCTCTAATTGGCAGAGAGGATATATTAAATAGAACACTTCAAGTTTTATCTAGAAGGCTTAAAAATAATCCTGTTCATGTTGGTGACCCAGGAGTTGGTAAAACTGCAATTACTGAGGGACTTGCTCAATTAATTGTTAAAAATAAAGTTCCAAGTATTTTGAAAGGCTTTAAAATTTATTCACTAGATATGGCAAGTCTTTTAGCAGGAGCTAAATATAGGGGAGATTTTGAAGAGAGAATAAAAAAGGTTTTATTGAAAATCAAGGCACTGGGAAAAGCTATAGTTTATATTGATGAAATTCATACTATAGTAGGTTCAGGAGCAGTTTCTGGTGGTGCAATGGATGCTGCAAATATTTTAAAACCATTTTTGACTGATGGAAAGCTTAGATTTATTGGTTCAACAACCTATGAGGAATATAAAAAGTTTTTTGAAAAGGATCGAGCTTTATCTAGAAGATTTCAAAAAATTGAAATACCTGAGACTTCAAAAGAGGATACTTTTAAAATTCTTATGGGATTAAAAGAAAATTATGAACAGTATCATAATGTTACTTATACAGAGGAGGCACTAAAATCTGCAGTAGAGTTATCTTCAAAATACATTAACGAAAAATACCTTCCAGATAAGGCCATAGATGTAATTGATGAGGTTGGTGCTTTTGCTAGACTAAGAGAAAAAGCTGATACTAAGGTAACAATAACTGAAAAGGAAGTAGAAAAAATAATTTCTTCAATGGCAAAAATACCTGAAAATAATGTATCAATTAATGAGTTAGATAGACTAAAAAATTTAGAGAGTGAATTAAAGAAAAACATTTATGGACAGGACGAAGCCATTGATACAATTGTTAGGGCAATAAAAAGGTCAAGAGCTGGATTTAATGAAGAACAAAAGCCTGTAGCTAGTTTTCTTTTCGTAGGACAAACAGGAGTTGGGAAAACTGAAATTGCAAGAAAACTATCAGAGACCCTTAGTATCCCTTTAATTCGATTTGATATGAGTGAATATCAAGAGAAACATACTGTTGCAAGACTAATAGGTGCTCCTCCAGGATATGTAGGATATGAGGAAGGAGGTCTTTTAACAGATGCAATTAGAAAAACTCCTTATGCAGTATTGCTATTAGATGAAATTGAAAAGTCACATGGGGATATTTTAAATGTTTTGCTTCAAATTATGGATTATGCAACTTTAACAGATAACAATGGTAAAAAGGCTGATTTTAGAAATATTATAGTTATAATGACTTCAAATGCTGGAGCAAGAGAAGTAGGGAAAACTATGATGGGATTTGGTGCTAGGACTGTTGAAGAGGATGCAATTAATAAAGAGGTTGATAGAGTATTCTCCCCAGAATTCAGAAATAGATTAGATGAAATAGTAGTATTTAATAGAATGAATGAAGATATGGCTTATCTTATTGCACGCAAGACTTTAAGTGAGTTTGAGAAAAAACTTGAGTCTAAAAATATTAGTCTTTCAGTTTCTGAAAGCTGCTATAAATGGATTGGATTAAAAGGATTATCTTCTGCTTATGGTGCTAGGGAGATAATTCGTGTAGTACAGCAGGAGGTTAAACCGTATTTTGTTGATGAAGTTCTTTTTGGTAAACTTTCAAAGGGAGGAAAGGCTTCACTAGACATTATTGATGGCAAGATAATAATAGATAAAATATAATAAGTAATGCAAGTAAATAAAATATATTAAACCCTCTTTATTTTTAAGAGGGTTTAATAAGTAAAATTTAATCATCTTTCTCCATAGCATATAAGTAAGTAAATCTTGTAGCATGTTCTTGTTCATCAGTTATAATTTCAAATAGCATATCACGTAATCTCATAGTTGGTAGCATGGATTGTATTTTTCTATAAAGTTCAACAGCTTCTAATTCTCCATTAATGCTGCTTTCAATAGCATCCATAAAGGAATCATATTTTTCAGGAGTGGCTTCAGGAATGTTTATCATATCACCAGTTAGTGTGTAATATATTTGCTGAAACATTTTGTAGTGTTTTCCTTCATCATTAAAGGCAAATTCAATTTGCTTGCGAACCTTTTCACTTTTGGCTTTTTCCATCATTCTCTTATATTTAGCTCTATCCTTTCTTTCATCCTTCATAGCCTCGATAATTAAGTCTAGTAGTTCATTCTTTGGTTGCATACACATTGCAGGGTTCTTCATATTCATATTTGGAAAGTAACATCCAGTATGCATTTGATACATTAACATATCCTCCCTTCAGTTTAACAGAACAGAATATTTGGTACATAAACCTATACAAAAACAACTCAATATATAAATATGTGGAGGAAGAGAGTTATGTTAATAAAATATTATGAGAACCAAATGTTAATTTCCTTTGCAGCATTTTCAGGGCAATCTGAAGCATGAACTGAATTTTCTGTTTTAGAAAGTCCAAAGTTTCCTCGGATGGTATTTTTATCTGCTTTTTGAGGGTCGGTGTTTCCGTTGATTTCTCTAACCTTATTAATAGCATTTTCACCTTCAATAACTAGAGCACAAAGAGGGCTCCTTGTTATATAGGATATTAGTTCATCAAAATATGGTCTTCCAATATGCTCAGAATAATGCAATGTTGCTTTTTCAACTGAAGCCTTTAGCATTTGCATTTGAGATATTTTTAGTCCTTCCTTTTCATAAAAGTTAATAATACTTCCAATAATGTTTCTTTCTGTTGCATCAGGTTTAATTAAAACTAAAGTTTTTTCCATACAAATTACTCCTTGAATAATAAAAATTATATTATAAATTATTGCCATTTATATGCATCATATTCTTTTTTTGTGTATAATAAAAGAAAAATGTGAGGTAACTTAATTATATTACTAATTATATTTTAAACTATCATGTTAGGAGAAATAAATATGGAATTTACAATCTTATATCTTATTTTTATTAATTTATATGGAATATACATTATGTATATAGACAAAAGAAGAGCAAAAGAGAGAAAATGGAGAGTATCAGAAAAATGGATTTTCTTAGTGGCATCACTTTTTGGCAGTATTGGTGTAATTATCGGTATGAAAGCCTTTAGGCACAAAACTAAACATTTAAAATTTATACTGGGTATTCCATCAATATTACTAATTCAATTATATTTAATTTATTATTATTTTTATAAATAGCAAAATTATAGAATATAGGGGGGCTAGTTTATGGAGGCACCAAATTATTTGTTTTACGGATTAATAGGAATTCTGGTTATTTTATTTATTACATCATTAATAAAAAAGGCATTTAAATTAATGACCCTTGTTATAGTAATTATCATTGGAATTTCCGTATACAATATTATAATAAAAGGAGTTTCACCGAAAGATGAGGTAAATAGTTATAAAACAGATATAAACTATACTAAAAATATAAAAAGCTACTCAGAAAAAATAAAAACTTCTGTAGGAAATATTAAAAAAGCAACTGAGAATCCTACTAAGAAGGAAAATGTAGATATTATATCTGTTGAGAGTGAAAATCTACATAAATATGAAAAGGAAGTGTTTGATCTAGAACATTCAAGTAAATTGAATCTATTTCATGAAAAGTATTGTAACTACCTGACTTCACTTGTAAAAACCTCGGATTCAGCACTAAAGCTAACAAAGATAGGGGGAAATAGTAGTCAAAATGTAAGCAATGTTGTAGGCAAACTAATGGATAATCTAAATAGCTTAGCAGAATTAAAATAATTAAATTTTTTGTCACTAATTTCAGGATGAATAAAAAAATCATATAATAAGTGTTTCTATCTACTAATTATTATTACTTTATAATATAATGTTATTAAGGTTGTATATAATGTTAACTTGGAACCCACAAGGATTGCCGTTTAGGAAAATGGTATTATAGTGATAGAAGTAGTAGCTATAAAAACGAAAAGCCATTTATTGAACTTGAAAATGATAATATTTGTCTTCATGAACTAGCGAAAGAAGTAACTATAGCTTATAATAATAGAGAAATATCAAAAGCTACAATGCTCTTAGAAAAGATGAAAGCTTCTTCTAAGAATGTAATTAATTTATTAAACAGACTTAAAAAATAAACGGAGGTAATTTGATTTGAACAATACACCTAATTCTAACAGAATACACATAGGAATTTATGGAAAAAGGAATGCGGGAAAATCATCTTTATTAAATGCAATAGTTGGTCAAGAAACATCCCTTGTGTCAAATGTTAAGGGTACAACTACAGATCCAGTGAATAAGCCCATGGAACTAATTCCTATAGGGCCTGTGCTATTTATTGATACCGCAGGATTGGATGATGAAGGGGAGTTAGGGAATTTAAGAGTCGAAAAAAGTTTAAAGGTTATTCAAAAAACAGAACTAGCTCTTTATTTAATGGATATTAACGATTTAGACCAAGAAATATATAAGAATACTTTACAATACTTCAAAAGATTTAATATTCCTTATATAACTGTAATTAACAAAGCAGATACGGTTTCGGAAGAAAAAATAAATGAGCTAAAAAAAATATATAAAGATTCTATTTTTATATCAACTAACAATGAAAAAGATATAGAATTATTAAAACAAAGTCTCATAAAAAAAATTCAAAACAATTTGGAAAAGGAAACTCCTTTAGTAGGAGATTTAGTTCCTTATAATGGTAAGGTCATATTAGTTGTACCTATTGATTCAGAAGCTCCAAAGGGTAGAATTATCCTTCCTCAGGTTCAAGTAATTAGAGACTGCTTAGATAATGGAATAAAAAGCTACGTGGTTAGGGATACGGAGCTTGAATCAGCTATTGAAGATCTAAAAGATACAGATTTAGTAGTTACGGACTCTCAAGCCTTTAAAAAAGTAAGTGAAATAGTACCTGATAACATAAAGTTAACATCATTTTCAATACTTTTTTCAAGAACAAAGGGAGAACTATTAGAGTTTGTGAAAGGTGTAAGTACAGTTGAAAATTTAAGAGATGGTGCAAAAATTTTGATAGGCGAGAGCTGTACTCACAATAGTACTCATGAGGACATTGGTAGAGTCAAAATACCTAACTTAATGGAGAAATTCACAGGGAAAAAATTCGACTTTCAATTTAAAACAGGGCATGATTTTCCTGAAGACTTAGGGGGATATGACTTAGTAATTCACTGTGGTGCATGCATGGTAAACAAGAAAACTGTTGAAAGTAGGATAAGAATTTGCAGAGAGCAGAATATACCTATTACTAATTATGGAATTCTATTAGCCTTTTTAACAGGGATTTTAGATAGAAGCATAGAAATATTTAATGTTAAATAAAAACATATGAGGATAAGAGTTAGTTAATCTTATCCTCATATGTTTTTTAGCACTCTACTCTACATAAAGTAGTATCTACATAAATAAGTTTTTGACCAATTTTACCGTCTAGGTTGTATATTATATAATCTGATTCTCTCTTTTTAGCTTGTCTTCTTCCTTTTACTATTGCATTGCTCTTTGTTCTATGATGACTGATTATTTCACCAGTTTTGTTATCAATATTATCCCATCCACCAGATTGATTAGGTATTGTATAGATATATTTATCAGACATTTGTTTTTCCCCCTTTTAATTTTATGGAAAAGCTAATTAAAAGAGGATATAGTCTTATATTTACCTCCATTAAAATAAATTACATTTAAGTAAGCTATTTTTCGCCTTAAATCAAAGATAGGTCTATAGGAAAATCTAATTAAAGTAAAAATTATAAGACAACTACAAATTATTCTTAATATGTTAGGTATAATGCTAGGAATAAATTTAAAATCTAGTACTCTTTTCCCTGGAAATGCCATAGAATTAGTACTTATTTCATATTCTATCAATGCATGATTTTTGGATTGAGTATTTGTATTATAAAAATATTTGACATTTTCACGTAAAGTAGAAATTTTGAATATTAAAAGAAAAATCAAACAAGAAATCAATAATTTTCTTTTAAATCGGGTTTTCATAATTATGGATACACTCCTTAAAATGAGATCTGTATTTAACTATTATATATCCTTTTTGGAATAAAATAAAGTATTATATTGAAATATTCAAAAGGTTTATTCAGAAGGTCCGTAAAAAGCTAAAAACCAATATAATGGGATATATTCGGATTATTCAATTTATCAGGCTCAGTTTGTTTTAAAACGTTCTACTTCTCGACTTAGTTTTTCAGATAAAGTATTTAAGTTATTAGCGTAACTCGTAAATTCGCTTACTGATGAAAGAAGTTCTTCTGTAGCAGCTATAGTCTCTTCTGTGCTATAACTGTTTTCCTCAGCCAATTTAAGTATCTCATTCATAACTAATACTATGTCGTCTTTTTTGCTAGTCATATCCTCATTTTGTGTCTTAATTTGTTGTATATCATTTGTTAAATCTTGAACTTTATTTGAGAGTGAAGATAGTATTATCTCAGTTTCATTCATTATCTTTCCTTGCTCTAAATTAATTTCAGCTGACTTTTTCATAGAACTTACTGCTTTTGCAGATTTAATTTGAATTCCTTCTATTAATTTGCTAATGCTTTCAGTAGCATAAGCTGATTGTTCAGATAGTTTTCGTACCTCCTCTGCTACAACTGCAAATCCTTTACCGTGTTCACCAGCTCTAGCAGATTCTATACTAGCATTTAAAGCCAAAAGCTGAGTTTGTGCTGCAATTTTATTTATTGTATCAACAATAACACCTATTTCTTGGGAACTCTTATCAACCTCTAAAATTACATTCCCCACTTCTTTGCTTGCAGTAGAACTTTCTTTAGATTTATCAATTAATAAGCTTACTGTTGAAATACCTTGTCTATTTAAATTGTTTAAATCATTTACAGAATAAGTAACTCTTTGTATTGATGAGGACACTTCATTAATACTAGTAGCAAGTTTATTAGTTTTTTCAGTACCATCGGACAAGTAACTTGTCTGCTTATTTGTTGATGAAGAAATTTCGTTTATACTTTTAGATACTTCATCAGTTGCTAAGGTAGTGCTCTTAGCCATTTCTGAAAGTGATTCAGAGGTATTGAGTAAGCTTTCACTAGAAATAGAAATTTCTTTAATTAAATTTGAAATACTTTCTAGCATTATATTAAAAGTTTTAGCTAAAACTCCTATTTCATCTTTTGAATCCACAGTTACCTTTTCAACCGTTAAATCATAATCAGAAATTTTTTGGGCTACCACGGATACTTTCTCAATAGGCTTTGTTATATATTTTGAAAGTATAATTGCTACTAAAATTGAAAAAACAAGAACTATAAGAGAAACTAAAATAATACTATTACGGAATTCATTTAAAGCTGCATATCCATTACTTACATCATAATCGACTCCAACAAAGCCAAGGATGCTGCCACTTTTATCTTTTATGGGATAATATGCGGAAATTAAAGTGCCATACTCGTCAATTTCAATTTCATCAGATATGAAAGGTGTTCCCTTATATACAATTTCAAAATCCTCGTAGGGTTTTTCTTCATCTCCAAATTCTGCTGCTTCTTCAGAACCATCTAAAATATATTTATATTTACCTTGATCATCTTTTCTAATAATATATAGATATTTTGAACCAGATATTTTTCTTAAATCAGAAAATTCCTTTAAAAGGTTTTGATAGGATTCTTTATTAGTATCCTCTAAGGTTTTAAACTGATTATATTCTTCAACAGGGATTTTTTCAGCAGCAGATTTTGCTATTTCAGAAGCTATGTTTCCAAGACTAGAGGTTAACATTTTATAACTCCTAGAATAGCTAATATAAAACAAAACAGAGATAATTATTAGAATGTTGACTGTAAATGCAAGAATTATTTTAGTACTAAGCTTTTTGTGCGAATTATTTTTAAACATTAGGATCCCCCCCTATATTAATATTTCAATTTATTCAAAATGAGTAAAATAATTACAAATATTACCCCTAAAAACATATTTTGTTATATTATTATATATTATTTTTTTTACTAAAACTACCCTTTTACCTAGTGATTATTTATATTATTGTTACTGTATAGACTTTGTCACCTTAGGAGAAATTAATGATTAACTGATAAAATTATTTTAATACTTTACTTTGGAGGGATAATAAGTGAAAACAAATAACTTGAAACGAATGACTTTACTTAAACATAAATATTCCTCTTTCTCAGAAGATACAATTGCTAGTGAAGCTAATTATTATGGCATTTACAACAAAAGCATTTTAGAACGACATATATGGATTTATGAAATGCATTTTCAACTTCAAAGCAGGCTAAGGGGGAATTGTATTTTAAAAGGAGGGGCATGTGCTCAATTATATATACCACTAGAAAAACAGAGATGTACGGAAGATTTAGATTTATATACAAGCTTAACTCCAAACAAACTTAGAATGGAGTTATCATGTCTAGGAAAAGAATTTAATCAAAGTAAATTGAAAACAAGTATAAGAGAGTATATACCAAAAGGTGTGAGAGCAGGTAAAAATAAGATGCCTATAACTACATTTCTTGTGACACTTCCATTTATTTTTAATGAAAACAAAAAAAATAGAAGAGCATTTTTAAAAATTGATTTTTTGCATGTAAATATTAAAAAAATGGAAACAAATAACGTTAAGAATGGGCATGTCTTAGGGTTGGAATTAAATTATGAGCCTAATTGTATAACTCCACATTCTCTAATGGCAGGGAAGTTAATGGTTTTTGCTGTAAACACTATAGGAATTGAAAAATATAAAAAAGATAAATTATATAAGAATATTTATGATTTATTTTATTTAGTGAATAAATATAATTCTCTACAGGACATGATGTCTATAAGTAGATATTTTATAAATAGTATAGATTTAGAATTTTATCTAAAAGGCATAAATCCAATAGAAATTAAATATATTTTGCAGGATATTTTAAATGAATTAGAGTTTTTGTATACAGAAAATATTAATGAAGCATATATTGAAACAAACGAGAAAGTGCAAAATTTTATAGAAAACTATTTACAATATAATATAGAAAGTAAACTTAACTTAAAAACCTTTGGAATGATGGCTAACTACTTATTGCATTGGACCTATGCATTTGAAGCTATAGTATTGTATAAAGATTTTGACAAATTTTCTTCCATAGAATCTACTTTAAATGAATTAAAATCCATAATAGATGAATAAATATAAATACAAATATGAATTATTAAAAATAATAATTGCATTTTTTATGAAAAATATATAAAATAATAAATAATTCTTGCTTTAATATCATTAAGTTGGCACTGAAAATGAAATAACACAAGTGAATTTATTCAGAAATAAAATAATTTATGTTTATTATGCATGAATAATATGATAAAATATACTATACTTAGTTTTTATGGTTTTTATAATTGGGGGGAAACGGGGCAATGATTAATAATTTTACTAGTGACACTTTTAAAGGGAACATATTCAATGAAAACTTATTAAATGAACTTTCTGTAGTTGCAGAAAAGAATAATTATATAGACCCAACATATTATAGTAAATATGATGTAAAAAGAGGCCTAAGAAATGAGAATGGTACCGGGGTTCTAGTAGGCTTAACAGAAATAGGAAATGTTCATGGTTACACAACAAGTGATGGCAAAAGGATCCCTGATCAGGGAAGGCTTACCTATAGGGGCATTGATGTAATGGAAATAGTTGAAGGCTTCCAAGAAGAAAAAAGATATGGATTTGAAGAAGTAGCTTACTTATTGTTATTTGGTGAGCTTCCTAGTAAAAAAAGACTTGAAGAATTTAAATATCTTCTTGGCGAGTGTAGAATTCTTCCAGATGGTTTTACTGAAGATATGATTCTAAAATTTCCAAGTAATAATATAATGAACAAGCTTCAAAGGACTGTTCTTGCAACCTATTCCTTTGATGGTAATCCAGATGATACAAGCATAAAAAATATTTTGAGACAAAGTATTGAATTAATAGCTAGGTTTCCAACTATGATTTCTTATGGATATCAAGCTAAGGCTCATTATCATGGAAATCAAAGCTTGTTTTTGCATATTCCTAAGCAAGAGCTTAGTACTGCTGAAAATATATTATATATGATAAGATCAGATAACCAATATACAAAAACAGAGGCAGAGATATTAGATTTAGCCCTAGTTCTTCATGCAGAACATGGTGGAGGTAACAATTCGGCTTTTGCTACCCACGTAGTATCTTCTTCAGGTACTGATACTTATTCTGCCATAGCTTCAGCAGTAGGTTCACTAAAAGGACCAAAGCATGGTGGTGCAAATTTAGAAGTTATGAACATGATGGATAATATTAAGGACAACATTAAGGATTGGGGTAAAACTGTAGAAATTAGGGATTATCTTATAAAAATACTCAATAAAAAGGCTAATAATGGTTCAGGTTTAATATATGGAATGGGACATGCGATTTACACCTTATCAGATCCAAGAGCTGTATTATTAAAGGAAAAGGCAAAAGAGCTGGCAATTGAAAAAGATAGATTAGATGAGTTTAATCTGTACAATAATATAGAAGAAATTTCTAAAGGCATTTTTGCAGAATTAAGAGGAAATAATAGTATATCAGCTAATGTAGATTTTTACTCTGGCTTTGTTTATGATATGTTAAATATTCCAAGGGAATTGTATACACCACTCTTTGCTACTTCAAGAGTTACAGGATGGTGTGCGCACAGAATTGAACAAGTGGCTAGTGAACCTAAAATAATAAGACCAGCATATAAAAATATTAAGTTAGACCAAAAATATACCACATTAGGTAACAGATAAAAGAGGAAACTTATCCTCTTTTTTTTATTAGGAATAAGGGTATAATATTTTGTATATTAAAGACTTTAAATTGTGTATTATAAATTTTAATATATTAAGGAGAGCTTTAAATGAAAATAGGATATGCTTCCTTTTGGAAGTCATGAGGTAAATAGCATTAAATGGTGGGAAATATTCAAAGAAGAAATAGAGTTAATTGGAAGTTATTTAAAAGACAATTCTATTAGAGTATCTATGCATCTAGGACAATATACTGTTATAAACTCTCCATCATTAGAAGTAGTAGAAAAAAGTATAGCTGAGATAGAGTACCATACAAAATTTTTAGATTCTCTAGGAATAGATTATTCAAATAAAATTATTATTCATATAGGTGGAGAATATGGAGATAAAAGCAGTACTACACAAAGATTTTCTGATAATATAAAAGCCCTATCAGATTCAGCAAGAAACAGATTAGTATTAGAAGGATATTTCAGCTATAAAATAATTGATAGTACTTTGGATATGAAATTTAAATCCTACTATTTTTACTATTAAATACTGAAGAAAAAATTAAATGGAAGGAGTTACTGAGAAGACATGGAAGATATTATAAATAAGGATATACTTGATAAGCTTACAAAGGTTTGTATTTGTAAAAGCGTATCTAGGGATAAAATAAAAAAGGCAATAATAAATGGAGCTGATACCTTTGAAAAGGTTCAAGAAAAAACAGGTGCTGGCATAGGCGATTGTGGAGCAAAAAGATGTAGAGAGAAAATTGAAGAGTTAATATTAAGTCTTAAATAATAAAAAATTACTACTGGGATATAAACTCAGTAGTAATTTTTTTTATACAAAATGTATATCTTCATGCTTAGATGATTCAGTCAAAATATTTTCAGTTAAAATATGATTTAAATTTCTAAAATTTCTAGCCTTACATATAAACCTTAGTGATAAAATAATTCGGCCATTTTCTAAGGAAGTATATATAGTATGTGAGAGATTTTCATAATAAATAGGAAGTGTTTTAGAAGCAATATGTAAGGATTCTTTAGCTTCACTTTCTATATTTCCTAGAATATCATCAGCAACAGTGATCATAATCTTCTTAGCTTTTTCCCAGTTGCTTGTACTATCCACAACTATGTCAATTTCATGCCAAGTAAAAGGAAAAGAGTTTGTCTCATTTATTAGGTGCTCAGTTAGTATTTTTATATTAGGAATATGGGTAAGACGTCCTGTGCTTTGCCCATAAGTATTGCTATTACTTTCAACCACTTCAATAATTGTTGTATAAAACCAATCAACTTCAACTACGTCCCCTATACTATCACTAATTTTAATCCTATCTCCTATTTCAAATGGTTTTTGAGTTGTAATAATAATCCAGCCCAAAAAATTTCCAAGTACATCTTTAAAAGCAAAGGCAAGGCCGGCAGAAAATAAGCCTAGAAAAGTGAAAATATTTTCTGAGTCATACATCCAAATAGGTATTGCAACAATAAAAAAGAGTAATTTAATGAAAATTGATGCCATTTTTTTAATTTTAATTGTATGTTGTGAACTCAGATCAATCTTATTCAAAAAAGTACAGACGCTTTTGTTAATTAAATATAAAGCAACAAAGAGAATTAGAGATATAATTAATTTTGATAAGACACTAGTAGTTTGTAGTTTTGAGCCTAATTGTAATATGAATTCTTCCAAATAATATGTCACCTCTTTAAAAATTTAGTTCTATCAATTTTATGATAATATAGAAGATATGATTTATAAAGTTAAAATATAATATTATATTAATATCTAAGAAATTCTTAATAATTTACATAAGCTTTTGTTAAGATGTATTGCCTATAATATACAATATAAAAACCTTTGTAGAAGGGAGAAACCTTATGAAAAAGCTTAAAGAAAATTTTATTCCATTATTGTATATCTTAACTATTCCTATTTCGAATATTTTTTATAAAATATTAAATACTCCAGAAAGAGGAGTCTATAGTTTAAGTACAGAATTTGATAGTAAACTTCCTTTTATAAAAGAATTTATTATACCATATATAATTTGGTATCCGTTTATATTTATTCTTTTAATCTATATTTTTTATAAAGATAAAAGAATATATTTTAGAACACTTATAAGCTTAAATTTGGGATTAATAATTTGCTATGTAATATTTTATTTTTATCAGACCACTGTAATTAGGCCAGAGGTTAATGAGACCGACATTTTTTCAAGTAGTGTAAAAATAATTTTTAGTAATGATAGTCCATATAATTGTTTTCCAAGCGTTCATGTTATTACTACATACATTGTGATGAAGGGAGTACAGGCTACTACAGATAATAAGCTTGTATTAAAGATTGTAAATATAATTGGAATTCTAATTATAATTTCTACTCAATTTGTTAAACAACATGTAATTTTAGACTTATTGGCTGGAATGATTCTAGGAGAAACAGCATTTGCAATTTCAATGCTAGGAATATTTAGGGAGGGAATTTTATGGAAAAAGAAACAATTCTCGTTGTTGACGATGAAAAAGAAATTAGAAGGTTAATTGAAATATATTTAAATAGTGAAGGCTACAATACTTTGCTTGCAGAAAATGGTGAGGAAGCTTTAAAAATATTAGAGACTAATGAAGTTCATCTTATAGTTTTAGACATAATGATGCCGAAAATGGACGGAATAGAGGCATGTTTAAAAATAAGAGAAGATAAAAATATGCCTATTATAATGCTCTCGGCTAAAAGTGAAGATATGGATAAAATATTAGGACTTACAACAGGAGCAGACGATTATGTAACTAAGCCCTTTAACCCTTTAGAGCTGATTGCTAGAATTAAGTCTCAATTAAGGAGATATACGAAGCTTAATAATTCAGAAGGTATAAATAAATCCATTATTCAGCTGGATGGCTTAAGTATAAATACTGAAACACATGAAGTTAAGATAGATGGTAAAGAAGTAAAGCTTACTCCAAGAGAATTCGACATTCTAGAGCTTTTAGCCAGAAATAAAGGTATAGTATTTAGCATTGAAAAAATATATGAACTAGTGTGGAAAGAGGATTTTTACGAGTCCAATAATACTGTAATGGTTCATATTAGAAAAATAAGAGAAAAAATTGAAGAGGATTCTAGGAAACCAAAATACATAAAAACTGTATGGGGAGTGGGATATAAGGTTGAAGCATAAATTATTTCCAAGGTTTAGACCCTTTAGTAAGACAAGAAATAGAATCAAAAATCTATATACATCAATTGAAAATAAAGTTAATAGAAATATAAGAGTAGAGTTATTAGTAACCTTTTCAATTTGCATAATTATTGCATTATTTTCTTTATCCCTCAGTCAGGTAGTCCTTAGTAAATATAATAGGAGAGCTGTTATAAATTATAATGTTGGTATTATAGAAATTGAAAATAGAGTTGAACATCTTGTTACCTTAATTTCAAATAGCGACTTTAGTATAAAGGATAAGGATAAAATAGAGGACTTAATAAATGAAGATTATATAATAAATAGCAGTGGAATTGACAAGGTTTTAATTACTGATTTAGATGGAAAGGTTATATACAAAAGTAAAGGAGCCGAAGAAAGCACAATAGATATCTATAGTATAATTAAGAATTCTATGAGTAGGGAGGATTCAAATACAGTAAATGAAAGAAAAGAACACGTGAGTTTTTATCCAATAAACTTTAAAGAGGATAGAGCCTATCTAATTGTGAAGGGGATACCCGAAGGTGTAATAGAGTACTATAGTAACAGTGGATTTTCAGCTTTATTAAGATTTGCTATAGCTATAGTAGTATTTATATTTGCTTTCTTATTTTTAACTAGAAATAAGATGTTGTATATTGAAGAAATAACAAATGGATTAAAGGAAATATCACAAGGAAATCTAAATCATAGCGTAGAGATTAGAGGATATGATGAACTGAGTTCCCTTGCATCAAATATTAATAACATGGCAAAGGATTTGCAAAATACTATCCAAGAGGAAAGAAGAGCAGAGGAAACAAAAAATCAATTAATTACAAATGTTTCTCATGATTTAAGAACACCATTAACTTCAATTATGGGATTCTTAGGATTAATAAAAGAGAGAAAGTATGATGGGGAAGAACAACTAACAGAATTTGTGAATGTGGCCTTTAATAAATCTGAAAAACTAAAGGTATTAATAGAAGATCTGTTTGAATATACAAAAGTATCTAACAAGGTTATAAGGTTAAATAAGAAAGATATAGTAATAAATGAATTGCTAGAACAGCTTATAGAAGAATTTATACCTGTTGTGGAGGAAAACTCTTTAGAAATATTTAAACTAATTCCAAATGAAAAGTTAATTTTAAGTCTTGATACTGACAAAACAGTTAGAGTTTTTGATAATTTGTTAATTAATGCAATAAAATACAGTACTAAGCCAGGAACTATAACATTAAGTTTATACAAGAAAGAAAACAATATTATAATAGAGATTCGAAATAAAGGTGAGAACATACCTAAAGAAGAATTGCCGTACCTATTTGAAAGATTTTATAGAATGGATAAATCAAGAAACTCAGAAAATGCTGGATCAGGACTAGGTTTGGCAATTTCAAAAAATATTGTAGAACTTCAGGATGGAAAAATTTGGGCGGAATGTGAAGGTGAGAACATAGCCTTTAAGGTTAGCTTTCCTTTATAGAAAATAATAACAAGAAACTCACTCAGCGAAGCTGAGGAGTAAAAGATTGCATAAAATCAAAGATTTCTAACAATCTTTTAAATGGAATTATCTTATTTTGAGATAATTCCATTTCTTTCTGTTTTACATAACTCTAAATTTTCTAATTTCTTTAATTCTTTCATGCCTTTATATAAAAAGAGACTTGTCAATATAGCTGCTACTATATCTGCTATAGGTTGAGATAGCCAAAGACCAGTTAGTCCAAAGAAACTAGGCAAAATTAATATTATGGGGATTAAAATTATTACTTGCCTTAAAAAACTTAAAAAAAGGGAAATTTTAGCTTTGCCTATAGCCTGAAAATAATTTGAACCAACTACTTGATAACCTATGACTGGAAGAAACATAAGATCTATTCTTATACCTCTAGTGCCTAGGGATATCAGCTCAGGTGCATCCTTTGCAAAGGCTTTAAAAATAAGTTCAGGAAAAAATTCAACGGCTATAAATCCTATGGATGCTATGAAAATACCTGATAAGATTGCTAATTTAAGAGTTTTTTTTACTCTAGCGTATTGTTTAGCTCCATAATTATATCCTAGTATTGGCTGAACTCCTTGATTAATGCCAAAAATAGGCATGAAGATTAACATAGATATACTTATAATAATACTCATTGCGGCAACCGCTGAGTTTCCACCATACTTTAATAAGCCCCTTGTATAAAGAATAGATACACTACTAGCAGCAAGCTGCATAGCAAAGGGTGAAAGACCAATTGAGAAAATTTCTAGCATAAGCTTATAACTAAATATCAGATTGGCTTTTTTTAGATTTAAGATGCTTCCGCTATTTTTACTAATAAAGTAATGTAATACTAATAGAGTAGTCACTACTTGTGAAATAACTGTTGCTATAGCTGCACCTTTAATGCCAAGACCTAAGCCAAAATCAAAAATAAAAATTGGATCTAAAATAATATTCAAGAATGCTCCTACTAGCATTGTTCTCATAGCGATTTTTGGATTTCCTTCAGAACGGATTATATTATTTATTCCAAACCCCATGTTTTGGAAGATTGTACCTAAGAGAATCACAATAATGTATTGTTTTGCATAAAAAATACTTTCTGAATCTGCACCAAAGATTCTTAGTATTGGTGTAATAAATAATAATCCAATTATTGAAATGAATATGGAAATAATTAAGTTTAATAATACGGCTAATCCAAGAATATTTTCAGCCTTGTCTTTATTTTTTTCTCCAAGCTTTATAGATACAAGGGTTGAGGAGCCAATACCTACTAGCATACCAAAAGCCATAATTGTAGTCATAATTGGCATAGTAATGCCTAAACCAGCTAAAGCCTTTTCACCTACTCCTTGTCCCATATTACCTATGTATATTCTATCAACTATGTTGTAAAAAGCATTTACTAACATACCTATTATTGCAGGTATAGAAAATTTTATAAGTAAGCTACTGATACTTCCTGTTTCTAATTCTTTAGATCTATCCATAAAGTACCTCCTAACTTGAAAATATTTCAATCAATTATTCAAAAGTAGATTATAGCACGTATTAAAAGTAAAGTATACTTTATTATTTTTTACACAAAATACTATAGTAAAAAATAGATAGGAGGGACTATAAATGGCGCAATTAAATCAATTAGAATTACAAAATTTAAGACACTTAATAGGAGCACATGATACTATATCTGCAAAGTTGAATGACTATGCAAATAGCTGTCAAGATATGCAAGTTAAACAAATGTTTCAACAAGCAGCAAATTCTTCAAAACAGACAGCTCAACAATTAATGGGATTTTTACAATAATATAATGTGGAAAGTGAGGAATAGACAATGCAAGAAAAACAAATGGTAAATGATATATTATCAATGACTAATAGTAGTTTAACAAACTATGCTGCTATTATTGCTCAATGCGAAAATCAGCAGCTTAGACAGACTCTTCAACAAAAGAGAGATGGAGATGAACAATTCCAATATCAATTATTTCAAATGGCATCTCAAAAGGGATATTATAAGCCAGCTGCAAAGGCAAGTCAGCAAGATGTAGATCAGGTTAAATCACAATTGATGCAAGGATAATAAACTAATAATATAATAAAAAGCTACCTTTTTAGGTAGCTTTTTATTATATTGTTTTTATTACACAATAAGATGTATAATATTTACTATACTTATATAAAGTACATAGGGGGTGCGGATATGAAGGACATTGGACTTGTTTTAGAAGGTGGAGGAATGCGAGGAGTATATACAGCAGGGGTATTAGATTTTTTTATGGAGAAAGATTTATATTTTCCTTATGTAATAGGGGTATCTGCTGGAGCATGCAATGCAGCCTCTTACATATCTAAACAAATAGGTAGAAGCAAAAAAATTAATATAAATTACATAAGAAATCCAAAGTATTTAAGTATAAGAAATCTTGTATTAGAGAAAAGTATATTTGGAATCAAGTTTGTGTATGACGAGATTCCTAACAAATTGGAACCTTTCGATTATAAAACTTTTGAAAATTCCCAGCAAAAATTTCTTATAGGCACAACGGATTGTAGTACTGGAGAAGCTCTGTATTTTGAGAAAAATGACTGCAAGGATAATATTTTACAAGTTATTAGAGCTTCTAGTAGTTTGCCCTTATTAGCGCCTATGGTAAAGCTAGAGGATAAAATCCTCCTAGATGGTGGACTAGCAGATTCTATACCTATAAAAAAGGCAATGGAGGATGGGTATTTAAAAAACATAATTATACTTACAAGAAGCAAAGAATACAGAAAAGAACCTACAAAATTTAATAGTATCATAAAACTTAAATACAAAAAATATCCT
>Ga0074193_1000885_pt1 | contig 43705 bp, 48 predicted proteins | sample EPASupsiteHSE605_FD_64523 | JGI IMG/M metagenome (GOLD analysis project Ga0074193, IMG submission 64523) | Bioremediated contaminated groundwater from EPA Superfund site, New Mexico - Sample HSE6-05 | ecosystem: Environmental > Aquatic > Deep subsurface > Groundwater > Contaminated ...
ATGTCTTTACCACCATAGGCAGCTAATATATTTAATTCCTTTGCTTCTTTTAGTTTCATAGCTTCTTCAGTTATTTGAATTGCCAGCTCTCTTGTAGGTGTTACTATTAGTCCTTGAATTGTATCTATTTCATTAGACATTTTCTCAAACATTGGCAGAAGAAATGCAAGAGTTTTCCCAGTTCCTGTTTGTGCCTCTGCAATAACATCTTTTCCATCCATTATTAAAGAAATACTTTCCTGCTGAATCGGAGTTGGCTCACTAATTCCCTGCTCTTTAAGAGAATTTAATATTTCATTGCTAAGTCCCAAATCTTTAAATTTTTTCATTTTGTTTACCTTTCTACTCTAAAATATTTTAAATATTTAGTAGGTCTTATAAGTATATCAAAGATTTACTTCTATAAAAAGCATTATCCATTAAATATAATTTTATACTATTAAATTAAATAAACTAAATTTATTCAATTCTACAATGCCAGGAATTCTCTTTTATCCGGTGCCAGGCACCTTGCTGATTGTATAAAAAAAGCACATCAGAAAAATCTGATGTGCTTCTTTTTAAATAAATACTTCTGGTTCTCTTCTAAACTTAAATTCAATTTCTAATTCAACTTTATGTCTTAAGTAATCTTCATCATCGTAATACTTTGCATTAGTTGGACACTTTTTAACGCAAGCCCCACATTTAATACAAATCCCATCTAATTTAGTTACATCATCATAGTTTATAGATCCCATAGGACACACCTTAACACATAACTTACAATCAGTACACTGACTATTTGTTCTAGGAGTAACCTTTCTAATATCAACAGGAATACCTTCTTCATTTTTAGGCACATAATATTTCATATATGGTTTGTTTCCTTTTACAAAAAAGGCATCAAGCTTATGTTCAATTTCAATTTTATTATATATTTGATCCCCAAAATTAGCTACAATGGACATATCTTTTTCATCAGGTCTGTTTTTAGCAAGAATTTTAGAAAATGAGTGTTCTCCAATAAATGCTCCTGCTGCAATAACTTTAAAGCCGTCCAATTCAAGGATATCCTTTAATTCTATTAAGGCATCATCATAATTTCTATTACCATAAACAACTACGGCTATTGCTAGTGCTCCATTTCCATTAATAGAATTTAAATACTTTAATAGTACATTGGGAACTCTACCTGCAATAACAGGTGTCCCTACAACAACTACATCTTCTTCAGTAAAAGTAAGTGCTTGTTCTCTATTGTGTGGCAATGTAAAATCAAATTTACTAATTTCAGTTCCTTCTTTCATATTCCGTGCAATTTTTTCTGCAATGCCAACTACTACTTTTTTAGTTGTATCAGTTGCACTAAAATATATTGCATTTATTTTTTTATCCATAATTTTATATCCCCCTAGCACACAAGTTATAAGTACAATTTTCTTACTAAATTATAGCACAAATCATTTGTACATACAAATAAAAAAGGAGCACCTATATAGGTGCTCCTGCAAAAGCTAGTTATTTTATATAACCCTTATGGTACACTTTATCTAGTGCCTATATATTTAAGTGCTATTAAGGAACAACAAGCACTAGCGTTTCTGCATTTTTAACAACCTTGCTTGTTACTGAACCTAATATCTTTGATAATCCTTTTTTATTTGATTTTGCCATAATAATCATGTCGAACTTTTCCTTCTTTGCTTTTTTTACAATTCTATCTGCAGCATAACCAATGTCAATAAATTTTTCAACATTATAATCTTCAATTTCTTTTAAAGCGTTATCAAGCATTGGCTCGTAGCCTTCTTTAAGAACTTTAATTGATGAGATTGTGGTGCTGAAATCTTGATTTATTACAATCTCTCTAACCTCATCACCATTAGCATTTTTAGCCTTAGGCATATCATCTTCCTCTACCATTTCACCAGTAATAACAATTTCCGCTACATACATTAAAGTAACATCAACATTCTCTGCATTGAAAAGCTTTTTTAACTGTCGAAGTGAGTGCATACTAGCTTCTGTTCCATCAATTGGTACAAGAACCTTCATTTTTTTCAATTACAACACTTCCTTCTACTATACTAGTATTAGTTTATAACTCTAATACTATCTTCATTATATTGCTTTTCCTTCCAATATACTAGTATCAGTTTATAAATTTAATACTATCTATATTATATTGTTTTTTCCTTCTTTATTTAGAAGTAATTTTAAATTTTCTTTATAATAAAAAAATCCTGATACCTTATTTAATAAAGTACCAGGATTTCCGGTTTTACAGATATATATTTATATCCATTTTATAACATAGGTCTTCCTAAAGCTATTACCTTTATAGAACAAATGTTACATACAAAGAACATAACAATCTAAGTTGCACTAATATAGATAGCTTATTACCTTATTATAATCTTTCGACTATAATAAAGCAGATCACAACCTATAATAATGTTTTCCTCGACTATATAACATATATGATAAACCTTATAAAATCTTTCGACCTTATAAAACCTATTTCAATACATTATATAATCTTAACTCGACCCTATACCATAAGTTTCAACCCAATTATAATAAATTTATTTTTCAAAACCTACTATAATAAAGCTTTACCCCACAGTATAAAATCTTCTCTCTGACCTTATATAAACCTATATAGATCTATATAAAATCTTTGACCGACTTATATACACCCTAAAACCTTAAGAGCATATATAAATCTTGGCTCAACTGTCATGTCCCTTATGCTATTATTGTGTCTTTAAATAAAAGTATTATGCAATAATTTAATAAATAATTTTAAGATTAAAATTTTGTAATATTACCAATATTTCATCATAGTATTTACTAATAATAATTAATTATGGGGGATGAAATAATGGAATATGAAAATATTATGGAGGCTATAAATGATATAAATCAAAGACTAGAGTGCGAATTTAGTACATGGAATATAACTGATGATTCTTACATAATCGAAGAATGCATATGGATTATTAAAGGATTAGAGATTAGACGTAATAATTTATTTATTCAGGCAAAAAAACAAAACATTTCCCTTAAAACTCCCTTTGACATCTCATTCGTTGATAATCAATAATCATCTATAAATTTCTAAAACATTCTGTAATTTAAGTGACAATTCATTTAGTTTCTAATTTTAGCTTTAATCTTCCATAAAAATCATTAGGAAAAACCATTATTATACTATATAATGTAACTAGTTATTATAAATTACTATTAAGGTTTATTATAATTAATTTAACAAAATATAACTTAAGGTATAGGGGTTGATTTTTAAATGATGTGGAAGGATAAGTATAAAGTTGGTGTATCCCTAATTGATACTCAGCACGAAGAATTGTTTAAGCGTGTATCTGAATTTATTGAAACAGTTCAAAATAATGATAATTGGGAACATAAACTTGATAAAGTAAAAGAAACTATGATTTTTATGCAGGAATATGTAATAATTCATTTTAATGCTGAAGAAGCCTATCAAGAAAAAATAAACTACCCCGACATAGAAAATCACAAGAAAATTCATAGTGATTTTAAAAAAATGGTAACGGACTATGTAACTGTACTAGAGGAAAATGGCTATCCTGAAAAAATAGTACAAGAACTAGGTGGCAAGCTTATGGCTTGGTTGATAATGCACGTAGCTAAAACCGACCAACTAATTGGTGAATACGTAAAAAGCCAAGGAGGGGAAATGTAATGAAGGCGGAATATGTAAATTCTTTCTTTCAAGCAACTAGAGATGTATTTCGCTTAATGCTAGATTTAGATATACAGAGAGGAAATTTAGCTTTAGTAGAAGGTATGATAGGCAGTAAGGATGCTAATGTTATCCTTGGTGTAACCGGTGACCTAAAAGGATCAATTCTTTTTAGTTTTCCAAAGGACATGACTTTGGAGATGGTAAAAATAATGTGTGGTATGGAAATGCAAGTTATAGATAGCTTTGTCTCCTCTGCTTTAGGTGAAATAGCTAATATTATTGGTGGTAACGCATTGACGATTTTAAACTCTAATAACTACATATGTGATATTGTTCCTCCTCAAATTTTTGTAGGAGAATATAAATCTTTTTCTATGGCTAATGAAAAAGCTTTGCTTTTACCACTTATGACTAAAATTGGCACCTTAGATATACATATATTCTTAAAAGAAAAGTAGTTTAGAGATTTATTGGACAAGTTATATTGTTAAAAAAAAGTAAGATTTATTGCTTTTATTTTATAAAGGTATAGCCTATTTTACGATGGCTATACCTCTTTTATTAAAATATCTTCCTTTTCTTTTTTCTTTAATCCCTTAAATACTAGATCATATGATATATCAATAAGCATCTTTATTGTTTCATCATCTATGGAACCATCTATTTCTACAGTATTCCAATGAATTTTGTTCATGTGGTATCCTGGTTTTATTGCTTTATATTCACGCCTAAAATCTTCAGCCATCATAGGATCACATTTTAGATTCACCTTTAATTCTTTCTCATTAATATTTGTAAGGGCAAACATTTTGCTGCCTACTTTAAATACTAATGTTTCATTATCAAAAGGTAAATCTTCATAGGCTCCTTTCTTACTTAAACAATAATTTTTAAACTGTTGGAAATTTATCACTAAAATCACCTCTTTCCATTTGTATATATTATACAAAAAAGCTATGCAGTATAATATATACAAATAGCTTTTTTGTTTTCTCCTTTATAAGGTGGTCGGCACATATTATACTACTTAATTTTGATATTTACAGATTTAAGCAACCCCTTATTGGCACATTGTACTTTTAATTTTAACATTTCTGGTGGAACTTTAATATCGTAAATACTAACTCCATTTGTTATAAACTCTTCACCAGTTTTTAAGTCCTTATCACTAGAATGTAGCATACCAATCTTTTCATACTTATGATTTTTTTCATCTGTGATTTCAGAATAAGCAACGCCTCCAAAATTGCCTCCTGGTAAACTACTCATTTGAAGTATTTCTTTATCTTTAATTTTAAATACTACATTATAGCTTTTTTCATCACCTGAATTTTCAAATCTGCTGTACATAAGTTCCATGTCAAAGCCACAATTATCTATAATTTTTTTATTTTTTATATCTACCGTTACATACATGTCTTTTTTAGGTATAAAAAGTGCCCCATCAGCTTTAAATTTCAGTGTCTTTGTTTGAGTAAAATAGGTACTTTCACAAATCAACGTCTTCTCAGAATCATCTACAGATCCCCATCCACCTCTCATCTTATATTCTAAACCTCTGTCGTCTACAAGTCTTGCATTAACAAATCCAATAAATTTATAATCCTTATTGCTTCTAAGATCAAGCTTTATTTCTCCGCATGTGGGATAAACTATACACTCTTTCATAAGAATATTTACTTGACCTATATTGATGTTTTTATTTATTGGATAATAATAAGGTTCTCTACTAGCAGACTTACTATCAATATTAAATTTGACTGTCCAATCCCCATCTATTGTATCATTTTTGTAAGCCTGACCTTTATAGTAACCATCCTGCATTTTTCTTACTCTAACAGTTAGACTTTCAGGAATTTCTGATATTTCATGAAAGGCAACTGATATTATACCTTCTTTTTTCCCTGTATTTTTAAAACTTTCATCTGGTGAACTACTTGATTGGATAGTGCTGATAAGACTTTTATTTTCGTAATCTATTAGTTCGAAAGCATCCTTGCCCATATAAAGGTTCAGGTCATTATAGCTCTTATCTGTTGTCTTTATCTCATAGGCAATTATCATGTTTTTCTTATCAATAATTATATCTTTAATTGTAAATTTTATATTCATGCTCTCTGCACTTTTATTTATATGTTGTGCAAAATTATTTTCAATTGCTTTACCCAGTCCCTTATCAAATGTTACAAGGTTTACAAGATACTCAAGTCCAGGAATCTTTGATAGGCTAGATGCAAGCACAGGTGATATATTAATGGAAAATATAAAAATTGCCAAAGAAGCAGCAACTGCAGAAAAATATTTAATAGTCTTTTTTCTCATTTTCTGCTTTTCTTCAGCGCGAATTATTGAATTATTGATTATGCTATTAATTTTTTCTGGCACTTCTATATTATTGCAATTATTTATATCAAACTTATATTCTTCCATTTATATAATCTCCTTTCTCATTTATTTCATATCTTAGTGTCTTAAGAGCCTTGTGAATATAATTTTTTACATTGCTTTCTGTACATTCCATTACCTCTGCAACTTCAGATATTTTAAGGTTATTATAATATTTTAATATAATCGCTGTTTTGTATTTTCCCTGAAGCTTATCTACAGCATTATATAGATCAATTTTAAGTGATGAATCTTGCGGTTCATATTCCACATCATAAGCATCATTAGATAAAACTACCTTTTTTCTGTATCTTAATAAGTCTAACGAGGCATTGATGAGAATTTTTGTAAGCCACGTATTGAAAAATTTAGGATCTTTTAATTTTTTTATTGATAAATATGCTTTATAAACTGTTGTATCAACTATTTCTAATGCATCCTGCTGATTTTTCATATAGAGAAATGCAGTTCTATATAGCATGCCTTTTCTATTATCAATAAGTTGAATAAAAGATTGCTTATCTCCATTAACTGCTTTCTCCACTAGATCAAAATAATTCTCCAAAAGCTTTTCCTCCTATTTACCTTCTACACCAATTAGACGTGGTAAGAGAATAAAAGTTTTTTGTAATAAAAATAAAAAGGCACTCAAGGAATATTTTCCCATTAAGTGCCCTTTTCTTATTAATGTCCTCTTTTTTTCTGCCTTTTCTTTTCTTGTCTTTTTTGAAATATCAATTCTTTTTGGATTTCACGTTTTTCTTTTTGTAGCAACTTTCTTTTACTTTTTTTATTTTCATAATCAAGTTTAATTGCCTGCTGTGCCTTTATACAAATACCATTTTTCTGTACTATTTTCTTAATTTTTCTCTGCATTCTTTTAGGATTGACTTTAATCTCTGGTTTTTCTTCAATCGATAGTGGCTTACTAAATTTGAGATTATAATAGTTCTTTAAAATAAACTCATATATTTCATAATCTTTAGGTTCTTGTCCAAAAACTACCCTACAAATTTCAATTTTACCCTCTTCGATCTTTTCAAAAACACCTATCCAAAAAGGATCATTAAATAAAACTGTTAATTTAATTTTTACTAAATGTCATTTCTCCGGTGCCTGTCACCTTTAACGCGTCACCTTTAACGCTTTACTATAGTAAAAAATTATTTATTGCGTAGGCAATACCAGAATTATCATTTGATTTAGTAATATACTTTGCCACTGCTTTAATATCTTCAACTGCATTTTCCATGGCTATAGGCATACCAACACACTGGAACATCTCCATATCGTTGTAATTATCTCCGAAGGCTATAACTTCATTTAGATCCACTGATAGCTTTTCTGATAAGACTTTTAGTGCATTTCCTTTAGAAATGTCCGAAGCCATTATGTCAAGTAAGCCATGCATTGAACTGACTATAGTTAAACTGCTATATTTTGAATACTTCTTTTCCATTAACTGAACTTCTTCATGATCCTTACAAATCAATAGGATTTTTAAGGTCTCTATATGATTTATTATTTCAACATTTTCTTCATCTATATATTCTATGGGTAGGTGCATATCCTCTGATAGGATTTTATTGAGGTCTTCAAATTTTTTTATTCTAGGATTATTTTTATCTGAATACACTGTGTCCGTTGTATATATTAAAAAACTTATATTACAATTCATACAATTATCTATGATTTCTTTTACAATTGATTTGTCCATTATTTTTGAATATAGTATTTCTCCTGTTTGTATATTTCTAATTAGTCCACCATTACAGGATATAACATGTCCCTTCAAATCTAATTGCTTAACAAATCGCTTTACCATTAGATCAAGTCTTCCTGAAGCAATAATCACTTCTGTTCCAACTTTTTGAAGCTTTTTTAATGCTGCTTCATTTTCTTCTGATATGGTATCTTCTGAATTTAATAGTGTCCCATCCATATCACATACACACCACTTATATTTAGTCACTAGTATCTTCTCCTGTCCATCATATTATAAATTTTATTTTTTCTTTAGTTCTGTGTAACATTAACTACAATTATAGCATTCTAAAAGTTTTATTAAAACAACCACTGGCATGTTAAATTTTTCTATTTAAAAAGCTTCATATATTTACTAACTACTTTTTTTACATAATACATCTGAAACAATGAAACCTCAGATAAATGGTAAGCTTTTTCGCCATTTAATAATTCTTTCATCTGCTCTACAGCATAGACAGGTATTTCTGTGTTCACATTTATCTTACAAATTCCATTTCTAATACAATCTTTTAGTATATCTTCAGGCGTCCCTGATTCCCCATGAAGTACAAGAGGGATGTCTACTTGTTTCTTAATTTTCTTTAGAATACCTAGCCTTATTTTAGGAGTACCTTTATAAATTCCATGGACAGTTCCAATAGATACGGCTAGTGCATCGATGCCCGTCTTTTCTACAAAATCTTTAACTTGGAGAGGATTTGTATACACCTCTTCATCAGTCTATTACTTTGATGAAAATTTTTTCAAGTATTCTGCTGCTGATCAATTCATTTCTAAAGCAAAATCTGACATGTATTTACGTTTACAAAATGCTTTAATATTTTCATTAGTATTTCTATTTTCAAAGCCTTCCTTCTCATTTCTTGACTTATGCATCTCTCTATGTTCTTCTTTAGTAAGTTTATGATATTTATTTTCAAATACTATGTATTTATCGTCAAACCGTGCTGGCTTCTTTCTATTCTTTTGAGACTCAACTGGATAACCATAAACCACCATTGCAGCTGGTAAAACATAATCTGGCAATCCTTTATGGCTTCACAATTCTCTATTATATCACCAATATAGCAACTGCCTATTCCTAATGGCTCTGCTGCTAGCACTGTATTTTGAGCTGCTGTTGGTGCTTCAAATGCAGCATTCAGTATTTCCTTTTTTTACTTCTCCTGCAATCAGCTTATCCTCAAAAACCCTAACTGATTTTCTATTTTTTATCTGATTCAATACATCATTCATAGTGAATTCTCCTTTATCCGGTGCCAGGCACCTTTTATTTTATAAAAAAGAAAGCTGCTCCTTGCTGTACCCTTTCTTATATTCTTTAATAATATCACTCATTTTAAAAAGAATCCCTAATCGGTTACATTCACTTTGGAATAAATTCCACAACTGTTTAGCCTTTGGAGATCTGCATTCATATGCATTTCCAAATTGCTTAATGTACTTTTCTTTAGTGCCTGGAAAGAGCTCTTCCAATTTTCTAAAATACCAATCTCTTTGATTTTGCCTTAAGGTCACCCCGAAAGCAGGATATATAAACCGTACTCCATTTCTATGGGCAAGCTCAAGAATTTTCATGATATTATCCTTATTGTCTTGAATAAAAGGAAGTACTGGCATTAATAAAATGCCTGTAAAAATACCTTCATCTGTGAACTTTTTTATTGCATTAAATCGTTCTGATGATAAGGCTACATTGGGTTCAATTTTTTTACACAATTTATCATCAGCAGTTGTGATGGTCATCTTAATCAAAACTGGAGAATGAACAGCAATCTTTTTTAAAACATCTATATCCCTTGCAATTAAATTACTTTTGGTAGCAATAGATACTCCAAAGCCATAACGGTGAATAAGCTCCAAGGCACCTCTAGTTAGTTTAAATTCCTTTTCAAAGGGATTGTATGGATCACTCATTGCACCCATTCCTATTACACCAGTTTTACGTTTGGATTTAAGATCACGTTCAATTAAGGTAAGAGCATTTTCTTTTGCCCTTACCTGATCAAAGTTTTCAATATGATAGCACTCGCTGCGGCTATCACAGTAAATACAGCCATGACAGCAGCCTTTGTAAATATTCATATTATAGTTATTACCAAACCAAGAGTTATTTTCACTATAACCTAAAACTATTGTTTTTGCCTGAATAAATTTCATTTTATTTCCCCTCAGCTTCTACCTTAAACCTTAATACTGTTTTTAGTTTTTCAGGTTTTGTTTTCCGTGGATCTGAAAGATATATTTCCCTATGAGTACGATAAGTTCTTTTATATCCATTTTCTTTGCAGAACTGTTCCATGATTTCAAAGCTTCCTGGTTCATTATCATAGCTTCCTATATGAAGCATTTGACAGCACAGTCCTTCTGATATTGTGACAAATTCCAATTTATCAAGGTAACTATTTGGTTTTTTCCTTTTGGTTTCAGATAAAAAGTGTTGAAATAACTCATGGGTTAAAAATTCTGGCTGGCGTATCATTATTTTATATTTTAGATTATTTTTATCTGTATGGGATGAAGTCTTATCTATCAGATCCCATTCCCCCTCCAATGGAAATACGGTATAATCATAATAACCAGTCGGAACATTATCACTTTTGTAAGACATCTTAACCACATAAGTTAAACTGTAAAGTGCTGCAGTAGCAAGAGCAAACTCTTCACCATTTGGATTTCCCTCTCCCTCAAGCATTATGAAATTTATAGCTGGAACTTTTATTATCACTGGATTTTTCTTTGGTAAATACAAGTCTTTATATACTTTTTTATAATCCACCTTTTCCATTTAATTTCTCCTTTCTCCGGTGCCAGGCACCTTACATTAAAGAAATATATATATGTATTTCTGCATTATTCATGTCACCGCCGCTTTGATATTCTTCAAAATCGCAACTGTATTTTCTATCCAAATCCATAGACCATAGCTTCATCCAAAATTCAGTCACAGCTTTTTGCATATCACCTTTCACAATAAATTTTGCGTATTTCCCTACAGGTATAATCTTTGCATACACCCCAGTAGGAAGATTTGATCTGTTTTGAATTTCACAGCAAACCATCACATCATACTCACCATTAACATCACTATCATAATTGGTATATAAGCCTATAGTCTTATCATTTTTTTTATTGGATATAGCTTGATAAGTACCCTTCGTAAAGAACCCTTGCCAAAGTTCACCAATTAATTTACTCATATTAGGATCACTATTACTAGTTCGTATTAAAAGTCCGGCTACTGCTTTTTCTTCTAAATTCACTATTTCATAATTCATTTTTTATACCTCTTTTCATTTTATAATGAAATCAGTATAGCACTTGTAACTTGACAACTGCGTGTCATATTATAGATATTTTTTCAAACCTTCTTCAAATTTCCTTTTTATAGTCTCTCTGATATGTCTTGGCTCTAGAATCTCTGCATAATTACCATATGACAGCACATATCCATAAATCCACTGATCCTCTGGAAAGGTCATTGTAACAGTAAAACTTCCGTCTGAATTTTTTACAATATTCTCTTCTTCAAATTCGTCATAAATCCTATAAGCCATCCTTGCCTCAATTCTTAGGACTAGCTTTACCATTCTATTATTGTAGTCTTTGTTATTGCTCCAAATATCCTCTGGTATATCTCTTTTAAATATTTCTTTAGAGCAAATAAGATTTTTTATCCGTGTGATTTTAAATATTCTAAAATCATTTTTAGTTTTACAAAAACCATAGATATACCAACCTTGCCCTTTAAAGATAATCTTCACAGGTTCTATGGTTCTTTCTGTTTTTTCCCCATAAGAACTAAAATAGTGAAAAGTAACAACATTTCTATTTAGAATTGCTGTTTTAAGTAAGTTAAACTTTTCCCCTTCATTAGAATTACTACCCCAATGTGATAAATCAACGTCAATCCAGCTTGTATTCTTTTTATCAAACATAATAGCTAGCTTTTTAAGCACCGGTTCTACATCTGGAACATTTAAAGCATTCAAACCTTGAAGTGAGGATAAAATATCAATCTGTTCCTTATCTGAAAGCATGGATTTGTTAAGAACAAAATTGTCAAGTAAACTAATCCCTCCACCTTTGCCCTTATTGGTATAAACCGGTATTCCTGCCCCGCTAAGTGTATCTATATCACGATAAATAGTCCTCTGAGAAACTTCAAAATACTCAGATAATTCTTTTGCCGTTACTATCTTTTTATCAAGTAAAATATATATAATTTCTAGAAGTCTATTAATTTGCATACTACATCACCCAAATTTATTGTATCACATATATATGACAACATATTGTCATATTAAGGTTTTATATAGGAAACAAAATTCCAGCAGCTATATTAATAACTACTGGATATATTCTTAGAATTCTTTTAACACCTTTTCTATTTTACTAAAAACATAATCATAATACTCTTTCCCATGAGGAACAAAATCATCTAACTTAAGATATTTTTTTACAGAATGGCTTTTTCCATCTTCGCTGTATTCAATTCCTTCAGATAAAACCTCATGAATATCTCCATTAAAAAGTTTTATAATGTCCTTAAAAGGAACTTTTACGAGAGAGGTTAACTCCTCTAGCTGAAGTGTATACTCATGCAGGGGTTTATTACTAATATATAGATGTAACAAGTTGTACTCTTTATCTATATAATCTTTATATCTAGTAATATTCTTTATATCTCCAAGCGGAATAAGCTTTTCAAAGGAGACATCAATTCCTAGCTCTTCCTTTAATTCACGAACTCCATCTTTTGTATCTTCATCATGCTGCAAATGGCCGGCTGAGCTTATATCATAAAGATTCGGATTTGTATCCTTTTTAGGATGCCTCTTTTGAAAAAGTAAATAATATTGCTCATCTTCCATTTGTACAATCCAACATTGAAAAGTCTTATGCCACAATCCTTTCAAATGTACTTCTGTTCTTTCAGCTTTTCCTATATTATTTCCTTCTTCATCATAATAGTTAAGAATTTCTTTATCACATTTATTCATCCTGCTGCTCTCCTATACCCTTCTTGCCTTTTTTCCGCTGCCTTACACACTCTGTCAAAAGATATTCAATTTGTCCATTTATGGAGCGAAAATCATCCTCTGCCCAAGCTACAAGCTCTTGCCAAAGAGACGGTGATAATCTCAGCAATACCTGTTTTTTATCTTTTCCTTTACTATCCATTTATCACCATCCCACCCTTCATTTATTAGTATATGGATCCACTATTAACAATTGGCTGTGCATCCTTGTTTCCACAAAGTACAACTAGTAAATTGCTAACCATGGCTGCCTTTCTTTCCTCATCAAGATGCACAACATCATTTTCATTTAGCTTTGAAAGTGCCATTTCAACCATGCCCACTGCACCTTCTACAATCATCTGTCTTGCATCAATAATTGCTGAAGCCTGCTGTCTTTGAAGCATTACCGCTGCAATCTCCGGAGCATAAGCTAAATGAGTAATTCTTGCCTCTAAAATTTCAAGACCAGCTATTTCTACCTTAGATTGAATTTCAGCTTTTATTTTTTCTGCAATCTCTTGGCTGCTGCCACGTAGTGATTTTTCATTATCCTCATTTGAAGCATCATAAGGATAAAGTCTAACAATATTTCTAAGGGCAGAGTCACATTGAATAGATAGATATTCCGTATAGTTATCCACATTAAATACTGCCTTTGCAGTATTTACAACCTTCCAAATGACAACAATTCCAATAATAATAGGATTTCCTAATTGATCATTTATCTTTTGCTTGTCATTATTTAATGTCATAGCTTTAAGAGAAATTTTTTTGTTCACTAATCCTACATTTGCTGTGTGCACTGCATTCTTTCCAGCAGCTGTGGAATGTTCAATTGCAATTGCACCAGTTGATGGTGATGGAGTTGCTGTATTTACAGCAGTAACAAAAGGGTTTACAAAGAAAAATCCCTCTCCCTTAAGAGTTCCATAATACTTTCCGAAAAAGGTAAGCACAAGTGCCTCATTAGGTTTAAGCACTTTCAAACCTGCAAAAATAATAGGGCCTGCGATTAAAAAATAGATAACACTTACAATTATTAAAATTACAGGGAGAGCAATACTTGGACCTTTATTCACAAGAATGATTCCAAAAACAAATCCAACAACAGAAAGAATCATAAGTGCAATATTTAGGAGTAAAATTGCCATACCATTTTTGGCTTTAAGTTCAATTTCTTCACAATGTAATTGTTTTTCTTTATTATTAACTAACTCAGACATTTTAGAACCCCCTTCTTTTTTTCACTAATTAAATATTATTATTATGATATTATTTTAATATCACTTTTATATTATTCCTAAATGAAATATTTGTCAATACTATCTTGGAATAGATCTTTTTTCAATGTACTTTAGTTCATTCATAATTTCAATAAAATCATCACTTTCTCTAATTAAATCAAATTCTTCTCCTTCAAAAATTTTAAATATATTTTCATATAAATTCATAGTTATTGTCCGTTTTCCATCTGGTATTTCATTAAAACACCAAACATTTTTAAACTTTCCTGGCTTATTAATATCATTTCTTTTCATGTCTATTACCATTTTCTTTAGCATGTCAATTGCTTTTTCTTTTTCATTAAATTTCAAATAGCTTTGTGAAAAATTTAAATACTCTGTAGACAATCCTATAACTGAAGCAGCTTCTGGCATAAATGCTTCTTTTATTTTAATAGATAAATTGTAATATTTCTCTATTAAATTTAACGCTTTGTCATCCTTACTGTATGAATTAACTAACCCCATACAAATAAGTGATATATCATTTATACTCTTATAAAGCTTACTTTGAAGCAGCTCTCTACCTTTCTTAAGTTCATTTTTTTGAATATAAATGCTTGCAAGTATGTCATTTGGGTCACACTGGCTTTTATTGATTTTATTTAAAGCCTCTATTGCCTTATCCTCTTCTCCAATCCCTGAATATAAGGAACCTAGTTGAAACAACGCAGCTTCCACCAGTTCCATTTTGCTACAGTTTTTAGCTACGTCCTCAAATAATTCAATGGCATAGACTAGCATATTCATGTATTCTTCTTCCCCTTTTCCTTTCCATGAATACATAGTAAATAAAAATCCTATTCTAAGCTTTAATAAATAGCTACCTGGATGCTTTAATACATAGCTTTTACTTATATCTATAGCTTTTTCTAGATCACCACTGCTAAATTCAGCTTCACACTTACTAAATATTTTCATAACCTCATCATCAGATATTTCAATGTTATAGTTCAAAAGCATATCTATGGATACATTAAAAAATGCTGCAAGAATAGGCAGCAAAGTTATATCAGGATATGAAATTCCACTTTCCCACTTTGAAACTGCCGCTGTTGAAACACCTATAAAATTTCCTAATTGATCTTGAGTTATATTTTTTTCTTTTCTCAATTTAAAAATAACTTCACCTATTGGTAACTTATCCACAACATATCACTCCATAATTTTATTTAGGGTCTCATGAATAAAGTATAACTTAATTCAACTCTATTACCAATGGATACATAGTTGAATATTGAAGCTAAAACTTAACTGCTGGTTAAGTTTTAATCCCTTTATATGTTAAATATGCTAAAATGTATTTGTACAGAATAATAGTGTTTTAAGACTAATCTACCTAACATAAAATAAAGGAGTGTAAAACTAGATGAATTCAACAGATTCTACAAAGATTTTTAAAGGAAACATTATTTTCACACCAACTCCTAATAAGTTTTTCTCCATAGAGAATGGCTATATATTAGTTGTTAATGGTAAAGTTAAGAATGTATATAAATTATTACCTGAAGAATATAAGGATTTTCAAATAATAGACTATAGTGATAATTTAATAATCCCTGGTATGAATGATCTCCATGCCCATGCCCCTCAGTTTAGGCACCTTGGAATGGCAATGGATAAAGAACTACTCCCGTGGCTAAATGATTATACTTTTCCTGAAGAGTCTAAATTTAAAGATATAGATTATAGCAGAAGTATTTATGAAAGATTTATAAAGGAAGTTTGGAAACAAGGTACCACTAGAATAGCAGTATTTGCAACTATCCATAAAAAGTCATCAATGGATTTAATGGAGCTTTTTATTAAATCAGGACTAGGAGCATATGTTGGTAAGGTTAATATGGACTTAAACTCGCCTCCATACCTATGTGAATCATTTGAAAATTCACTTATGGATACGGAAGAAATAATAATTAAATACAAGGATAACTCCCCTCTTGTAAAGCCAATAATAACCCCAAGATTTGTACCTACTTGCAGCAGTAAACTTCTAAAGGGCCTCGGAGAATTAAGCATAAAATATAATATTCCCGTTCAATCTCACCTTTCAGAAAATAAAAATGAAATAGTCTGGGTAAGAGAACTTCACCCAACCTCAAAATTTTATGGGGAGGTTTATAATAAATTTAATCTTTTTGGCCAAAATCCAACTTTGATGGCTCATTGTAGTTTTTCTTCAGAAGAAGAAATGGCTTTAATGAAAGAAAACAATATGATTGCCGTACATTGCCCAAGTTCTAATTTAAACGTTGGAAGCGGCATGATGCCTATTAGAAAATTCCTTGACAATAATATGAGGGTTGCCTTTGGTTCTGATATAAGTGGAGGACATACCTGTTCTATTTTCAAAACCATGGTATATGCAATTCAAGTCTCTAAGCTATTTTGGGCAAATTCTAATAAAGAAATTCCCTTCCTTTCTAATTCTGAAGCTTTTTACATTGCTACAAAAGCTGGAGGCAGTTTCTTTGGAAAAGTGGGAAGCTTTGAAGAAGGTTATGATTTTGATGCTCTAATTATAGACGATTCTGAACTTAATTACTTTAATTACTCCTTAGAAGAAAGACTTGAAAGATTTATTTATGTAGGTGATGATAGACATATCCTTCATAGATATGTTTGTGGGAATTTAATTGAGGAACCAAAAGGTATAGTCTAATATAGGCTATACCCCTGAGGCACTTATATATTAATGATTTTGTGTTCCAATTTCCTTTTTTATCTTAATAACATTTTCTTTTGATAAGCCAGAAGTATCTACAACAAAATCGGATTGGGATTATTGACTTTAGCCATCTCCTATATTATCTTAATTTATTTATTCAAAAATAAAATTGAATTATCTTCAAAAACATTATAAAATGTTAATAATACAGCTTTAAAAGTACTATGTTTTGTATATTGATTACGCCCTATATATGAATTCATAGTATTACGTTTATTTTAATTATCTAGGAGGATGACAATGGAAAAGTCAAAGGTATATTTTACGGATTTAAGAACTAAGCCAGGTAATAATTTATTAGACAAGCTTGAAAAATTGGTTAAGAACGCAGGTATAGAAAATATTGATTTTAAAAATAAATTTGTAGCAATAAAAATTCACTTTGGAGAACCAGGAAATTTAGCTTATATTAGACCTAATTATGCTGCAAAAATAGTAAAGGTTATCGAATCTTTAGGTGGTGTACCTTTTTTAACAGATTCTAATACTTTGTATACAGGTAGAAGAGCTAATGCAGTAGATCATTTAAATGCTGCCTTTGAAAATGGATTTAATCCATTAACAGTAGGCTGTAATATAATTATTGCAGATGGTCTTAAGGGTACTGAATATAGAGAAATTGAAGTTAATGGCAAGCACTGTAAAACTGCAAAAATAGGTTCTGCTATTGCTGATGCTGATGTAATAATCTCTATGAACCATTTTAAAGGTCATGAAATGACTGGCTTTGGTGGAGCTATAAAAAACCTAGGTATGGGTTCTGGCTCAAGAGGTGGAAAATTAGAAATGCACTCTGCTTCACAACCTAAAATTAAGGAGAAAAAATGTACAACCTGCGGACAATGTGTAAAAAACTGTTCTCAAAAAGCTATAAGCTTTAACGAAGATAGAAAAGCTTCAATAGACTACAGCAAATGTATAGGCTGCGGTCAATGTGTAGCTGTATGCCAATTCAACGCAGCACAGGTTGTATGGAATGAATCAGCCGATACTGCTAATGAAAAAATTGCTGAGTACGCTTATGCAGTTATAAAGGATAAAGAAAATTTCCATATAAATTTCATAATGAATGTTTCTCCAGATTGTGACTGCTTCAACTCAAATGATATGCCTATTGTACCTGATATAGGAATAGCTGCTTCCTTTGATCCTATTGCTCTTGATATGGCTAGTGTTGATTTAGTAAATAAAGCTCCAATTATGGTTGGATCTAAAATGACAGACCATCATTATCATGAAGGAGAAGATAAATTCAATCACATTCATTCAAATACAAATTGGGAGACAGGCTTAAAGCACGGTGAAGAGCTCGGTTTTGGTACTCTTGACTATGAATTAGTAAGAATATAAAATTTATTAGTTTTCAAAAAAGCATGGCCATTATTATTGCGGCTATGCTTTTTTTAATGATGTATACTTAATTTCAGCTTTAAATTGTATGAAACCTAACCATCCTGTTTATAAAGGAAACTTTAATTGACTTACCTTTCACCCTATAGTAAACTATAAAGAGACTTAAAATATAATACAGACAGTTCATTTGAACCATCCTGTCTATAAACAAAACTAGGGCATACTACCGGCTTAGGTAGTTTTTTTGTTTAGGGCACTTTGTGCCCTTTTTTATTTTTATTAAATACTATTAGGAGGAAATAAAGTGAAAAAAATAGGATTAACAACAACAGTACCAATAGAAATTCTTATTGCAGCAGGATATACGCCAATAGATTTAAACAACCTTTTTATAACCTCCAAGGAGTATACAAAATATATAGATATAGCAGAAAGAGATGGTTTTCCTAAAAGCATGTGTGCTTGGATTAAAGGAATTTATGGAGCATGCCTTGAAAACAATATTAATGATATAGTTGGTGTCATTGAAGGTGATTGCTCTAATACCAAAGCTCTTATTGATGTATTTAAATTAAAAGGAATTAATGTTCATCCCTTTTCCTTTCCTCACAGTCACAAGCTGGAAGATGTAAAAAAAGAAATAAATAAATTTATGGATATATTTCATGTAGAGCTTGAAGAAGTTGAAATTATTAGAAAAAAGCTAAATCCCCTTAGACAATTAGCAAAGGAAACTGATGAATTGACATATAAACAAAATAAAGTCAGTGGCTTTGAAAATCATCTATATCAAATAAGCCTTAGTGATGCTAATGGTGATATAGCCACCTTCGAAGCTGACCTTAAAAAGGCACTTGAAGATATAAGGAAAAGACAACCTGTAGTAAAGAAAATCAGATTAGGCTACATAGGAGTTCCCCCTATGACTGGAGATATATATGAATTTGTTGAAAATTTTAATGCACATTTTGTATACAATGAGGTTCAACGAGAATTTGCCTTTCCAAGAGCAGATATTGCCTTAAATATTTATGAGCAGTATTACGATTATACTTACCCTTATGATATAGAATATAGAATTGAAGAGCTAAAAAAACAAATCAAAGAAAGAAAATTGGATGCAATCATTCACTACACTCAGGCTTTTTGCTATCGCTCAATAGATGATATTATTTTAAAAGAAAAGCTTAATATTCCAATATTAAATATTGAGGGAGATAAACAAAATACTCTAGATGCTAGAACTAAGCTTAGATTAGAAGCTTTTCTTGATATGCTGGTAGATTTAAAGGAGAGTAAAGAATGAGAGTACTTGGTATAGATCTTGGAAGTAGAGAAGTTAAGATTATCTTAATGGAAAATAATAAAATAATACAAAAACATAAAGTCAGTACAATGAGCTTTTACAGAGATTACTGTAATTTTGATGGTAAAATTGTTGTGGATTTAGAAAAGCTAAACTTAAAAAAAATTGACAGAGCCGTATCTACAGGCTATGGAAGAAATAATACTGATTTGAAGCTATTTACACCAATTAATGAGATAAAAGCTCATGTATATGGAGCAATTTATCAAACTCAGTTAAAAGATTTTATACTTTTAGATATAGGAGGTCAAGACCTTAAGGTTATAAAGGTAGAAAAAGGCATTACTACTGATTTAGAGCTTAATGAGAAATGTGCTGCCTCCTGTGGTAGATATTTAGAAAATATGGCTAACGTCCTTGAAATATCTATTGATGAAATGAGCAAGCACTCAGAAGATCCTGTTGAACTAAATTCAACTTGTGCAGTATTTTCCGAGTCAGAGCTAATAGGTAAAATAGCTGAAGGTATCTCTATTGAACGTTTATGTGCTGGAGTAAACTATTCTCTATACAAAAGAATTCATCCTCTAATAAGTAAATTTAAAGGCAAAAATTTAGTTTTAACTGGCGGTGTTGCTAATAATACTTCAATAAAAAATTTTCTGAGAAGAGATTATGAAAATATTGTATCAATTAATGAACCTCAATTTAACGGAGCAATTGGCTGCTGTTATTTTGGAAGCAAAATTTTAAAGTAACTATATCTAAGGAGGTATTTGTATGTATATTTTAAAGACAGAACACTGCTTTGACAGCGCTCATTTTCTTGCTGGCTATGAAGGAAAATGCAGCAACATCCATGGGCATAGATGGAAGGTAGAAATTGAAATACAATCAGAAGCATTAGAAAAAGGCGGTCAGCTTGATGGCATGATAGTAGACTTTGGAGATTTTAAAGAAGATGTTAAAGCTATGGTAGATTATTATGATCATGTCTTGATTATACAAAATGGAACTATGAGAAAAGAAACATTAAATTGTCTTATAGAAGATGGATTTAATTTAATTAACGTGGATTTTAGACCAACAGCCGAAAATTTTGCAGCCTTTTTCTTTAATACTATGAAAAACAAAGGCTATAACGTAAAAAAAGCTACAGTTTTTGAAACTCCTACTAATAGCGCTATATATGAAGAAAGTGGGGTAAACTAAATGAATTTTAAGGTAGTAGAAAAGTTTGTTAGCGTCAACGGAGAAGGCCCTCTATGTGGACAGTTAGCAGTATTTATAAGATTTGCAAGCTGCAATTTGAACTGCAGCTACTGTGATACTGCTTGGGCTAATAAAGTAGATGTACCTTATGAATTAATGACTGATAAAGATATCTATGACTATATAAAATCAACTGAGATTAAAAACATAACTTTAACTGGAGGAGAACCACTTATTCAAGAAGGAATAATAGAACTATTAGAAAGACTTTCTAAAGATAGCGAACTTCATATTGAAATAGAAACTAACGGTAGTGTTATTTTGGATAAATTTTCTCATATAGAAAACCCACCTAGCTTTACTATGGATTATAAACTTCCTTCTAGTAATATGGAGGATAAAATGGCACTAGATAATTTTAAATATTTATCTAAAAAAGATACAATTAAATTTGTATCAGGGAGTCTTGAGGATTTAGAGAGAGCTAAAAATTTAATAGATACCTATTCACTTGTGGATAGAACTAGGTTATATATAAGTCCAGTTTTCGGAAAAATACCTATGGATAAAATTGTAGAGTTTATGCAAGATAATAAAATGAACGGAGTTAACCTTCAGGTACAGCTTCATAAGGTTATTTGGGATCCAAAAAAGAGAGGCGTATAAATTATGGTAATAGATACAAAATCAATTGAAGAACATATTAGAGGTATTTTAATAGCTTTAGGAGATAACCCTGATAGAGAAGGACTAATAGATACCCCTAATCGTGTAGCTAAAATGTATGAAGAAATCTTTAAGGGAATGTGTTATACCAATGATGAAATTGCAGAAATGTTTAATAAAACCTTTGAAGAGGATTTGTTACTAGATGAAAACCCTCAAGATATGGTTTTAATGAAAGATATAGAGATATTCAGCTATTGTGAGCATCACTTAGCACTTATGTATAATATGAAGGTAGCAGTTGCCTATATTCCAAATAAAAAAATTATTGGTTTAAGTAAAATTGCAAGAATAGCAGATATGGTAGGTCGCAGGCTTCAACTTCAAGAAAGAATTGGAACAGATATAGTAGAAATAATGCAGAAAGTAACTGGCTCAGAGGATGTGGCTGTTATTATAGAAGGTGAACATGGCTGCATGACTACAAGGGGTATACAAAAACCAGGCACAAAAACAATATCCACAACCTTTAGAGGAAAATTCATCACTGACTCAATTTTAAATAATAAATTATTAACTCTTTACAAATAAAATAAAATGGATGGTGAAATAAATTATGAATAAAGAAAAGGCAGTAGTAGTATTTAGCGGAGGTCAAGATAGTACTACCTGTTTGTTTTGGGCAAAAAAGAAGTTTAAAGAAGTTATAGCTGTTTCTTTTGATTATAATCAAAAACATAAATTAGAATTAGAGTGTGCAAAGGACATATGCAAAAATCATAAAATAGAGCATCATATTCTAGATTTAAGTTTGCTAAATCAATTGGCACCAAATTCATTAACTAGACAGGATATTAAAGTGGATACTTCTTCTCCAAAGGAAGGTGTTCCTAACTCCTTTGTAGATGGACGAAACATGTTATTCTTAACCTTTGTTGCAGTATTTGCAAAACAAAGAGAAATAAATACAATTATAACTGGTGTTTCCCAAAGTGACTTCAGTGGATATCCAGATTGTAGAGATGTATTCATAAAGTCCTTAAATGTTACATTGAATTTAGCTATGGATTATCAATTTGAAATTTTAACACCTTTAATGTGGATCAACAAAGCAGAAACTTGGAAAATGGCTGATGATTTAGGAGTACTTGATATAATTAAAGGAGAAACCTTAACCTGCTATAATGGTATTAAAGGTAATGGTTGTGGAGAATGTCCTGCTTGTAAATTAAGAAAGCACGGATACTTAGAGTATAAAAAATACTAAAAATAGTTACCCCAATTGCCTACTCCTCATACATTGTAGAAGAAATATTAACCACTTTATGATATATTAGTATTACAAGGAGGAATTTTATGAAGGGCAAAAAAAGTGTAATTTATACTATATCTAGTAAAATGATTTTTATGATTATAGGTGCTTCTCTCTATTCAATTGGACTAGAGATATTTTTAATACCAAACAACGTAATTGATGGTGGAATTGTTGGAATCTCAATAATGATAAGTCATTTTACTAATGTACCTCTTGGAGTACTTACTTTCGTACTTAATCTTCCATTTTTTATTTTTGGATATAAACATATTGGAAAAACCTTTACCCTCTCAACCCTATTTTCTGTAATATGCTATTCAATAGGAGTATCTGTTCTTCATCCAATCCCTGGTGCTACACATGATATCCTTTTAGCTTCAGTTTTTGGTGGAATAATAATTGGTCTTGGAATAGGAATAATAATTAGAACTGGTGGATCAACTGATGGAACTGAGGTAATTGCAATTATTCTTGATAAAAGAATCAGCTTTTCTATTGGCCAGATTGTAATGTTTTTTAATCTTTTTATATTGACCTTTGCTGGATTTTTGTTTGGCTGGGATAGAGCAATGTATTCTCTTATAGCATATTTTATTGCTGTAAAAGTTATTGATATTATTGTGGAAGGTATTGATGAATCAAAGGCTGTAATGATTATATCAGAACAAAATAAAGAAATAGCTGAGGCTATTATGGACAGACTTGGTCGTGGACTAACCTTTCTTGATGGAAAAGGTGGATATAAAGAAGTAGAAACGAACGTAATATACGTAGTTGTATCACGTCTTGAAATTGCCAAAGTAAAAAATATTGTTCATGGCTTTGATGAATATGCTTTAATAACCATTGGCAATGTGGATGTATCAGGAAAGAAGTATAAAAAGAAAGCTATTCATTAACCCTAGTCCCCTTATGGCAGATTATTTTCTATTACTAAGGGCTTAAAACTATAAAGAACTTATGCAAACTGTGGTTTGCATTTTTTTATGCTTATAAATAGATGTACGCTCCTTAGCTTTCCTAAAAATCCATCAAGCATAATATTTCATGAAAAAATATATATATTTTTGTAATATACCTTGACAGGCGAGGTATATAATTTTATAATAAGACTATAAATTGGGAACAGCAAAAGTAAAAAATTCAAATATATGAATAGGAGTGAGGATATGTCTATAGCTTCAGATATCATAAGAGGCCATACGGAAACTATCATTTTAGCTCACTTAGCCGAAAAAGATAGCTATGGTTACGAAATTAATAAGTCCATTAAGGAAAAAACCAATAATCAATACGAGCTAAAGGAGGCAACCTTATATTCAGCCTTTAGACGACTTGAACAAGGAGCTTTAATAACATCTTATTGGGGAGATGAAACTACCGGAGCACGAAGAAAATATTACTCTATAACCTCCTTAGGAAGAATTTCTTTAACCCAAAATAAAAAAGATTGGTATGAAGCTAAAGAATTAATTGATAAATTAATAAATGGAGGTAATGAAAATGATTGAAAAATTAAGAAGAAATGTCGAAGATTTATTTGAAAATGCACCAAAAACTCATAGAGCTTATGAATTAAAGGAGGAGCTTTTATCTAACCTAATGGATAAATATAATGATTTAGTATCTTCTGGTAAAAGCGAAGAAGAAGCTTTTAAAAGTGTTATGTCTGGTATTGGAGATGTTGATGAACTAATAAAAGGTTTAAAAGATCAAGATGTTTTAAATTACGAAGAAATACAGAAACGTCGTGAAAAAAGTGCATTAGTTTTATCTGTTTCTGTAGGTTTATATATCATGAGTGTAGTTGTGTTATTGTTATTTGTTGAAGTTTTCCATGCAAATGAAGTTGTTAGTGTATGTCTTATGCTTACCATGGATGCCATTGCTACTGGTCTTATTATATACAATGCAGCTTCCCGTTCAAAATATATAAAAGCTGATGATACTATAGTTGAAGAGTTTAAAGAATGGAAATCTGCTAACAGCAAAGAAAAAGAAATTGTTAAATCTATAAAATCTATAGTATGGCTTATTATTGTAGCTCTTTATTTTATTATAAGCTTCACTTTTGGGATTTGGGCATTCTCATGGATTATATTTATAATAGGAGCAGCTATAGAAAAAGTAATTTCATTAAGCTTTGAATTGAGGAAATACAAAAATGAATAAACGTCTTATAAAAATATTGATATCAATATGGATAATCATTGCCCTTTCCCTTTCAGCTGCTTTGGTTTATGGTATTGTTTATGCTAGATCAAATGGAGGCATATTTAACATTATAGCATTTAATAAATCTTCCCTTAAAATTCAAAAAGAGGAGACTTTATCTTTAGAAAATTGTAATGAAATAAAGTTAGACTTTTCAAGTGACGATATAGTTATCCACACAACCGATGATTCTAAGCTAAGAGTTGTGCAAAAATCCAGTAATAAGCTTAAAGAAAAAGAAAAATTTACTGTTAATACTGAAAATAATACTATAAGTATTAAAAAAGCTGAATCTATTAGAAACATCAATATATTCTTTTTCGGGTATAATAGAAGATTAATTGAACTATACATTCCTAAAAGTTATGCAAAAGATTTAGATATAAATTTAAGTTCTGGAGATATTATCTTTGATTCAGATATTAATTTAAATAATTTTAAGTGTCACCAAAGCTCTGGAGATTTAAATGTAGAAAATTTAAAAGTAAATTCTTATAATATACGCACTACTTCTGGGGATATAAATATAAATAATCTTTTGGGTACTGGAGAAGTTATAGTAACATCAGGCGATATAAAAATAGCCTATAAGGATATAAATGAATATACTAAGGTTACTACAACCTCTGGAGATATAAAATTAACTATTCCATCAAACTTAAGCTTTGAGTTCCATGGACAATGTACCTCTGGTGATATAAATTCTAATTTTCAATTAAATTATGAAAATAAAAGAGGAAACAAGGCAAATGCGAAGATTGGAAATGGACCTTATAAAAGGATCGATGCAACTACTACTTCTGGAGATATAAAAATACAACAATAACTATAATGCACCTTATTATATGTTAAAATCTCAACAATATTTAGTCTATTTTCAATATACCCCCTTTTAAATTTAATTTCTATAATTTTTCAATTATTATGTATATCTAAATTAAATAACACCGTAACCCTGTTAAATTAATAATTAACCTGTTAATATTTTATTTATATTGCATCCCATATATTTTTTCATATAATATACGTATATAGGGTATACTGTTTTATATAAGAAAAGGGGTGCATATTTATGAATATCGTAAAATACTTTTTAAGTGAAAATTATAGAGAAATTCAAAATAGAAATTATACTAATGAAGTTTGTGAAAAGTTTTATAACCACGAAAATCAACAGGAAGAAATATTCAATTCAGCTCTAACTGGTATGAACCGAAATCATAATAACTACAAAGAAAACTAGAGAAAGAAAAACTACCGTCTTCGGTAGTTTTTTTAAAAATATTAAAAAACAGATTCCTCTTAAAATTAAGAGAAATCTGTTTTAAAATTATTCATCATATTGTCCTTTACAACCAATTATATAGATTGGCTCGTCAGCAATTCTATATATCAGCCTATCTTTATCTGTTATTCTTCTACTCCAATATTCTGTTAAATGATGTCTCAAGGGCTCTGGCTTCCCCATTCCTTCGCAACCATTTCGTTCGATATCTTTTATAAGTTCATTTATTTTTTTCAGTATTTTTTTGTCTTCTATTTGCCATTGGGTGTACTCTTGCCACGCGAAATGCGAAAACACCTTATTCATTAGTCATTCCTTCTAATTCTTCTGTTGATTTTTTTACTATTTCACCACGTTCAATCTGTTTTCTGCTTTTAACCAAACGGTCATAGTATCTTTTGTTACTCATAATATAAAGATTTTCCATAAGATTATTATATTCATCTTGAGAAATCATAACAACATTTTTATTATCTTTTCTAGTGATAATAATAGTTTCATAATCATACAATATGTTGTTATTACTTTCTTCTATCTTTTCCGCTGACTTTATCCCACAGCCCCCATATAAGTATATCCTTTTATCTCTTTAGGATTTTCTTCTTTTCCAAAAATAAACTCCTTCCCAAAAGCTAGGATAATGACAAATTCTAATAATGATATGAATATCTAGCTCCATTCTCAGTTATATATATCTGAGAATTCTATATTAGTTTTTTCAATACAACTTCCACTTTTAATACCACAATATGTAATATCATTAGAAACTTCACCGTCCACTAATTTGCATGGAATATATATAATAAATTCAGTACCATAGCCCTCCTTACTTTTTACCGATATTGTTCCACCATGTAGTTCTACTAGATATTTCACAATCGAAAGCCCTATTCCACTTCCCTCATGATCCCTTGCAAGAGATTTGTCAACTTGTATAAAACGTTCAAATATAGAATTTAGTTTATCTGCTGGAATACCTCTTCCGGTATCTTTTACCCTTATGCAAACATTTTCAATTCCGTCCTCTATATTAACCATAATATTACCACCACAAGGAGTAAACTTTACTGCATTTGATAATAGATTTAAAATAATTCTCTCAATTTTTTCTGGATCACAGGCAATAATTTTTTCCTCTACTTCTGTATCAAATATTAATGATAATCCTTTATTTTCTATATAATCAGCTACAGAAATAGTTATATCTTCTACAAGGCAGATTATGTTACTATTAATTTTATTAATATCTAAATAACCTGAATCTATTTTTGTTATATCAATTAAATTATTAACCAATCTCAAAAGACGATAACAATTTTGTTTCATTATCTTTGTATATTTAAATATATCTGCGGATGCATTTGGGCATTCACAGTTTTTTAGTCTAAGTTCATGTACCTGAAGAGCAGAAAAAATAACATTAATTGGAGTCCTTAATTCATGAGAAATATTTGAAAAAAACTCTATTATAATCCTATCGTACTCCTTAATCTCATTTAACCTTTTTCTTTCTTCATCAACGTTTTTTTGCAATTCTTCCATATGTTTTCTTTCAGTTATATCTATGGCTACTCTCATTAACAACTTATGCCCATCCTGCAATTTCCCAATATATGCTGAATAAAAATCCCATATTTGGATATTTCCATTCTTTGTTCTTATAGAGTATTCACCATCATTTTGTCTTTTCTCCAAATTAAACAGTCTGTTTACAGTAGTAGACTCTAAGTCTTCAATAAATACATCTGATATTTTTGCCAATTCAGCGGTCGTTGGAATATCTTTAATTGTATATCCTGTAATATCTGTCCATGTTCTATTTATCTTTTTTATTTCTCCATCCTCAGTATATAACATTATAGGCAGTGGAGCTTCCTCTAAAGAATATCGGAATTGTCTTTCACTTTCTTTTAAGGCTTCTTCAGTTTTTGTGCGCTCAGCAATTTCTTCTTCTAGTATAATATTGAATTCTTTAAGTTCCTCAGTTATCTCTTCTAGTTGTTGCGTTCCCTCCAGCACCTTGTTTTCCAAATCAGTATTCGTTTTTATCAATTCTTCGTTCATTTGCTTCATTTCATTATGAGATTTTTTGAATTCAAGCTGCAGGGCGCGAAGTTTTAGCTGTGTCTCAATACGGGTAAAAACTTCTCTATCATTAAATGGCATAGTTATATAATCAACAGCCCCAAAAGTGAATACTTTATCCTTGTCAATAGTCTCGTGGCATTCACTAATAAAAATAATAGGGATGTTTTTAAGATTCTCGTCAACCTTCAGAATCTCACAAACTCGATATCCATCCATATCAGTTATATTAATGTTAAGTAAAATCACGTCAGGTGCCATTTCCCTTACAGACTGCAACGCTAATTTACCACTTAATGCATTCCTGACTTTATATCCCTTCTGCTTAAGTATCCTCGTCAATATTTCAACGTTGCACGAAAAATTATCTACAATTAGTATATTATCCATTATTTACGGCTCCATTTTAATATATTTTAACGAAAATTCAAATCATACTTTTGATCTAAAAACCAGCATAGTAGCTGTCTGGCACATATGTCCAATAAATTCTTCACCATAAGTTGAGAAACCTATGGTGGGAATATCACTAAATATTTCACCATACTGCTTTTCAAGATTTTTTTTCTCCAATTCAAGTGTCCGCTCTATACAATGAAAATTTATGATACCATCAATTCTTCCAAATTCATTTATTTTATTTTCAACAGCTTTCTTCGTATCTTCAACTATATTTGTAGCCTGTAGCAATCTGACTTCCATACCCTCAAGTATATTGCAATAAAATAATATACTTGTCCCCTCTATTCGTTGGGGACTTCTTATGAATATATCATTTTCTCCAACTAATAAACCAACGGGATTGGTATTAAAGTATTTTGGCGCATCTTCAATGGAAGTTGCCCCTACTGCATCTGCGTAAGCCAAAATAGCAGGCTTGTTATTAAACTCAATGACTTCTCTAGTTTCTTCGTTAACCTTATTTGCAGTAAATATATGATCTAAAGCTTTGAAGCTTTGTGTTTTAATAATACTGAATTCAGCATTATCGTTTATTTTTAACATTATAAGAGCTGCTGAATCTGTATATGCCTTTCCATTTGCACAAACATGCGTTTTTAAAAATTTAAGATCATCCCCTGCAGACCCACCAACAAAAAAAACGTTAGTCCTATTACCGATTAAATCCATAATCTTTTCTTCTTTCCTACTTACACCATCAATTAAAACTATACCAACAAATTTTCTTGCATCCATTGTATATAAACTCTCATTAAAGTATTTCTCAAAAGAAGTGAATGCTGCTTCTAAGCTTAGATTTTTTTTCATATGTTCAATTACTTCCACTTTAGCATCAGAAACAATATTTGAATTAATGGCCATGGCTACAACAGAATTTTTCAATAATTCTCCACTTACTATTTCTCCAGCAGTAGAACATCCCACTACTATGCAATCCTCAAAGGCTTCTTGTAGCAGATTACTCAACCTGTATTGGTGAAAATTAGAGGAAGCGAAGAATACTAATAACTTTACATTGCAACGATTTAACTGGCTTTTAATATCTAATACGACTTCTTCTTCTAAGGATTTTGTTGAAAACACGGATTTTATATTTTCTTCCATTTTTCTTACATTAAATTGTTTAGCAATGTTAAGAAGTTTTTCAATAATTTCCGGGTCATCAGCGGAGTAACTATCAAATTTATTCGGATTCAGTCCTTTCAGAATTAATTTGGCTATAGTCATTTCTCGAATGGCCGGATTGCCTTTAGCCCGTTCTTCAATAATCTGATTGATCATTTCCTTTATTTTACCAGCCAAAATAATCATTTCCTTTCTTTATATTCCCATCCTTGAGTTTTGGCTTAAGAATTTAACTTGTTTTCTATTAAAAAATTAAACTTCTGTTCTTTAACAGTATTAGATTTTCGTACCCAAATATAACACCATTATAACATATAATTCCTATAACTTACTTAATTTTCATTAAATATATTATAATTTATTTAATGTAATTACCTAGAATATTGTAATTTTTATTATACTTTGTTACAAATTCAAAAGCACCTTCTACAGAAGATGCTTAAACTTTATATTCTTATATATTCTCTACCAGCTGAATTTTTAATCCATTTGGATCTAATATATAGAAAAACTTGATATGTGGATTGGGCTGAAATGGACCACTTTCAATATCTATCCCTTTTTCTTTAACAAAAACCATCATTTCATCTACAGATTTTACTTCAAATCCAAGGGAAATATCCTTTCCAAAGCTTACTTCTTTCAAAGCTTCATTACATACGAGTTCAAGCTTTGTTTCTCCCTCTCCCAAGAATGCAATCTCTACTCCTGGCCCTGCGTTGAATCTTCTGATAACACTAAGTCCAACTATCTCATTGTAAAACTTCAAAGACTCCTCTAAATTTTTAACCATTAATGTACTCCAGCAAAATTTCATAATTTAAATCCTCCCTAATTTAATTCAGCCACATAATTTTTGGATTGTGTGGCTGCGTTTTTGAATATATCATTGTTTTTTCATCAAAGTATACTATATACACAATATTAGTTTCAGCTAAACAACTGTTATTGTCAACAAAGTTCCACAATTTATGTGAAAATTATTTGTGACGTCCGTCACTTAAAATTTTTTTATTTAATATTGCATCCTCAATTTCCTTATTGATTATTTATTTTCATATAACTAAAATGGAAATGATACATAATATACAATGGGAGAAAGCATATAATGAAGAAGCTATTTAAAATATTATCAATAATGTTTATAATTATTATTTTAATAATTATCGGAGGATATACTTTTATGCAGCAATTACAGTTTGGCAAAATTCCTGAGGGAGAACGGTTAAAAGCAATACAAAACTCCCCAAATTATAAAAATGGTGCTTTTCAAAATCTTCCGGCAGCTTCAGAGCCTAAAGACACTGTTAGTCTTTCTACGAAGCTTAACGATTTTTTCTTTAATAAAAGTAAAAGAAATAAACCAGCTACTACTCTACCATCAGTAAAAACTGATTTAAAGAATATGAAACCAACAGAAAATGTTATGGTTTGGTTCGGGCATTCCTCATACTTTTTACAGATTGATGGTAAAAAAATTCTAATTGATCCTGTACTAAGTGAAAGCGCCTCTCCTGTTAAGTTCTTTAACAAGAGTTATGAAGGCATCAATATATACACTATTGATGATATTCCAGATATAGATTATCTCCTAATTTCTCATGATCATTATGATCATCTGGATTATGACACTGTTACTAAGCTAAAACCTAAAATTAAAAAGGTAATTACTGGACTTGGGGTAGGCTCTCATTTAGAGTATTGGGGATATGATAAAAACATGATAATAGAAAAAGATTGGAATGAAACTGCAGTTTTAGATGAAGGCTTTGAGGTTACTGCTACTCCAGCAAGGCATCGTTCTGGAAGAGATTTCAAGTCAAATCAAACCTTATGGGTATCCTTTGTGATTAAAACACCTAATAAGAAAATTTTCTATAGTGGAGATACGGGCTATGGCACTCATTTTTCTGATATAGGAAATTCTTATGGTCCTTTTGATCTTGCTCTTATGGAATGTGGTCAATATAGTAAGTACTGGCCAAATTCACACATGACTCCAGAGCAAGTAGTTCAGGCTTCACTGGATCTAAAAGCAAAAAAACTAATGCCTGGACATTGGTCTAAATTTTCTCTTTCCATACACGATTGGGATGAACCAATCATCAAAGTTATAAAAGAAGGTAAAAATAAAAACCTGACAGTACTGTACCCAATGATCGGTCAAAAGGTTGATGTAAAAGAAACTGTCACTTCTGTAGCTTGGTGGGAAAAAGTTAAATAAATTATGATTACACCCCAGGAGTGCTCTCTTGGGGTGTTAGTTTCTAAAATAGTGCTAATAATTTCTGCCAAAAGCTAAGGTTTTTGGGCTGCTCATCTATTTTTTTCTCTTGCTCAGGAATTTTTATGGCATCCGTCTTCATAACAAACTGAACAGAAGCTATGTTTGTATTTTTAGGTGAAACAAAGGATAGAGGAGAAAACTTACTATCTTTAAATTCACTTAATACACTATTGATTTTTTCATTTATTTCTTTATCCATGTTCTTTGTACCATTATGGAGCTCTGATGTACCATTTGTAAGATCTAGGATTCCAGAGTAAAATGTAAAATTTATTTTTATTATACCTCATTTTTTATTATTTTTGAAAAAAATACTTAAATTTACTAATATCCGTTGGTTAACCTTTTTTAAGAGAAACATTTTATTGTACTAGTAATAAATTAGTAGTACAATAGTATAAAATTATTTAAATTAAGCATATTTAAAAGATAGGAGGTGCTTTTGTTTATGGATAGTTTGATTACTAATTTTAATGAAAGATATTTACCGAAAAAGGAACTTGAACACCGTATTCCACACGATGTACAATTAAATGAACTTTGGAATAAACTAATGGATATTAGAAAAAGCGAAAGCATCAATATACCCCTTATAGATCAAGCTATGAATAAGTTTTGGTTTAATTTGACTAAGGAAATTAGTAATAATATTGAAATAATAGACAACTCAGCTACTGAAGACTTATTTAAATCTGTTCCTGTTGATTTAGAAGTTTCTGTCATAGCTGATGCCCTAATTGATGAGGCTTTCAATTCCAGTGTAATAGAAGGTGCTTTCTCCACTAAAAGAAGAACAAAAGAGATGATTGAAAAACATTTAACGCCTTCAAATAAAAGTGAAATAATGATAATGAATAATTATCATGCATTATTATATATACTGGATCATCTAGATGAACCATTGGATGAAGATATTATACTGTCTATATACAGAATACTTACTCGTGATACCCTTGATGAAGAAAATATAGTTGATAAATATCGCACAGATGCTGTTTATGTTTGGGATACTAAATCTAGTAAAATATCTTATACAGCTCCCTCTCATAATCAAGTGCAAGACTTAATGAATTCATTGATAACTTTTATTAACTCTAATGACAATTATCACCCTGTAATTAAAGCCTGTATAATTCATTTTTATTTTGTTTATATTCATCCTTTTTTTGATGGAAATGGACGAACAGCACGTGCAATATCCTACATGTATTTACTACAAAATGGATGTAAGTTTTTTAAATTCTTTTCTATTTCTAGTGTAATTAACGAAGAAAAGAATCGTTACTACGATGCAATTGAAAATACAGAAATTTATGGTAGCGATATGACTTATTTTATTAAATATTATAGTAGCATGATTGTACGTTCAATAAGTAAAATTAAACATAACTTTAAGAAAGATTTCGGGAAAAAACTTATAAAAGATACCTTGGAGAAATCAGTAATTATTCTTGACAAGCGTCAACTTAAAATAGTGAATCATTTTATTACTATTGATAAAAACTTTATAACAATTGAGAAATATAAGAAAAAGTTTAAAATATCATACGAAACAGCGAGAACTGACTTACTTGAACTAGAGATCATGGGCTTCTTTAAGAAATCAAAAAGTGGGAAAAAGTACATTTTTATATTTAATGATTTAAATGAAATAATAATAAATATCCGTAGAAATTTTATAAGCTAAAAATGTTATGATTTGGGCATTCCTCATACTTCTTACAGATGGATTGGGGATATGATAAAAACATTATAATAGAAAAGGATTGGAATGAAACTGCAGCTTGGTGGGAAGAGGTTAAATAAATTATCATTCTACAAGCTTTGGCTCACTCCCAACTATCTTATACTTATACTCTTTAACTACAATTCCATCTTTTTCTTCACTATCAAGTATTACATGTCCTTCTGTAGCTACCTCTCCTTGTTTATAAGAGCTTGCTCTTCCAATTATAGCACTGCTTACAGCCTTATCTATTGTTTTTGGATAGTCTATTTTAGTTTGTGAATTAGTTCCTATTATAATGCCTTCATCAGGAACTACAGCATAAAATCCATCCTTAAATACTATAATTATTTCCTTTTCAGCTATTACATTGTGGTTTTCATTATAAACTTCTATTCTAACTGTGGCTTTATCTCCCTCTTTTCCTAGACCTTCCTCTATTAGTGGTAACCAATATACTGGAGTCCCATAAGTTAAGGTGAGTTTTTTTCCATATTCTTCAACTTTACCTGTACTAATATCCAAACCTGCGAACTTACCTTCAGAGGTATAATACTGTATAGTTTTAGCCTCTCCCACAAATTCTGGTTGAAGCTTTATGCCTATGGTGCTAGACATAGTTAAAGCATATTTTTCTGGGGAAACTAGTATTTTAAAAGTTTGGCTATCCATAAAAGCTTGAAACTTATTTATATCTTTTGTTTTACCACTAGTTAAAAGTAATAAACCCATAATCACAATACACAGAAATCCTATGACAAAAGCAATAGGTCTTTTACTTTTAAAAAAGCCCCCCATTTTTATCATTTTAATCCTTTTTTCCATATTCTTTTTATCATCCACTATACCTATAAGTCTTGGAGAAAATCTGGTGGAGCTTAAGCTTTCAAGAACTTTCAATAATACCCTTCCATACTCCCTATATTCATTGCCCTGTAATATATTTAATACCTTTTGCCCATTCAATAACTTCTGCTTCTAAAGACTGAAGGTTTTTAGTAACATTTTTACAGCCAATAGCTCCAAGAAATATATTATTTTTAATAATAGATTCTTTAGCTTTTTGAACTGCCTTTTCATCCCCACCTTTATGGCAATAAAAATATCCTATTCTTTTACCTTTTATTATGTCCCCTTCAAGAAGGGTTTTAATAGGTGGTGCAAATGTGCCTGCCCAGATAGGACTTCCTATTAATATAGTATCATAATCATCTAAATTTACACCTATTGGCAATAGTTTAGGTTTTTTCCCTATTATTACTTGACTACCACCCCAAATGAACTTACTAAAACCTTTTGATTTAAGCTCATTTACAGGCTTTACTTCTTCTAACTTTGCATCAATATTTTTTGCAATTATCTCTGCAATTTTTTTTGTACTTCCTTCAAAAGAATAATATAAAACCAGTATTTTAGACATTTGTTATTATCTCCTTCTTAATTTAATTATTGTGCTCTAAGTTTTTTATAGAAATTAACCCCAAAATACTTCCAAGTATACCTAGGGCAATACTAACAGCCATTATTAGTATGACTATACTAGAAATCAATTCCGCTCTCGGTGGTAGTGGTATAAAAGGCAGCAAAGTCATCTCACCATACACCTTATTTATTAAGAACAACATAAGGGAGGATGCTAATATCCCTCCTATAAATGTTAATATTAACCCAACTAACACAAAGGGAAATCCAATAAAACTAATGGGTGCTCCTAGGAGTCTCAAAGTATTAATTTGTTCCTTGTTATTATATATGCCCTGTCTAATCATGTGAGACACTATTACAATAGTTGTAATACCTACTGCTGCCACCACTAAGAAACCTAAAAGCTTTAATCCTTCCGTAATATTTTTAATTTTTCCCAATACTTCTCTATTATCCCTAACATAATCAATTCCCTTTATATTTTTCACCTTATCTAATACATTATCTATTTGGTCCAAGTGAATTCTTACCTCAATAAATGCATCAAATGGATTTTTATCTAACAGCTCTAATATATGTGCTTCTTCAACTAGAACTTCCTTCATCCTATTGTAAGCTTCTTCTTCCCCAATCAATCTGCAGTCCAGTACACCTTCTATTTTTTTTATGTCTTCAACTAAACTTTTTCTTTCTCCAGTATCCACATTTTTATTAAAGAAAGCGCTAATTTCTGCCTCTTCTTGCAGCATATTAACTAATCGATTGCTAACTGTAAAACCAGATACAACCATGCCTAGAAGAAACAAAATAAGTCCTGTTCCAATAATAGAAAAGATGTTAGACAGTAGATTTAATCCCATTATATTTTTTACTTCTTTTAAAAAATAACCTAAATTATAGAAGATACTCTTCATTTCAATTCACCCCGTCGTTCTATGGAAATGTTGCCTTCCTCTACATGGATAAAGGTAACATCCCTTTCATTCTGGATCAAATGTGTAGCATGGGTAGTAATAATTACTGCTGTGTCTTTTTCTTTAAAAGAAGTTAAAAGTTCTAAAATATTTAAGGCATTTTCATGATCTAAATTACCTGTAGGTTCGTCTGCTAATATTAATGAGGGTTTTCTTGCTATGGCACGGGCTATGGCTACTCTCTGACACTGACCAAAAGACAGATTCTCTACCTTCGAAAGAGCCTTATGGGCGAGTCCAACTCTCTCTAGGGCATTACTTGCATCTTCCTTCATCTGTTTTGAAGGAATACCTAGAAACCTTATTCCCATCATAACATTTTCCAAGGCTGTTCTCCCTTCAATTAGCTTAAACTCTTGAAATACAGGTCCAATTTCTCTTCGCATCCTTCTAATCTTGCCACTTTCGCCCTTTTTTATAGGCTGATTTAACACACTTAAAGAACCAAAGGTAGGGTACTCAATTCCCATAAAAAGCTTTAAGAGGCTAGTCTTCCCCGAACCACTAGGCCCAACAATATACACTAACTCTCCGGAATTCACCTTCAAATTAACATCTTTTAAAGCTAAGGTTCCATCTCTATAACTTAAAGAAAGATTTACTGCTTCTATCATCCTATACATCCCCCTGTTGTTTTTCTAAGCTCCGACTTTAACTTCAAACTCTAAATAACCTTCCTTCATCTTAATAGACTGAACAGAAATATCAAATATCAACTTATCTCCTGCCAAATCCTTAATATCAATTAACAAATCTCCATTTTTAAATAATTCCTCAATAGATGAAGTTTCTAGTGGAATGCCATAAAAGCTGCCTTTATCCACCTTAAGTTTAAAAGCAGTCTTTCCCTCAATTACAAATTTCCCCTCTAAAACTAGATGCTTATCTGGAATTTCTATTACTACCTTATACTCATAAAAATGAAATACCATATTAGGAAGACTCGAGTGATTTTTTATCACATCATTAAATGTTTCTTCATATAAAGCACCTTTTATGACAGGTAATTTAAAGCTTAAGTTCAACTTGCTTTGTGGGAAATACCCTTCTTGTACAATTCTTCTAAAATCTTTTACAATATCAGAAAAGAGAATTTTTATCTCCTTCCACATCTGCTCTAAATTTTTTAATTGTGTCTCATAATGTACTTTTTCTTCCTTAAAAGAATCTAGATAAGCCTCTTGCTCTTCCTTTAGCTTTCGTTTTTTATCTAATGAATCTTGTAATACTTTCTTTTTATCATCTAAAAGTGCAATTTTCTCTGTTAACTTGTTCTTCTCCTCAGATAATTGCTTTTTTTCTTCATCTACAGAATTCAAAAGTTCTTCTACATTTCGTGAGAAATCTTTTATTATATTAATGTTCCTAATAAAACTAGTTAGATTTGCAGCCTTCAAAAGAGTCTCTACATATGAGGCTGGTCCACTTCTTTGATAGCTCACGAGAACCATCTCTAAAATTTTTAATTTATCATCATATTCTTTCTGCTGCTTCTCTATTTTGTTTTCCAAACTCTTCATTTCTTTCTGTAGAGTTTCTGTTTGACCAGCAGCATCTGCTTCCTCCTTCTCAATATCTTCTATTTCTTGAGTGAGCTTAAAAAGATTTTCAAGTTTGCTTCTCTCCTCTTCAGAAATTCCTTTTAGTTTATTACGAACTTCCTCAATAGGCTTTACATCTGCAGAAACCCCATTAGAAACTCCTGTGAAAGCAAAAGTAAGGACTACAATTATTACTAAAATTACTCTGGAATGTTTATTTTTAATCATGCTTCACCCCACTTTTTTTATGAGGTCTGACCCCATAAACGTCCTTGATTTATCTATATTTTACCATGATAATTATATTATATAGAATTATTATTAAAAAAGGAATGAACAAAAGAAAAAACAGAACAAATCACTTTGCTCTGTTTAACAGCTTTTCTTATTAAATGTATATTTTGTGTTGTTTTTCAAATGCATCAATTTTATCTTTATGAAGAAGAGTTAAGCCTATTTCATCAAGTCCATTTAAAAGCTTGTGTCTAGCCGGGTCTTTGACAGTTGCATAAAGAAAAAATCTCTGAAAGCCTTTATTTAGGCTTATTTTTTTGTCAATTTTTCATTTTGTATAGTGAGTATTTTGTGGTATTGTGTTATAATATAAGTATTAGGAGGTGTTTTTCTTGAGACTTATGGTATCCAAATCAAAAAATGCACAATCTCTTTATGTTATTAAATCGTTTTATAAAAATGGTGTTCGTACAAGTAAAATTATTGAAAAACTTGGCACTTATGACGAACTACTGGTTAAATTAGATGGACGAGATCCTATTGAATGGGCTCAAAAATATATCAATGAATTGAATATAAAAGAAAAAGAAGAAAAGCGAGAAACGCTCATCAAATATTATCCTACTAAGCAAATTCCAAAAGGTGAACAACGCTCCTTTAACGGCGGTTATATTTTCCTGCAGAAAATCTATCATGAATTGGGACTTCACAAAATTTGCAAGGATATTTCTCGGAAATATAAGTTCACTTTTGATCTAGATTCAGTTTTATCTAGACTGGTTTATTCAAGGATTATTTTCCCTTCTTCAAAGCTCGCTACGTTTGAATTGTCTAAACGCTTTATCGAACAACCAAACTTTGATCTTCACCACATTTACAGAGCGTTGGAAGTCATCTCCAAAGAGTCTGACGCCATTCAATCCGCTCTTTACAACAATAGCATCAAAGTTTGTAACCGTAATAAGCGAATCCTTTATTATGACTGTACCAACTACTTTTTTGAAATCGAACAGGAAGAAGGATTAAAGCAATACGGCTATTCCAAGGAACACCGACCTAATCCAATCGTTCAAATGGGCTTATTTATGGATGGCGATGGTCTCCCTCTTGCTTTCAACATCAGCAAAGGCAACACGAATGAACAGGTTACATTAAAACCCTTGGAACAAAAGATTATCGCCGATTTTGATATTTCAAAATTTGTTGTCTGTACCGATGCAGGTTTGGCTTCTACAGATAACCGAAAATTCAATGATATCGGCAGTCGTGCTTTTATAACGACACAATCCATAAAAAAGCTAAAATCCCATCTCAAAAAATGGGCTCTAGATACAGAAAATTGGCATCTGTCAGGCTCAAACAAAATCTTTAGTATAAAAGACTTGGATCCAAAAAAAGATTTAGAAAAAGTCTTTTTCAAAGAACGTTGGATAAAAGAAAACGGACTCGAGCAAAACCTAATTGTGACCTTCTCGCTGAAATATCAGCTATACCAACAGACCATCCGTAGCCGACAAGTAGAGCGTGCCCAGAAGCTTATAGACACAAATCCAACAAAGCTTAAGAAGTCTAATCCGAACGATTACAAGCGCTTCATTGCAAAAACATCCTGCACCAAAGACGGCGAAATCGCCGAACATCAGTTGTTCAGTATCGATTCAGATCTTGTCTCTCAAGAATGCATCTACGATGGCTTCTATGGCGTTTGCACAAATCTCGAAAATGAGGCAGAGAGCATTATTAAGATTAACAAAAGACGTTGGGAAATAGAGGAGTCCTTCAGAATCCTCAAAACAGAATTTAAAGCACGACCTGTCTATCTACAGAGAGATGACCGGATTCAGGCACACTTTACCACTTGTTTTATCTCCCTAATGCTTTACAGAATTTTAGAAAAGAAGCTTGATGATCAGTTCACTTGCGAGGAAATTACTTCCGGTTTGAAGGACATGAGTTTCTACGAAATCCCCAAAGAAGGCTACATTCCTACTTACACAAGATCAGACTTTACAGATGCGTTACATGATACCTTTGGCTTGCGTACAGATTATCAAATTATAAGTGAAAAAAATATGAAAAAAATTTTTAAGACCACTAAAGTTTGAAAAACATTACTCACTTTTTTATAAAATATAAAAGCCTAGAAACCGTTAGTTTTCAATGGTTTGCTAGGCTTTTGTTTCTTACAAGTGTCAAAGACAGGATTTTCCCACATTGTAACATGTATATATTATTAAATCAAGTATGCTGGTTAATTTATTTAGGAAAGTAAATATGAATACAAAAATTTCTTGACTTGCATATATATAACTCTCAACATATAATTATCATATTAAATCTTTATTACGTTGCTTAGCTATAGAGAAAATAGACAAGCCCATAAATCTTAATAAAGAATTACTAAAGCAAGAGGAGTATTTCAATAATATGATAGATAAAATATTTGATAAAAGAAATTTTCTAGTCCTTGTGGCAGATGACTCTAAATTTATGCGATTCACTATGAGAAAAAATTTAGAAGAAGACGGATATAAAGTTATTGAGGCTGAAAATGGTAAGCAAGTACTTTCACTTTTCGAAGAATTCAAACCTGATATCATCTTAATAGATTATATAATGCCAGAGGTTAATGGAGTTATTGCATGTTCTCAATTACGTGAATTACCTGATGGAAAAGATATTCCTGTTATCATGATCACATCTCTGGAAGATGAAAATTCTGTAAACGCAGCTTTTGAAGCTGGAACTACTGATTATATAAGTAAGCCCATTAATTGGGCAGTCCTTCGTAAACGCATAAGTAGGTTGCTTTATACAAGGCATACGGAAAAAGTTCTTAATAGAAGTGAGGCATTTGCACATTCTATAATTAACCATGCAGTTGAGGGAATTATAACTATAGATATTAACGGTAATATTGAGTATATAAATCCTGCTGTTGAAAAAACATTTAATTACTCAACTAATGAATTATTGGGGAGAAATATTGATCTCCTAATTTCTGAACTTTATTATAAAGATGAAGGTCTACAGAATACAAATATAGAGCTAATTGGTCATCGAAAAGACAAATCAATCTTTCCTATAGAACTTACTATAATTAAATTCTATGTGGATAAGAAGTGCTTTTTCACCATTATATCTCGTGACATTACAGAGCGAAAAAATTATGAAGAAACAATTAGATATCAAGCTCTTTATGATTCTTTGACTGGTCTTCCTAATCGTCTTTTGCTAAGAGAACGTATCGTTCATGAAATTTCTCATGCTAAGCATACCAATATGAAACTTGCTGTAATGTATCTTGACTTAGACAGATTTAAGCTAATTAATGATACTCTTGGTCACGACATTGGTGATAAACTATTAAAGGAAGTAGCAAAAAGATTCCAAAATTGTTTGAGTTCAACAGATACACTTTCTAGAATAGGCGGAGATGAATTTATAATATTATTACCTAAAATAGTTCGTGAAGAACATGTAGCAAAATTGGCCAATAAACTTCTTGAAGTTACTAGAGAGCCATTTATAATCGATACTCATGAATTTTATATTTCTGTTAGTATCGGAATTACCATTTATCCAGAGGATGGTGAAACTGCTGAAACTTTAATGACTAATGCTGATGTTGCTATGTATCGAGCAAAAGAAAATGGCAAGAACGGCTTTCAAATTTATACTGCAGCTTTAAATGAAAAAGCTCTAGAAAGATTAGCCCTGGAAAATAGTTTGAGGCGTGCTATAGAATATAAGGAATTTACAATTTATTATCAGCCAAAAGTTAATACTATAACAGAACAAGTGGTTGGTATGGAAGCCTTAATTCGCTGGCAGCACCCTAATTGGGGATTAGTTCCGCCTCAAAAATTTATTCCTTTAGCTGAAGAAACAGGTTTAATTATACCTATTGGTGAGTGGGTATTGCATACAGCTTGTGTTCAAAATAAAGCATTACAAAATGCTGGGTTTCCCCCATTAACTGTAGCTGTAAATCTCTCTCCTATTCAATTTGAATTACAAGATCTAGCAAAAATGGTATCGGAAATATTACAAGAAACCGGGTTAGAACCCCAATACTTAGAGTTAGAAATTACAGAAAGCATAGCTATGCAAAATGTAGAGCATACTATCAAGACCATTAACGAATTGAAAAATATGGGAATTAAATTTGCCATCGATGACTTTGGAACTGGATATTCTTCTTTAAGTCAATTAACTAGTTTCTCAGTAAATAAATTAAAAATAGATAAGTCTTTTGTATGTCAAATAGATGGAGATTATGATAATTCTATTATTGCTTCAACAATTATGGCTTTGGGTAAAAGCCTTAAAATAGATGTAGTTGCTGAAGGTGTGGAGACACAAGAACAAGCTAACTTCTTCAAGGAAAATACTTGTAATGAAATGCAGGGTTATTTTTATGGTAAGCCTATGTCTAATGAGGATTTTTTGAAGTTTTATTGTAAAAAACTTAAAGAAGCCTAATTAAGTATTACAGCAAGCTACTAATTAGCACCAGTTTTATTATTCCAAAGTAATAGAAAATTATCATTCTTTAGTTTTGACTTTTTATTGACTGAAAAAGAATGTTAATGTATTATATATCCAATACAATTTTATATTAAGCTATGATAGGAAAAGTAAATAAACATATTTTATTACAGAGAACTCCGGTTGCTGAAAAGGAGTATAAAATTATTTATTGAAACCAGCCCTTGAGCTTCATACCAATCCTAGATAAAGGGGAGGCTATGATGTGAGTTCACATTACAGAACTAGAGTATAAGCGTATAAATATTGCTGTACTTGAAAAGATTAGTATGGTGACATACTGATAAACTGGGGTGGTACCACGAATTTATAACTCTCGTCCCCAAGACTTATGGTCTTGGGGGTGAGAGTTTTTTATTTTAAACAATGATTTAATTAACTAAAATGAATAATCTAATTTCTACACACAATATATGTTATTTACTATTTGAGTTTAGTGAGAGGGGTAATAAAAATGATTGAAGTTGGAATTTACGGAGCCTCAGGATATATGGGAGGAGAAGCACTTAGAATATTAAGTGAGCATCCTCAGGTGAAAATAGCGTGGGCTACCAGTAGGAGCGGTCAACCTGTTGAAGTTTTTCATAAGAACCTTTATGGGTCAGGCATAAAGTTAGTTAAGCCAGAGGAGGCAACAGCCTGCGATGTTGTTTTTGCAGCATTACCTACAGGAAATGTAATGAATATAACTAAAGATTTACTAGGGAAAGGAAGTAAAGTTATTGATTTAGGTGCTGATTTTAGATTGAAAAACAGGAAGGACTGGGAAAGCATCTACGGCATGAAACACTCATGTTGGGATATTGCAGAAAAAGCTGTATATGGTATAACTGAATTACATCGAGAAGGAATTAGAAAGGCTAATCTTATAGCTAATCCAGGGTGTTATTCTTCAGCTTCGATTTTAGGACTTGCTCCACTAATAAAGGAAGATTTAATCGATAATGAAAAGATAGTCATTGATGGTTTATCTGGTACTGCAGGAGCTGGTTCAGAATTAGATATTGCAATTCATCATCCTGAAATTAGTCATAATCTTGTTCCA
>Ga0074193_1000886_pt1 | contig 43640 bp, 28 predicted proteins | sample EPASupsiteHSE605_FD_64523 | JGI IMG/M metagenome (GOLD analysis project Ga0074193, IMG submission 64523) | Bioremediated contaminated groundwater from EPA Superfund site, New Mexico - Sample HSE6-05 | ecosystem: Environmental > Aquatic > Deep subsurface > Groundwater > Contaminated ...
GGCTGTGGGCGGTCGGGCGGCGGGGGGAGGCGGGCGGCGGTCGGGGGTCGGGGGTCGGTGTTCGGTGGTCGGTGGTCGGTGGTCGGTGGTCGGTGGTAAAAGATGCGTTCCGGCCATCAACTATCAACTATCAACTATCAACTATCAACTATCAACTATCAACTATCGACTATCAACTATCAACTATCGACCGCCGACCGCCGACCATTCACTGCTTTATCTCTATCGCCGCCCCCTTGCGGAGGTCGTTTACCCACTGGTTGAAGCGGTCTTCCGACTTCTTTTTATAGAGGAAATCCTCAATTTCGGCTTTCACCTCTTCGAACGGCTTTGCCTTCCCCTTGGTCCGCTCTTCCAGCTTTATAATGTGGATACCGGCCGGAGTCCTGACAAGATCGCTGATTTCGCCCGGCTTCATGGTATCCAGGGCCCGTTCGATCTCGGGGATCATGTCTCCTCTTTTGAAGGTCCCCAGTTCCCCGCCATCCTTGGCAGCCGCCGGGTCGTCGGAATACTTTTTCGCCAGCTCGGCAAAGTCCTTGCCGCTTTTCGCCTCCTGCAAAACGTTGGCAGCCGCGGCAGTCACCCGCGTGATCTCGCTCTCGGCGGCTTTCTTGTCGATCTTGAAATATATCTGTCGGGCACGGGTGAACTCTTCCTCGCCGTATTTTGCCCGGTTTGCATCATAGTATTCCCGCATTTCCCGTTCACCCACCTGGATCTTGGCCCGCACCTCCTGGCTCATCAAACGAAGCCGTTCGAGCTGTTCCTTCAGCTGGGCTTTGTATTGGTCAAAGGAGAGCCCCTGCGCTGCCAATGCCGCTACCAATGCTTCCTGGGTAAGTTTGTTCTGTTTCTTCACGTCCTCGATAGACTGCCTGACTTCTTCCTCGGGAACCCTGATGTCCAGTTCCTTGATCTTCTGTTCGATCAGTTTCTTGTCTATGAGCCGGCTGAGAGCTGTTTTGCGTAACGCCGCCTTGTCAGCTGCCTCGGCAGGGGCTCTCTTCTCCATTTCTTTGCCGATCAGAGCCGCGTCCCTGTCCACCTCGTAGGTGGTTATGATGTCATCATTGACGATGGCGGCGATGCCGCTGACCAGTTCAGCTCGGGCAGTCAAGGGGAGGAGTGCAATGGCAATGATGACGATAGTTTTTACGAAAGTGCTCATAGTTTGCGATATCCAGGAGTAAAATGGGATGCTGAGAAAAAAAGCGGCCGGACAAAAGCCCGGCCGCAGTCTCATATACGATTAGGAAATTACTTTTTGACCGGTTCTGCCGGCAGGGCTGTTGCTTCACCACCGGCTTTTCCGCCGTCCAGGGTTTTCAGCACATCCTCTTTGATGGTCAACTTGGCGCTCTTCTTCAGGTCCTCTTTCAGCTTTTTGAAGACCTCCTGCTGTTTTTCCGGGAGAATGGCGGCTTTCAACTGGTCTTTCACCTCGTCAAAAGGACGGATGCCAGCAGGGCGCTTGCCGGTCAGCTTGATGATGTGATAGCCGAACTTGGTCTTGACGACACCGGAAATTGCGCCTTCCTTGAGGCCGAAAACCGCTTTTTCAAAGTCAGGAAGCATGGCCCCCTTGCCGAACCACCCCAGGTCGCCCCCCTTTGCCGCAGCAGCATCGATGGAATGCTTCTTGGCCAGTTCGTCGAAATTCCCGCCAGCCTTCAGCTGTTTGAGAATCTCCTGGGCCTCCGGCTCGGTCTTCACCAGAATATGGCTGGCCTTCACCTGTTCGCCGGTCTTGAACTTGTCCTTGTTTTTGTTGTAGAAATCCTGCAATTCCGTATCGCTGATCTTTGCCTCTTCTTCGACCTTTTTCTTCAGGAACGCCTCGACAACGACACGTTTTTTCAGGTCCGCAAGCTTGTCGGCCACGGCCTGGCTCTTGTCGATGCCGTCTTTATCCGCCTGCTGGAGAATGAGTTCCCGGACGATCATGGTGTCCAGCAATTCCTTTTTCCCCTCCGGCGTTTCAGTCATCGGCTTCAGGTAGGGGGGGAGCGTTTCCAATTCTTTGTTGTAATCAGAGGTAGTTATAACGGAGCCATTCACCTCGGCCAGTACCTGACCCGACTTCTTTTGTGATTCTTTGCCCGCTTCGCTGCCGACTTTGGCCTTGCAGCCGAAAAGGGCCGTAACACAGAGCGCGATAGTGAGCAGTTTGCCAGTTTCTCTGTAGTTCACAATAACTCCTTTGTTTTCCAGTAATTATCATTCAATCCTGCGGAAAGTAGCATATCAGCCTAGCCTTTTCAAGAGATTTCTGGCCTCGCCGAGAATGCCGTCAAACGAGGTATCAGCCAGCTCGGCATAGAGGCGGAAGTCGGGCGTGAACTGGTATTTTTTCGGCTGTTGCCGGATCAGGGCGATGATGGTATCGGGTGGAACGGGGGTCTTCTGATGGAAAGAGAGGACAAGCCGTTTACCATCGAACTCGATCTCCTTGACCAGCATGGCTTTCAGGGTGACGCGCAGCTTCATCACTTCCAGGAGATAGGTAGCCGCCAGCGGCAACTTGCCGAAGCGGTCGACCAGCTCCGCCATGATTTCCCCGATATCTTCCTCCGATGTCGCCTGGGAAAGCTTTTTGTAGATAATGAGCCGCTGGTTCGGCTCGCGGACATAATCCTCCGGGACAAACGCCGGGATGCGCAGCTTGATCTCCGGCTCGACCCGCTCGGCCAGTTCCTCGCCCTTCAGCTGCCTGATCGCCTCTTCAAGAAGTTCCGTATAGAGTTCAAAGCCTACCGCGGCGATATCCCCGGACTGCCGCGCCCCGAGGAGATCACCGGCGCCCCGGATCTCCAGATCGTGGGTGGCGATGCGAAAACCGGCGCCCAGCTCGGTAAGCTCCTGGATGATCTTGAGCCTCTCCCGCGCATCGGCCGAGATGGCCCCTTCGCCTGGGATGAGCAGATAGGCGTAGGCGCGCTGCTTGGAGCGTCCCACCCGGCCGCGCAACTGGTAGAGCTGGGACAGACCGAAAGTATCGGCCCGGCTGACGATCAGAGTGTTGGCTGTCGGGATGTCGAGCCCCGACTCGATGATGGTGGTGCAGAGGAGCAAGTTGGTTTCGCCATGCATAAAGCCGAGCATCACCCGTTCCAGCTCCTTTTCGTCCATCTGGCCGTGCCCCACGGCAATGCGCGCCTCGGGGACGATCTGCTGCAAATGCTCCGCCATGGCACCGATGGTCTGCACCCGGTTATGGACGAAGAACACCTGCCCGCCCCGGCGCAACTCCCGCAGCACTGCCTCGCGGATCAGCTCATCGGAAGAGCGCGCCACAAAGGTCTTGATAGCGAGACGATCGACCGGCGGGGTATCGATGATGGAGAGGTCGCGGATCCCCATCAGCGACATGTACAGGGTACGCGGGATCGGGGTGGCGGTGAGCGTCATGATGTCCACCACAGCCCGGAATTTCTTCAGCCGTTCCTTGTGCGACACGCCGAAGCGCTGCTCTTCGTCGATGATGAGAAGGCCCAGGTCCTTGAAGACCACATCCTTCTGCAACAGGCGATGGGTGCCGATGATTATGTCGACCTCCCCCTTTTTTACCCCTTCGAGGATCGCCTTCTGTTCCTTGGCCGACCGGAAACGGGAGAGCATCTCCACCTTGACCGGATACGCCTTGAAACGCTCGGCAAAGGTCTCCATGTGCTGCTGGGCAAGAATCGTCGTCGGGACAAGAAGCGCCACCTGCTTGCCGTCCATCACCGCCTTGAAGGCGCCACGCATGGCCACTTCGGTCTTGCCGTACCCCACATCGCCGCAGACGAGGCGATCCATCGGCCTCTTGCTCTCCATATCGTGCAGCACGTCTTCGATCGCCGCCTGCTGGTCCGGCGTCTCCTCGAAGGCAAAGGATGCCTCGAATTCCTGGTAGAGTTCGTCCTGGGGAGAGAAGGCATGCCCTTCCTCCACCTGCCGCGCAGCGTAAATCTTCAGCAGTTCCCCCGCCATCTCCTGAATGGCGGCCCTGGCCCGGGCCTTGGTCTTCTCCCAGCCGGCGCCTCCCAGCTTGTCCACATGGGGCTCGACCCCTTCGGCACCCACATAGCGCTGAACAAGGTTGATCCGATCGACGGGCAGGTAGAGCTTGTCCGCACCGGCGTATTCCAGGAGGAGAAAATCCCCCTCCATCCGATCGAAGGTCAGATGCTGCAGACCGCGGTAAATGCCGACGCCGAAGTCGATATGCACCATGTAGTCGCCAGGCTTCAGTTCGGCGAGGGAGGTGAGCAGCTGTTTTTTCCGGGCCTCGGAAAGGCCGCGTCGCTTGACCCTGACGCCAAAGATCTCTTCCTCGGCAATGACAACCAACCCCTCTTCCGGGAGGCGGAAACCGCGGGAAATGTCTCCCACAAGAATATCGAGCCGGTTGTCTTTACGCCCCAGCTCCGCCGGAAACTCGCGCTCGGAGATGTTGAGAGGGAGATCGTAATGGGAAAGGATTTCATAGAGCCGTTGGGCCTGACCACGCTGGTGACAAGCCATGAGCACCTGGTTCTTCGCCGCAAGCCAGGAGAGGACCTTTTCCACCAGGGGTTTCAGCACCCCCTCGCCATCGCTGGAGACCTCAAGTTTGAGATCGCTGTTATCCTGCACCGCAAGGCGGAAGGTTTCTCCGATCTCGCCGGTGCCGCTCACCTCCAGAAAAGGAATCGCCAGGCGACGACCCTCTGAAAGAATCTTCGTTATGCTATCTGCATCGAGAAACAATTCTGCTGTTTCGCAGCTGATGACGTCCCGCTCGAATGCCCTCTGCTCTGCAGCAGACACCTCTTCGATGAAGCGCTCCCGGGCAGCGGCCATGGCTGCGGGGTCATAGATCACCTTGACCAGCTCTTTGCCGGCGTAATCGAAAAGGGTCTCAAGTCCTGGATGGAACAGGGGCTGGAGGTATTCCACCCCCGGCGGGTATATGGCGTTCTGCAGCTGCTCCAGCAGGTCCCGACGGCGGGTCGCCGGAATCTCAATAGCATCGCAGCGTTTTTTCAGGCGCGGGGGGAACTCCTTCAAGACCTCCTCAGAGATCACCACCTCCCGCGAAGGGAGGAGAACCAGCTCTTCCAATGGCTGAAGGGAGCGTTGCGTGGCAGGGTCGAAGGTGCGGATGGTATCGACAAAATCGCCGAAGAACTCGATTCTGACCGGCGCCGGCAGGTCAGGGGGAAAGATGTCGAGGATGCCGCCGCGAATGGAAAAGCCGCCCCGATCCTCCACCAGTGGTACGTGCGAATAACCGAGCTTCACCAGCTTTTCCAGCAGTTTCTCCCGCGCCACTTCTTCACCGGCAACGATGTACTGGGAAATCTCCCCAAGGGTCTTGCGCGGCAGGAGCTTTTGCATCACGGCCGGCAGTGATGTCACCACCGCGTCCGCCCTGCCGTCCATCAGCCGGAACAACACATTCAGCCGCTGGCCGGTAATGTCCGCATGGGGAGATGCGCTTTCAAAAGGTGCGGTGTCCCATGGTGGGAAATACAGGACGGCGTCTTCCCGGCCGCTGTAAAAGCGCAATTCGCGGCACAGTTCTTCGGCGCTTTCTGCATCTGGCGTGATGATAAGAAAGTTCTTTTTCACCCCGACCAGTAATCGCGACAGGACATAGGCCGGCGCTGAGCCCTTGAGGCCGGCAATGGAGATAGAGGCCTCGGCAGTGGAAAGGGCAGAGACAAGCTGGTTTATATTAGGAGTAAGGATAGCGGTCATCTCTATTTTTTGGGTTTCGGCTGTAACATTAAATATGGGAGCAGTCAAAAGCATAACAAAAAACAATGCTTTAATCCATCATTATGGCAATCTGCGTTCGATCACCAACCCGCTCGCTTCGCACGTTTTCCGTTTTTGTTTCCGACAGCGCCGGCAACACTTCTAACCCGGCTTTTTGTCCTTTCCGTATTCTGAGATGGCTTCCGGCCGGGGCTTTGCGCAAGGGCAGCCGGTTTTTCGTAAATATTTTAAAGAAAAAGTCGACAAGGCCGAAAAGAAGATTAATCCGGGTGGAGAACAGGTAACTGATCAAGTTGTATCTCTGGAAAAACGCTATTAACACTAAAACCCGGGTGGGGAAGGACGAGAAGGGATAACCGATGGCTGAAGACAACAACGTATATGCAACCGTTTTAAATTATTTTACGAATGAGTTCTCTGCTATCAACGATAGACTGAAAAGAGGCCAGTTCGACAATTTCAAGGAACGTGTAGTTGTAAGTCAGAAAATTACCGACGCCATAAATCTTCTATCCCCCTATGTCAGGAGTGACGCGCAGACCCGGCTCCTGGTCAGGAATGGCGAATCATTAAAAAAGAATCTCCTGTCGGTACGGGATGTCATCGCCAATCAGGTTTCTTCCCGCCAGGAACAACCGGCGCTTCTGAAAGCCCTCATGATAAAGAACGGCAAATCCTGCCCTTAACCCCGTTGACAAATAAGTACAAAGCGTATATGAAGAGACTTTCTTTCGTTCAGCTTTCGGATTATACGAGAAAACGTACCCTTTCCCTATGCAAAAACTGGAACTTAAATACAAGCCGGTTCTTGCCCCCCAAGTTGTCGCGGAAAGGCTCTCCAACCTGCTGCCCCCCGGGCCAATCGTCGGCAGCAGCCTGGAAAGGCTGATTTTCCGTCTTGAGCACGAGTTCTCCCGCTATGCAGCCACCTACCCCCACGGTTTATGGGCGCCCGGACTGGCCGTCACCAATGAAATGCGGGGGATGACCGAATGCCATCTGCCTTTGGCAGAGATTCGGCAGCTCTTTAATCGGTTCTTTGCCCACGCACTCACCTTCACTCCCTTCCTCGATGCATCCATCATCCATACCTCTGTCAGTTGGCTCGACGCCCTGCAAAGCCTGCAATCATTGGTCGGTCAGGCAAATCCGGCGCTATTATTACGGAGGTTGATGGCGGACGAGGAAGAACGCCGCCGGTTTCTGTTCTTCAATTTCCTCCCCAGACAGTACGGTGGAGGTTTCGGCCGTTATACCGCACAAACTGCATTTTTAAGAAGTTGGCTACGGGAAAACAAGGAACGGTTTAACAAAGGGCTGCACTGTCTCGATGCGGCCTGCGGCTGCGGGGAGGGGACTTACGAGCTTGCTCTGCTCCTTTTGGAATGCGGTTTCCGTGTTGAATCCTTTGAGGTACACGGCTCCACCCTTGAACCGCTCGAACTTTTCGCGGCTGCCCACGGCTACTTTCCCCACGAGCCGCTTCGCCAGGTTTCCTATCGCAATAACATTCAGCCGCTTTTCCAATGCGGTGCAGCAGATCGGATGCTTTTCCGTCGGGAAGATATTGCCGGGACGCCGGCAGCAGGAGGGTACGACGTCGTCCTCTGCAACGGCATTCTGGGCGGACCGTTTGTCCATGAAAGATATGCATTGGAAATGTCGATTGCCTGTCTGGCAAAAAGGGTGAAGCCGGGAGGGATACTGCTGGCCGCCGACCGGTTTCACGACGGCTGGAAGAAAATAGCGCCTGCTGCCCTGCTGGAGGAAATCTTTGCCGAAAACGGCTTCAGACTGCTCAGGATAAAGGAAGGATTGGCAGGGGTTAAAACTGAAAGAGCACCCCTCCCCAGGAGAGTCCGCCGCCAAAGCCCATTATCAGGACCAGCTCACCCGGCTTGATGGTGCCGTTAGTTACGTTCTCATCGAGGGCAAGCCCGACGGAAGCTGCGGCAGTGTTGCCGTACCGGTCCAGGTTGAGAAGAAATTTTTCCTTGTCGATGCCGGTCTTCTTAGAGATAAAATCGATGATACGGACATTGGCCTGATGGGGAATGATGTGGTCGAGCTGATCCGGCCTGATACCTGCCTTGGCAGTGACGTCCTCGATGATCTGCGGAATCACGTCGGTAGCAAAAACAAAAACGCTCTTGCCCGCCATCTTGAAGGTATTTTCCCGCAAAGCGATGGTCTCGGCAGTGATCGGCTTTCTCGATCCAGATGACGGGACCTGGATGAGTTCCCACCCTTTGCCGTCACTCTTGACCTGACTCTGCAATATGCCCTTTTTTTCGGTTGAAGAGCCGAGGATCAACGCCCCGGCACCGTCGCCGAAGAGGGGGCAGGTTGTCTTGTCCTGGAAATCGAGGATCTTTGAATAGGTATCGGCCCCGATAACCAGAACCTTTCCGTATTTGCCGGATTTTATGAAGTTATCAGCCGTTTCCACGGCATAGATGAAGCTGCTGCAGACGGCGTTCATGTCGAAGGCAAAGGCGTTCGCCGCACCAATATTTTTCTGCACCATGCAGGCCGTCGCCGGCAGGATCATGTCGGGAGTCGATGTGGCTACGATGATGCAGTCCAGGTCGAGCGGGTCGATCCCCCCCTTCGCAAGGGCGTCTTTAGCAGCTGCCGTCGCCAGGTCGGAGGTCGATTCATCGGCAGAAACAAAGCGACGTTCGCGGATTCCAGTCCGGGAAAGGATCCAGGTATCGGCATCCTCCACGAGATTGTTAAAGTAATCGTTGGTGACGACTCTCTCAGGAACGCTTCCACCGGTGGCCAGAACATGTGAGTAAAACATTATCTCTTCCCTCTATTTTCCTACACGAACAAAGCATGGCATTTTGAGTATCTTTTCAGAACAATCGATACTTTATCTCACACCATAAAGCCGTTTGTCAAATCAATATTAACGCCCAAAAGGCCGGCCTGGCAGCGAGCAAGCTGGTTGCGGCCCCGCTTCCCTACCGCTTGCAGGAACCGTCGTTTAAGAGCGCATCAACGACCCCATAGAGCCACAAGCCGAAAAAAGCTGCCAGAAGCCAGCGTGCAGCCGGGGTATCATTTCTCATGGTTTCCAGCACCTTTTCTACACCGCTGATGCCGGAAAATTTCGCCGACAGCATGATTTTCCCCATGCCCTGCATGGCGAGAAAGAGCGCTCCCAGCAGGAACACATTCACCAGGAGGATCATTACCCCCCCTTTGACCTTGCTCCCCTTGTACAACTGGCCGAGGCCGGGAAGGACCAGTGCAGAAAGCAGCGCCGCCTTAATATTTACCTTCATCATCAGCTCCTGTCTGAAATTTATTGTCGAAGTTGCCTAATTTTGTTAATAATAATCGCATATGGTATCAAAACTGATCATGAAAAGATATGAAGCGCTTGCGCCCCTGCTGAAGGACCCCTGTGAAGAGGTGCGTCTTGCGGCGTCGCATGCACTTGAGTGCCTGGAAGGAGTGGGCAGCCTTGATGAAATACTGGACGTCCTGAAAAAAGGGCGCCTCGCCGCTAAGATCGCGGCAATCTACGCCCTTGGGGAAATAGGCGGTGAGAAAGTGCTTTCCCCCCTCATTTATTGTATTTCCCGCCCCGAGGAGGACATTAAGTCTGCGGCCATCGAAGTGCTGGGGAATCTGGCCCACCCAACCGCACTCACACCATTGATCGGAAAACTCCAGGAAACCAACCCTGCTGTCAGAGCCAAAACGATTGCGGCGCTGGCAAATTTCAAAGATCCTTCCCTGGTAAAGCTTCTACTCCCCTACCTCGATGAAAACGACGGGCTCCTCGATGCCGAAGCCGCGCTGGCCCTTGGCAAGATAGGCGATTGCCGCCTTGAAGACCGCCTTATAAAACTGGTGCACTCTCCCCACCCAAGGACCAGAGAGGCTGCCGCCCTGGCGCTCGGACAACTGTCGCTCAATCAAAAGCTGCCCTGAAGCACATCAGGAATTAAGGTAGCTGGCCACATCGATATTTTTCAGAGAAGGGTCAACAACGTCTACAATGCTGGCGTAACAACTACCATCCTGAAGCTCCAGTCCCTGCACACGCGGGTCTCCAAGCCTCCTTCCCGCGGCATCCAGCACCACTTTCACGATCGGCGCGTCGCTATTCTCCCGGTTCGGCCTGAATACCACGGCAATTTCGTTGTTGTCGAGCCTGACGAGGGTACCTACGGGATAGTTACCCATCATCTCCACAAATTTGTCAACCAGATTACCATTAAGATAGCTTCCCGAAAGCTTGCGGATTTCATCCAGCGCCGCCTTGGGATTGAGAGGCCTCCGGTAGACACGGAGCGTTGTCACGGCATCATAACAATCCGCAACCGCGACGATTTCACTCATCGGGCTTAAGGGCATTTCCCTTGCCCATTCCGGATACCCCTGCCGGTTAAATCCCAGGTGGTGACCCAGCACGGCCTGGGCAACCTGTGGGCTTATTCCCGTCATTTTATTGATAATGTCGGTACCGGATTCGGTGTGCTTTTTCATCTCTTCAAATTCAGTGGCAGAAAGCTTACCGGGTTTATTGAGAATGCTCTTGTCCACCCGGGTTTTACCTATGTCGTGGAGGAACCCGGCCATCCCGACACCCTCAATTTCTTTTCCTTCGTAGCCGAGGAAAGCACCAACGGCCATTGAAATCACCCCCACATTGACACTGTGGTTGAAGGTGTAGTTGTCGTAATCCTTTATCATGGAAAGCGACATGAGAATCGCCGGGTCCCGAATGGCCATGGCGGCCATATTTTGCACCACCGCGACAATCTTTTCGCTGCTCGGGATTCTCCCGCTCTCAATGTCCTTGAATACATCGCGTATCGCTGCCAGCGCCTGGCTGTAGGTTTGCAGCGCGCCGCTCTCCCGGTCCCCCTCCTCCGTTTTCTCCGACCCTTCGTCTGCCACGATCTTCAGACTGATGCCGGTTACACCCTGTTCAACCATTTCTTTCTCTATCTGCGCGGCATTGAGGTTGTTTCTGCCCAACAAGGAAACAAAGAGAGTCAGGTCATGGAGCTTTACCCCACGTCTGATGATTATCCCGCTGAATTCCTTTTCCATCAACCGGCCGGCCAGTTCTTCAATGCTGGTGGTTGGTGTGAAGAACAGGTGGTCCTCAATGAAGAACACCCCGTCAATCACCCCCAGCCTGATTTCAGGCTGGGACCGCAGAACTTTTTCCGCGGCATCCATGATTTCCTGAAGCGGTTGCATGATGGCGGGATGCCTGGCGGGGTAAAAAGTCATCCCTTTCATGGCGCCGGACAGAAGCGTTACCAGTCGCTGTGCGGTTTGCAGGCTTATTTCACTCATTCAATCCCTTCCGCCACCCTTTCAATATTATCCACCGCTTCGCTGCATGCCCTACCAAGACGTCCGCCACGGGATGCGTTTGACTTCAATACCGGCAGAGCCGCTTCATCACCCAATTGCCCCAAGGCTGTCGCAGCCACAACCTTCAAATCGTCCCATCTGTTCCAGGGCAACCAGCAATGCGCCTCAAGCACCGTCAAAAGATGCGGTGTCGCACGCTTATCGCCTATCCGGCCAAGGGCCTGGATGGCATCTTTTTTCATGGCAAGGCGCTTCGTGAAGATGTCCCGTTTCTTCGTAATACTTATCAGCGACAGAATCGCCGTCGTACTTTTAAGAATGCCCAATGACATGATGGCATGCCGGACAATAGACTCATCATCATCGTCCAGCAGGTCGATAATGATGGATTCGGCATCTTTACCGCCGGTTTTCACAAGAGCCCGGATGGCTTCCTTCCTCACCCGCGAGTCTTCATGATTGACAGCCGGTCGCAACGCATACACCGAATTCCTGCACCCTATTTCGCCAATAATGGCAACCATGTTGCGAACTACGTACCAGCGTTCGTCTTTCAGCATGGCCAGGAGCGGAGGGACTGCCGGCGGACCGATCCGCAACAGCGCAGCCGCTAAAGACTTTCGCGCAAGTAGCCCATCCGTTAGACAGAGCCTCTGAATGATCCCGTATGCTACCTTTGCGCCCAACCGCCCGAGCACAGCATAAATTCTTTCCTTTTCTATGGAACTCATGATTTCAAGCTGCTGGAGAAGAAAATCCGTCATTATCCCGTCGGCTATCTGTTCCAAGGTAAATACAGCGTATTCCTTCTTTACGGCACTCCTGCCGCCATCGTCGCTATGCCGCATGAGCGCCTCTATAACCGGCAACAGAGGCCCGCAAATCGCCCTTTCCTTGAGTTTTTCCGCCTGAACAACGAGCAACCTGGCTAGTTGCTGGTAACGATTATCGTTCGGCTCGTCATCCATACGGGCAATCAGATCTTCCAACGCCAACTCGGCTTCTTCAGTCGGGAGACAATCCGACGGATAGCCGGATTCCTCTATTGCATCGGTTCCGGCCTGAAGCTCGGCGTCCCCCTTGCCGGCATCCTCATCTGCACCGGCCAGAGCGACAACGCCTTCATCCATTGACTGCCGTTTCTCCCATATCACCGAGAGATCGAGTTCGTTTGCCCAGATGGTCCTGATACCTTGCGTTATCATCTCCTGAGCCATACCGCCGGAAGAAGCCAGTTTTTGCGGATCCAATGCCAATAGCTGGAGAAAGGAGCGAAGGTCTTTAAGGGTAAGGTCATTGAGCAACGTAAGCCGTTGAATCCTGCGAACGAATAATTCTCCGGCCAGTGCCCTGACCATCTGATTACTGTCAACAAACGCGTCGCCATCGATGGACGAAAAACCGGAACGGGTAATGACGAGCAGCAGTTCCTTCTCAGCGAGGAGAGACTGAAGGGATTTATGGGCTGTCCGGAGAATTTCTTCTCGCAGGGGATGGTCGTGGGGATAAAATCCGATGGCCTTCAAGGCCTTGTAGAGGTCGGCAAGAACAGCGCGTCCACGTGCCGGTTCGCTGTTGGGCCGAACCAGTTTTAGTATCGTATCTTTTCCAGCGCTCATATCAAAAGCCTTTACAAAATAGTTTCAAGCGGATTTTATCGTAATGTTAAAATCATTGTCAAACTTATTACTGTTGCAGATTGCTGTCCAGTCCGTTTATTGACACGACATGAGAAAGGAGCTACTATCCGCTAATTCGAGCAAACAGAGTGGTCGGGAAATTGAAGACAAAAACAGTGTACGCGTGCCAGAAATGCGGTTATCAGTCCGCCAAGTGGCTGGGCCGATGCCCTGATTGCAACTCATGGAATACGCTGGAGGAAGAACTCCAACTCAAAACCGGTTTGCAATCAGGGGTATCAAGCCCGGATTTGCCACCACTACCCATATCCCAGGTCGGCGGCGAGGCGGAGATGCGTCTCCCCACGGGCATTTCCGAATTTGACCGCGTGCTGGGTGGCGGTTTGGTTGCAGGGTCACTGGTGTTGATCGGCGGTGACCCCGGTATCGGCAAATCGACCCTTCTTTTGCAGGCAACAGACCACTTCGCAAAGGCATCGGGGAGCGTTCTCTATGTCTCCGGCGAGGAATCCGCCCGCCAGATAAAGCTCCGCGGCGCCAGGATGGGGGTAAATGCCTCGGACCTCTTTATCCTGGCAGAAACCTCACTGGAAAAAATCCTTACCCATGCACAACGCATGCAGCCCAAGGCCTTGGTCGTCGATTCGATTCAAACCATCTTTACCTCGGCACTGGAGTCTGCGCCGGGAAGTGTCAGCCAGGTCCGTGAAACTGCCGGCAGACTGATGATGCTGGCTAAAGGCAGCGGCATTCCGGTTTTCCTCGTCGGCCATGTCACCAAAGACGGCTCCATTGCCGGTCCGCGCGTTCTTGAACATCTGGTCGACACCGTGCTCTATTTCGAAGGAGACAGCGGCCACCCTTTCAGAATACTGAGAGCGGTCAAGAACCGCTTTGGTTCAACCAATGAGATCGGCGTTTTTGAAATGAAGGAGGGGGGATTATTCGAAGTCAAAAATCCTTCCGAACTCTTCCTCTCCGAGCGCCCCCTGGGGGTTTCGGGTTCGGTAGTAGTTGCAACCCTGGAGGGTAGCCGTCCCCTTCTCGTTGAGCTGCAAGCGCTCGTAACCGCTTCATCTCTTGGTGTTCCCCGGCGTACGACCATCGGCGTGGATCACAATCGTCTTTCTCTGCTCGTTGCCGTGCTTGAGAAAAAAGTCGGGTTAACTTTATCGGGACAGGATATATTCCTGAATGTAGCGGGCGGAGTCAAACTGAACGAACCAGCAGCCGACCTCGGCATGGTAACCGCCGTAGCTTCAAGCCATCTTGATAAAACCGTCGACCAGCACACCCTCCTGCTCGGCGAGGTCGGGCTTGCCGGGGAGGTACGGGGGATTACCCAACCGGAACTCAGGGTAAAGGAAGCTGCAAAACTCGGTTTCAGCCGGTGCATTCTTCCCGCCGGCAATCTCAAACAGGTCAAAGCCAAGGGAATGGAGCTCATCGGGGTCAGATCCGTGGAAGAAACGCTGGAAAAGGCCTTTTGACTATTGCGTTACCAAGATGAAATATATTTTACTTTACTAAATACGTAAAATCCTTTTTAATATTAAAATGATTTATAAAGGATGGTGAGCTTCATGAATGCTGATAAGTTTGATTATTTCAAAGGGATTCTGTTGGAAGAAATGCGCGTGCTCCGGGAAGAAGCCGGTAAAACCGTGTCGGAAATGACTTCGGACACAACCAATTTTCCCGATCCGAACGACAGGGCAACACAGGAGTCTGACCGTAACTTCGAACTTCGCATCAGGGACCGGGAGCGCAAGCTCATCAACAAGATAAAAGAGGCCCTTGAGCGGATAGAAGCCGGCACATTCGGAATTTGTGAGGTCTGCGAAGAAGAAATCAGCGAAGCAAGGCTTAAGGCACGCCCGGTCACGACACTCTGCATAGACTGCAAAATGGAACAGGAACAGAAAGAGAAACTTCGTTAATCAATCTGCGTACCGCCACATTTTCTCGATCCTTGGAGTAACGCCCGCCGGAGTTATTGATGACTGATGGGGACAGATACAACCTCTTGAGTTGCGTGGTGCGGATTGCCAACAGATCCGACTCCCCCTACCCATCAAGGTTGAAATCACTCGTAAAGTTCCTGGCCAAATCGCTTCGGTTACCCTCCGTAACCATTTACTTGCTCGACGAAAAATCCCTCTGCCTCTCCCACAAAATATCCACTGCCAGCCCCGGCACATTAAGCACATGCATGATCCCCATAGGAATCGGCGGCGCCGGACTGTGCGCAGCATCAAAAAAACAGCTCTACCGTAACCCCGAAAACCTCCATGTCGATGAACCGAGGGCGGGGACTGAATCACGCTTTTTATTCCTGCCGGTACTCGATAAGGATATGGTAACCGGAATAATTGCCCTTGGATTAACACCGGAGAATCCTCTCTCGGAAAAGGACCTCACCTTGCTAGATGATGTCCCAACCGTTGTGGCAGGCGTTATTCAGGGAATCCGCCTTTCGTCCGTATCGAACAGGACCGTACGGGATTTGACCGTTCTCAGCGAATTGGGTCAGCTACTCAATCGATTCATCCCACCGGAGGACCTTATTCCTCTGGTCCTTCAGGCGTGCAACAAACTTTCCGTTTCCTGCTGCACGACGGTCAGACTTACCGGAACGGGCGGGCTGCCGGCCGGATTGTTTAAATCCTGCAGGCACAAACTCAGGCCGTATCTGAAGGATCTGCTGCAAATCGAAAAAAGTTGTTCTGAACAGGTTTTAAGCAGCAACATTCCGCACCTGGCCGGCGACGTCGGTTCCGAGGGAAAACTCCCCCCCTCTTACGTCTGTGTACCGCTTCATTTCGAAACGGATACGCTGGGCACCATGACTTTTTTCGGCAAACGTGACGATGACGGCCATTGCAGAACCTTCGACGAGGAAGACCTCGCTCTCTTTGAGAGCATGGCCCTGCTCATTTCCAACGCGCTGGCCGGCGCCGCCAACTTTCAGCAGTTGTCGAGCCTCTCGGCCGAGAACGATAAAAAGATCAAAGAACTATCCCTGCTCTACCGCGTCAGCAACACCATGCTCTCCACCATCAAACTCAACAAGCTGATACACCTGATCCTGTCCGCTCTGACCTCTGGTGCAAACCCGTTTTTTGACCGCGCCATGCTTTTTTTGATAAACGAGCGCTCCTGTGTCATGCAGGGGATGCTGGGGGTAACAAGGGAAACCTCCACAGGTCTGATCACCCCGTTTGCCGAGATTGAAGACATATTGGCAAGCCGCTGGGACATATCGGAGAATGACATGGTCCGTCAGCGAGAGTCCGAATTCAGCCGCCATGTCATGGCCAGTCGTCTGGAATTGAACAGGACTTCAAACGTGGCTTCAGCGGCAGTTCTTGAAAAAAGACTGATCTTTGTTGCCAAAGCTGTCAGGGAAAAGCATGTTGATCGGGACTTTATACGGCGCTTCGGCATCACCTCTTTTGCTGTTGCGCCGCTCATAGCAAGAGAACAGGTCGTAGGCGTGATCGTTGTCGATAACACCATTCAAGGCAACCCCATTACCCAGGAAGATCTTCGTTTCCTCCAGCTTTTTGCCAACCAGGCAGGCATGGCTGTTGAAAATTCCATCCTCTATAACCGGGTCGAAGACACCAACCGTGAGTTGTGCGAAGCGCAGGAACGACTTATCCAGGGTGAGCGGCTGGCTACCATCGGAGAAATGGCGGCAGGCATTGCCCACGAACTGAAGGGGCCGCTCGTCGCAATTGGCGGTTTTGCCAGGCGCTTGGCGAATAAGCTGCCGCCACCTTCCGGTGAACGGGAATGTGCCGATCTGATCGTAAGGGAAGTGCTGAGGCTGGAGAAAATGCTTACCGATATTCTCTCCTTTTCAAAAAAGACCACCATCTGCTACACCCTCTGCAATATAAGCGAAATCATCAATGATGCCCTTGCAGTGGTCCAGCTGTCACTCAAAGAAAGGAACATAAAGATTCACAAAAATTTTCCCAGGAATATCGCCACATTTCTCGGTGATTGTCAGCAATTGAAGCAGGTTTTCATAAATCTCTTCTTGAACGCCGAGGAAGCCATGAAAAACGGAGGGAATTTGAACATAAAGGTCGCGCCTTCTGTTCTTGACGGAAGCAAGGCGATTTCAATAAAAATTGCCGACACCGGCGGTGGAATTCCACTGGAAGTGCTGAACAACATCTTCAACCCCTTCTATACAACCAAAGATACCGGTACCGGCTTGGGACTCCCCATTGCCAACAGAATAATCACCAATCACGGCGGCAAGATCCATATAAACAACAAACCCGGAACAGGCGTAGAATTTACCGTGATTCTTCCTTTGCATGCGTGATTTTTTCGCTTTTCAAGCGCCATTATTTCCTGTATATAAACGATTGAAGTAATGAGTTTACTGCCAGAGGGGATGTAGCTCAGTTGGGAGAGCGATGCGTTCGCAACGCATAGGCCGTCGGTTCGATCCCGATCATCTCCACCAATAAAAAACAAGGGGTTAGGCAGCGATGCCTAGCCCCTTTAATCTTTCCGTGAAACTTTTTCTTCCGTACCCTGCCAGTCGAAAGCCTGCACGAAGGAAACGCGATCCGCTTCGCTATTCGCCCGCCTGAATTAAGCGTATCACATATAAATCACTCGCCTGATTCGCCGAAAAGTGCTATTTTTCGCTTACCCTGATGTTTGAAAAAGAGTGACACCATGACCGCGAGGAAACAGCTTTTCATCAGCTCTGTACAGAAAGAATTGGCCGACGAGCGTCGGGCGCTGAAGAACTACGTGCACGGTGACCCGCTGTTGCGCCGGTTTTTCGAGGTGTTTCTCTTCGAGGACCTGCCGGCCTCAGACCGGCGTGTTGATGAGATCTACCTGCATGAGGTGGAGCGCAGCGCCATCTATGTCGGCCTCTTCGGCGACGACTACGGCTATCAGGACGCCGAAGGTATCTCACCGACCGAACGCGAATTCGACCACGCCACAGCCCTTGGCACGGAGCGCCTCATCTTCGTCAAGGGGAACGATGACTCCGCCCGTCAGCCCAAAATGCTGGCCCTGATCCGCAAGGCAGGAGTCCAGCTCATCCGCCGCCGGTTCAGCACTCTTCCGGAACTGAACGCCAGCATCTATGCAGCATTGGTACAGCATCTGGAAGTCAACGAATTGATCCGCAATGGCCCCTTCGACGCTGCTCCCTGTCAAAATGCCTCCCTTGCCGACCTGGATGAGGAGAAAATCCGGACATTCCTGCGAAGCGCCCGCGGTGCGAGGGGGTTCGTGCTGGCTGAAGATACGCCTCCCCTCGCGGTTCTACAACATCTGAACCTGCTCAATCATGGGCACCCCTCTCACGCCGCAGTTCTGCTTTTTGGCCTGCAACCACAGCGTTTTCTGATTTCGTCCGAAGTGAAATGCATGCACTTCCACTCAACTCAGGTACATAAGCCGATCCCCTCTTACCATATCTACAAGGGTACGGTATTTGATCTGGTAGATCAGGCAGTGGATTTTGTCATGTCCAAGATTGATCTCTGGGTGGGCACCCGAAAGGATGGGCCAACAGCGCCGGTGGAATATGAAATTCCCCGTGAGGTTGTGGCCGAAGCGATCGTCAACGCCGTTGCACATCGTGACTACACCAGCACCGGAAGCATACAGGTGATGCTGTTTTCAGATCGGCTGGAGATATGGAGCCCTGGTGAACTACGCCCTCCCATGACCCTGGCCAGGCTGACCAAGCCGCACCCCTCTTTTCCGGTTAATCCGCTCATCACAGAGCCGCTCTATCTCAGCAAGTACATTGAAAAGGCAGGATCGGGCACCCTTGATATGCTGAAGCTGTGCCGATCAGCCGGCCTGCGTCCGCCTGAGTTTCGCATGGATGTTGGGTGCTTCATTGTGACGATCCATCGAAAGAGTCGAGTTGGGACCGGGGAAGTCATAGAGTCACAGCCAGAGTTGCTGCCAGAGTCGAAGGCCCAAGTCGAGGCCCAAGTCGAGGCCCAAGTCGAGGCCCAAGTCATATTTACGGAACTCGAACTACGGATGCTGCTATCCTGCCGTGAAGAAAGTAGGTCAGGACAGGAACTTCTGAATGTTGCCGGGTATACAACGCGAACCGGGAATTTTAAGAGGAGTCTGGAAAAGCTGCTGCAAGCGGCCCTCATGGAAATGACCATCCCCGACAGACCCAACAGCCGGTTGCAGAAGTACCGACTGACAGCAAAGGGGAAGGCTGTGCTGGAAAGGATGATGCAGAAGCCGTAGAGACGTGCCGGACGAGGGCTGGCATTGGGGGGGGCGGTCGAATGGCGGCAAACCTGAAGGAACTGACGGAAAGGTACAAGGGAGATCAGGAGTCGGTCTACAACTCATGGTTCATCGATAACGAGGTGCGGATAAAGGCGTTTCGCCTTCGAGATTGAGAAGAGCACCTCGATCTACTCGGAGATGCTCCTGCTCCTCGATCTGGGGTCGTCGCTGGGGGACCGCTGGTACATTTCTTCCTCGTCGCGCCGGACAGCCGGGAAAGGATGAATGAGGGTTCTGCCCTCAACACAGGACAAATTTGAATAGGTGACTCCATGTATCAACACAAAATCACCTTCACCGAACGCTTCAAAAACCGCCTCCCTCTGCGCCTCCACATGACCCTCATCATCCTGGCGACAGGGCTCTCCGGCCTCCTGACCACGCGGTGTCTGCTGGCAGCAGGGGTGGAGAGCATTATCATCCGCTATCCGCTGGCGGTCCTCTTCTCCTACCTCGTATTATTCATCCTCATCAAGCTCTGGCTCAAATACCTGGCTGTTACCAATGTGCAGCAAGTCAGGGAGAAAAAAGTTCTCTCGGCGACGCACTGAGCAACATCGACATCCCCACCGGCGGTGGTTCCGGCGGTTCGTTCTCCGGCCCTTGGGCCAAATGGGCTCTGGCATGGGAATTGGAATTAGCTTCAATACTACTAAAAGCGAGGAATCCTGTTATGTATTTGCTTAAGAAAACCTTTTTGCCGCTTGTCCTTGCATCACTCGCATTAACCCTGTCGGCCTGTTCTGGAGTCAAGCCGTCATTGACCGCCGAGAGGCCCAGGGATGAAGCCTTCCGCATGGTGCTGAAAAAGGAGATGTCCAGTCTCAACGTGCCGATCGAAGCATCGTCTGACGAACTCGGTAAGGCCTTGAACCAGACGATCCGCAAGGAGCTTTACAAGGGTTCGACCAAGACCAGGGGGCTGACTGCGGATATAGTGCGAAACGGGCCGATTGTCGTAAGCGCCGCCGATAATTACCTCTATTTTACCCTGCCGATTACCATGTCTCTTAGCTACGGCATGTTCGAAACGCCGGCCATTCCCCTTAAGCTGAAATTCAAGGCAAACGCCAGGATCACCCCTGACTGGAAACTGAATACGGATATCTATTACCTGGGGCTGAGCGATCTGCTTGCCGAGGATATAGGGATCGGCCCGCTTTCCATAAAACCGCGCAGCATCGTGGAGGGAATTACCCAGCCGCTGCAGAAGGTGCTTTCCGATCTGATCAGCAAGAAGATCAATGACATGTTTCCGCTGAAGACCCGGATTGCCAAAGTCTGGAACGCCGCACAGAAACCTGTTCTGCTGGACAGGGACTACAACGCCTGGCTGAATCTGACTCCGCGGGAGGTCATGCTTTACCCGCTGTACGCCCAGAACAACAGGGTCAAATTGAGTGTGGGGATCAACTCCTTTGCCGAACTGGTGGTAGGCCCGGAACCGGCAGCCCAGCGTCCGGTTCCTCTACCCAATCTGAAGCTGGTAAACACTATCGACAAGAATTTCCGTATCGCCATAAATGCCGATCTTTTCTACAAGGATATTCTCAAGATTGCATCGCCTTTACTTCTCAACAAGGAGTTTAATTCCGACGGGAAAACAATCGTCATAAAAGATCTCGACCTTTATGGCAACGGCGACAAGTTCGTGGTTAAATTGGAGACCAAAGGATCGCTGGACGGGGTATTTTACCTGACGGGCAAGCCTCGCTTCGATCCCCAAACCAATATCTTTTCCGTGGAAGATGTGGACTTCGATATGCAGACCCAGAGCCTCTTATTGCAGTCGGCCGACTGGTTTCTCCACGGCACGATCAAGAGCATGATTCAGGAGAAGCTCAATATGGATCTGACGCAGAGACTGGAACAATCCCGCGAGATGGCCCGGAAAGCGATTGCGCAGGTCCAACTGGCGGATCACGTTCTTCTGAAGGGAAACATCAAAACCCTGAAATTCAGCGATGTGCTGGTACAGAAGGATAAGATCTCCATCCAGGTTTACACGGAGGGGGAATCGGCCGTTTTTTTCCAGTAAAGTGGGGGTGGACGCTAACGGGAATAATAGCGATATCTGAAATTACTTTACAATCGACAGACAAAAAAAGGGTTGCCACAGGCAACCCTTTTTTTGTTTATATCCCTAACCTAATGATGCCTAATGGGTTCCACCCGCCAGGAAGGCGAATAGCATCAGGACAACAAGGGTCAGACCGATGATAACGGCCATGAAGCCAAACGTTTTGACTATGAAGTCATAGGCAATGCCGCTGGTATGCTTGGCTCTGAACTGCTCGGTTATGCCGAGTTCTTCATAGCGTTTCCACTGGTCGCCACGCTCTTCTACGAACTCATGCTTGGACATCTGCCCGTTGAAGATGACGAAGTCCATGGGGAACTTCTCCGGCCGGCCGTGGGTATTGAAGAAATGGACGGTGAAGATGAAGCCGGTTGCGAGCAGGGCCTCGTCGGAGTGGACAATGGTTGCCACGTTGAACGCCCAGCCCGGGAGGAAGTAGCCGAAGAACTCAGGGAACCAGAGCATCAGGCCGGAACCGCCGATGGCAAACATACCCCAGAAGACGGCGATGAAGTCGAATTTTTCCCAGTATGTCCAACGTTCGAATGTCGGCTTCGGCCCCCGGAACAGGAACCAACGCACCATGCCGGTAACGTCTTTAATGTCTCTGAAGTTCGGCATCAGCGAGTCGGGACCGAACATCCTCTGCAGGAAGTTCCCCCTGATATCTTTCCTGATGAAGAGGAAGTGAATACTCAGGAATATGGCGCCGGAGAAGTAGACAAAGGTGATCCCGGCGCAGATCCTGTGGATCAGACCAGCGTTGGCGGAGCCGCCGTACAGCTGCATGAATAATTTGGCCCAGACCTGGTCGCTGAACTTGAGCGGCAAGCCGGTCAGCGAGAGGCCGAGGAAGCTGATGATGACCAGCAGGTGCAGGAATATATGCCGTCTCTTGAAGCGGCGATACATCTTGTGCCCTTCGGGTACGACATGTTCAACATGCCCTTCCATAATGGCTGCGGCTTTTTCACGGTTCTCCACGAAACCGCGGAACATCCAGAGCAGGGAATGGAGCCAGAAGACGGCAAAGGTGCCGACCAGAAGACCGGTCATGGCAATGAAGGTATAGTAGAGGATCGGGAATTTCTCCCTGTCGGTATGTTCGCCGTGGGCGTAAAACTTGGTAAAGAGAGACGATGCATTTTTGTGGCACACGGAGCAGGTTTTCACCAGGTTCTGCTGGTTGACGCTGGACTTTGGATCCTTGGCAGGGAGGACCTCGTGGGCAGTATGGCAGTCAGCGCACCCTGCAACCTTTTCCGGAAAGCCGAGACGGTAGTTTTTGCCGTGATAGCTCTCCATGTAGGTTTTCACCGCTACGTTGAAGACGCCGTTACGCTGCATCATCTTCTCGTCGCTGTGGCACTTCATGCAAACTTTCGTATGGAATTCGCGGTTGGAATGGGATTTCGGATCACCCAACGGCTGAATGTCATGCAGATTATGGCAGTCGTTACAGGCGGCCGAATCCTGGTTCCCCGCCCCAACAGACTTGCCGTGGACAGAAGTACGGTAAACCGCCTGCTTGTCGTGGCACTGGATACATTTGGCGACGACAATCCGCTTGTCTTTTTTCCAATACGTATGGGTGTGAATGTCGGTGTGACAGTCGGCACATTTTACGTCATGCTGCACATGTACGCTGTTGTAATGTTCAGCGTTCTCCTTTTTGTGGCAACGCTCGCAGTGAACTTTACCGACCTTGACTTCGCCTTTCATATGCTTGGTAAGGTCCGTAATCTCCACGTGACAACTGGTACAGGCGTTTTTGCCATGGACTGAAGCGGCAAAAGCAGCAGCAGAAATCTTGTTGCTGTGACAGCCAAGGCATGTGGCCGGATCAATGGCCATTCCCTGCTCCGCCGCCGCCGGCCTGACAACGGCCAAAAACAGCAACAGGGCTGGGAGTACTCTGGTTAAAATCTGAAACATGAAACAACCTCCTGGCATAAAGAAAATAAGCGTTTACAAAACGCAGTATTACAATTAGCAAAATAATGTTTACAACATCTGAACCAGTCACCCAAATTGCCGATTTTAATAATTAAATCAGCGGGTTTTAGGTGATCACAATTATAAAACAGTATTTATTTTTTGAATAAAATCAAATGAGTACGCGCAAATAGGAGAAATAGTAATATGGGGAAGGATAAAAAGCAATAAAAATGTATATAAAATGTATACACCATGTTTTATTTGTTTCAGGCGGGTATTTTTGTGGATTAAGCTGCCCGGCTTTTGCCGGCGGGAACAACAATGCCTTCGGCAACGGCGAACTCCAGGAATGATGCCGCCTCCTCGACGGGGAGACCGATTCCGGCACAGATCTCCCTGGCGGAAAGCATCTTGGTTAAACCAATGAGTAACCTATAATAGGGTTCGATGAGGGATTCCGTGAATACTTCGTCTCCCCGCGGATAGATAACGGCAAATGAACCGCCGGCAACAAAACAGTCGGTAAATTCCCGCAGGTCGATGTCACCCGATGCCAATATATCGTATATTTCATAATTAAACCGTGCGATTCTGGCTGACTGCGACAACACGAGCGGCTCATCGAGCAGATTCATCTGCTCCAGGTCCCGATCGGTGGGTAGTTCCGGCGCCGGCGAAAGAAGGGCAGCGGCGTAGTAATAATGATAGTCAACCAGATCGAGAACAGCGGGCAGCAGCTTGATTTTTTTCTTTTCAGCAAAAATATCCTGCAGGAAATTCCGTTGCATCTGCCAGATCCGGACATCGGAAAGCTGCTCCTCGGAGATTTCCGGCCCTTCCTTCTCCGCCAGCCACAATCGGAACTCGTCAAGAAAAGCCGCAGGTCGCAGCTTAAGGGGGGCCAGAACCGAATTGAACCAGGCAACCGCCTTTCCCCGGCTGTAAAAAATATCGCAGGCAGCGGCAAGCCCTTTGGCAACAAGCATCTCCTCTTCAGAAAAAGCCGGCGAGCAAAGCACGGTATAGGGCGGCACATGCAGATAATCGAGGCCGAAATCGTTCGCCCTGGAAAATAGTCTCGTGCCGGGGAGCACTGCCAGAGGAAAGATGTCCAGATGGTTCGGATAAAGCCGTAGCGCAAAATCGAGGCTGGCGGCAAAACCCTTGCGCGTGTCTCCGGGAAGGCCGTAGATCAGATCAAAGCCGAACACGGCACCGGCATCGTTGAGCAGGGCGACTTTATCCGAGAAATCCGCGGGGTTGAAGATCCTGCCCACTTTTCGCTGGATAAGCGAGTCCGCACTTTGCAATCCTATCTGGAGCGAACAGGTTATCTGCGCGAAGAGGCGCGCCAGTTCCTGATCGATAAATTCGCTGCGCACCTCGAAATGGAAATGAATGTGGGGCGCAATTTTTTTAATCAGCCGCAAGATTTCCTTCGCCCTTTTCATGTCCTGGTTGAACGTGGAATCGAGGACAAAGACCTGGGTAACCCTGCTCCTGGCGAACAGCTTCAGCTCCTCCGCGATCCGCACAAGGGAGAAACGGCGCACACCCGCCCCCCCTTTGTGGTCGAAGCAGAAATCGCATGCAAAATCACACCCCCGCGAAAGCTGCCAGAGTACGCCGCTCTCATCGTTCAGGGCCAACAATCCGCCGAGATAGGGAGAAGGCAGCGCGTCCAGCGGCTCCACCTGCTTGCGCGGAATATGCTCAAAGTCGCCCGCCGTGTATGAAGCGACTCCCTCGGTACCAGCCAGCGAAGTTCCGGCGTTCAGCCGAGCCATCACTTCGCGAAACGTCACTTCCCCTTCGCCGGTAATGACGAAGTCCAGGCAAGAGTCGCCGAGGACCCCTGCCGCATCCGCTGTCGCCTCAGGCCCTCCGGCAAATATGGTCAGCTCCGGTTTGCGGCGGCGCAAGACTGCTGCTATCTCCAGACAGATGCTCCTGTTCCAGACATACATGGACAAACCCACCGCATCTGGATTTTCAGCGAGTATGCCGGCCGCGCACTCTTCCGCCGACCTGCCGAGAAAAAAATCAACGAGCGAAACCGGGATACCGGCTGAAAGCTCTTCATCGGCACACAGGTATGCCTTGAGGAAGGCGTTGGCCAAAGGGACAGCTTGTGGGGATGGACGGGTATGTATGGCGGCGAGGACTACGCGCAAAGGATTCTCCAGGTTACCGGCAAAAGAGAGAGCGTTCTAGATTTTCGACGATTTGGGGCGGGCTTTTATCTTTGGCTTGCCTTCTTCGATAACCACCCGGAATTCGACCCTGTCACAGTTGTACTTGGTTGATATGGCCGGTTTTTGTTTGTTGATGGCGGAAGCAATCATCTCGGGTGTGATGTTTTTTGTCGGCAGGTTGCAGGCTTTGCGCGCTTCGATATACTGCTGATAGACTATTTCGACGTCCAGGCTGTCGGCCGCTTCCCGGGCAGAATGCTTTGCTGGTCCTTTATCGAGGTGCATCGCCATTTTAAAGCGATCCCGGGAATACTTGCCATCCTCGATGAGCCGGTTGATCCTGCTCCATTTCTGCTTATGGGTACTGAAGGATGCCACGAGTGAATTATACTTGAATTTGAGCATGGTGTTGACGATGTTGACATTCAGGTATTTCCGGGCCGACCTTTCAACCTCATCGAGAAGCTTTAAAGGTTCACGTTTTTCCAACCCGAGAAAGTACTGTTCATATTTGGTAATCAGGTCATGCAGGCTTTGCTCAAACAGAGATATGTCTTCAGGTAATCCCATGTGCCCTCCGCCAAAACTATAACCGGAACGTATTGATAAGTAAAGGTAAAACCTGGCAGGCGCGGACTCGGGGGATGTGTTTGCAGTCCCGCACCGCTCACGACCGCCAGCGGGTTCTGAATCATTGTTAATTTCTTGACGTGGCGACGAGTTATTGTTAAAAATGTAGAAATTTTCGCGTGTTCAGCAATCATCAGGGGGCTTGAATGAACAACCTTGCTGCAGTTATCCTGGCAGCCGGCAAAGGAACCAGGATGAAGTCGAATATAGTTAAAGTCATGCATCCGCTGGGTGGACTGCCCATGGTTTCCTGGCCGGTCAACACCGTCCGTGAAGCAGGCGCATCCCGCATTGTTCTTGTGACCGGGCATCAGTCGGAAAAGGTGCAGGACTTCTTTGAAGGACAAACGGATGTTCGATTCGCCGTCCAGGAGGAGCAACTGGGAACCGGCCATGCGGTCGCCTGCGCACTCCCAGCCCTGCTCGGTTTCAGCGGCATGGTGCTCATCCTTTGCGGCGATGTGCCGCTGATCAGCACCGCTACGCTTGAAGCCATGGTGAGGCAACATCGCAGCCGCCATGCGGTCATAACCGTCCTGACCGCCGACTTTGCCCAACCGAACGGTTACGGCCGGATCGTCAAGGACGGCGACGGCTTCATCAAGCGCATTGTCGAAGAAAAGGACGCCACCGATGCCGAACGGCGGATCACAGAGATCAACTCCGGGATTTACTGCGTGGAGTCGGACTTTCTGACCGTTGCCATACCCAACCTGAAAAACGACAATGCCCAGCGTGAATACTACCTGACCGACATAATCAAGGAAGCTGCGAACCTGGGGCTTTTGTGTCAGGCGTTTCCGGTGGCCGACCCCGCCGAAGTCATGGGGATCAACGACCGTGCCCAGCTGGCCGAAGCCGGACAACTGCTGCGCGGCAGGATCAACAAGGCTTTGATGCTCGCCGGCACAACCCTTATCGACCCGCTGACAACCTACATAGATCAGGGTGTGCGCATAGGGAGAGACACCACCATCCACCCGAACGTCCATATTTCAGGAGACACCGAAATCGGCAATAATTGCCTGATAGAGCCTTCCGCGGTCATCAAGGGATGCAAAATCGGCAACGGCGTAATCATCAAGACAGGCTCCGTTATGATGGACGCCGTTATCCACGATGATGTCGCCATCGGCCCGATGGCCCATCTGCGGCCAGGAACAGAGCTGAAAGAGCATGTGAAAATCGGCAATTTTGTCGAGACCAAGAAAATCGTCATGGGTGAAGGGTCAAAAGCCTCCCACCTCACCTACCTGGGGGATGCCGCCATCGGTACAAACGTCAACATCGGCTGCGGTACCATAACCTGCAACTACGATGGCGTCAAAAAGCACCGGACGGTGATCGGAGACGACGTCTTCGTCGGAAGCGACGTTCAATTCGTGGCCCCGGTTACCATCGGCCGCAACTCACTGATAGCCGCAGGCACGACGGTAACCAGGGACGTCCCGCCCGATTCGCTGGCCATCGCCAGGGCTCCCCAGGTGAACAAGGAAGGATGGAAACTGAAGAAAAAATAATGGTTCTGCGTTCTAAGTTTCTTAACGTAGAACTTAGAACGTAGAACCTCCAACGGAGTTCGAAATGTGCGGAATAGTTGGCTATACAGGCAAGCAGGAAGCAACGTCCATCATTCTTGACGGACTGAAAAAACTGGAGTACCGGGGCTACGATTCGGCCGGGATCTGCACCATTCACGACGGCCAGGCAGAAACCAGGCGCAGCGAAGGCAAACTGATCAACCTGGAGAGACTCCTGGTAAAAGAACCGATCGTCGGCACAATCGGCATCGGCCATACCCGCTGGGCTACCCACGGCAAACCTTCCGAGATCAATGCCCACCCCCATCAGGCCGGCCCAGTGGTGGTCGTCCACAACGGCATTATCGAAAATTACCTGCAACTTCGGGAAGAACTCAGGGCAAGCGGGCACACCTTCAAGAGCGAGACCGATACCGAGGTCATCGCCCACCTCACGGAAAAGAAACTGCGTGAAACCGGCAACTTTGAACAAGCCGTGCGCCTTGCCCTCGGTGAACTGCGTGGCGCCTATGCGGTCTGCATTCTCTGCGAAAACGAACCCGGCACCTTGATCGCGGCAAAGCAGGGTTCCCCGATGGTAATCGGCCTGGGTAACGGCGAGTATTTCGTTGCCTCGGACATTCCCGCCATCCTCGCCCATACCCGCAACATGATTTTTATGGAAGACGGCGAAATGGCTGTCTTTCGAGACGGGCAGGCGGTCTTCTCAACCGTTGCCGGCGCACCGCTGGTCAAAACGCCCCGCTACATCGACTGGTCGCCGCTTATGGCCGAAAAGGGGGGGTACAAGCACTTCATGCTTAAGGAGATATTCGAGCAGCCCCGCGCCATCAGCGACACCATCGCCGGCAGGCTGGTGGAGGAAGAAGGGGCCGTCTATCTGGAGGACCTCACCCTGGGAGACCATGAACTGAAGGCGGTCGAGAGGATTTACATCATCGCCTGCGGCACCTCCTGGCATGCGGGGCTGGTGGGGAAATTCCTCATCGAGGATCACTGCCGGATCCCGGTTGAAGTGGATATCGCCTCGGAATTCCGCTACCGCAACCCGGTGGTCAACGACAAAACGCTTATTATCCTCATCTCCCAGTCGGGCGAGACCGCCGATACCCTGGCGGCCATGCGCGAGGGAAAGGCGCGGGGCGGGAAAAACATCGCCATCTGCAATGTGGTGGACTCATCCATCGCCAGGGAAGCGGATGGCGTCATCTACACCCATGCAGGACCGGAAATAGGGGTTGCCTCCACCAAGGCGTTCGTCACCCAGCTGGTGGCGCTCTACCTCTTCACGATCAAGCTCGGTCGTACCATCGCCACCATAGACAAGGCGAAGGGGCAAGCAATGATCGCCTCCCTGGTGCGGATACCTTCACTCCTGGAAAAGTCGCTGGAGCTGAACCCGCAGGTCGAGACCATCGCCCGCAAATACATGAATGCAAGGGATTTTCTCTATCTGGGACGCGGCATCAACTATCCCATTGCCCTGGAAGGGGCACTGAAGCTGAAGGAGATATCCTATATCCATGCCGAAGGCTACCCGGCAGGAGAGATGAAGCATGGCCCCATCGCCCTCATCGACGAGCACATGCCGGTAGTGATCCTGGTGCCCCGCAACAGCAACTACGAAAAAGTGGCCTCAAACATGGAAGAAGTCATTGCCCGCGGCGGAAGGGTCATCGCCGTCTGTTCCGCAGGCGACGAGGACATCAGGGGAAAAGCCGAAGTCACAGTGGAAATCCCCAGGGACAGCGATGACCTGGCCCCCATTCTCCTCTCTGTGCCACTCCAGCTCCTCGCCTACCATGTTGCGGTGCTGAAAGGGACAGACGTCGATCAACCGCGGAACCTGGCAAAAAGCGTGACCGTGGAATAAAGACAATCACAACTTCCCCCTGTTTCTCATCCTTTCATCACGTTATATCCATGTCCAAAGGGCTGCTTTTCTCAAAGCAGCCCTTTTTTAATTTTCACAAATTAATCTTATTAATTAAAAACTCTTGGCACTCAATATGCAAACACAATTTATCTTTTATATTCACAAATGACTATATTCCCACATGGAAGCAGCTACTTACACGATTAGCCGCCATCAATTCAACAAAAGTCTGGCGCATTAACTATTCATTAAAATTTTTCATGCGATTTAACGTAGAAATGAAAACGGTCAAATTCTAAAGAAGGAGGAAAGTACATGAAAAAACGAACTGCTGTAAGAGTCCGACCCAGGTCATGGTTCGGACAGCAATTCGCACTCCTGGTGCTGCTGTTGATAACAGCAAGCAGCGCCTGGGGCGCGGAGATGGTCACCAACGGCATCTTCAACGGCAGCACCGGCTGGACATTCGCAACGGCCACCTACGACAGCGCAACCACACGGACTGGTGGGAGCGGCTCTGCCAAGCTTGCCATCGTGGGCAGAAACACAGCCACATCCGGCACAGTCACCCAGGCCGTTTCCATACCTGCCGGATCAACCATCAATGCCGTGGCGCTCTATTCACAACTGACCACCAACTATGAGACGGCAGGCGATAACATCACGGTCGATCTCCAATATGCCGATTTAACCACAGTAAATATCCTCAGCTCAGGCGAACTCACCAACAGTACCTGGAGTCTGCGGAGCGGCACGGGCGTTACCCTGGCCCAGAACGTCAACCAGATCATCATCACCCTCAACACCAAGGCCGGAAACAATGCGGCAGCCTCTGCCTCCCTCTGGGTGGATGAGCTGTCCATTTCCTACACGCCGTCGGTGAATAACACCATTGCAGGGGCAATGTCCTTCTTCGGCGCCACCGACAAACAGATCAGCGTCCAGGTTGCCTTCAGCGGCGACGACAATAACAACAACAGCTGTGTCATAGCTTACGGCACCACGCCGGGCAGCTATCCTAACGCAGCACCTGCTCCCGTCAAAGGTGCAGGACTCTACTCTACAACCGTAAGCGGACTGACCCCCAACACCACCTATTATTTCCAGGCCACCTTCAGCGACGGTGACGGTGTTACCGGCAGTCCGGTCACCGGTTCATTTGCAACAAATCCTCCCCTTTCCGACCCACTGCTCCACAACAGCATCAATCTCGGCGCCAAATACTGGTCGGCCAGCAGCGGATGGGGTGTTGTCGGGGGCCAGTATGGTGAGTTCACCTGTGCCACCTGCCACAACCGCAACACGACAAACGTCAAGCGGGTGGTCGAGTCCATTCCGGCCACCATCGGTGCGGCAGTGCTCAAACCGGTAAAATTCAACAACGTTACGGCCTTCGGCAGCGACGCCGGCGGCCATACCACGTCGGCACGCATATGCGAGGTCTGCCACACCCAGACTGCCGTCCACAAATACAACCAGACCACCGGCGACCTCAATCATAAGAGCGCCAACCTTACCGATTGCACCTCCTGTCATGCCCATGGCAAGGCATTCGGCGCATCCTGTAACACTTGCCACGGCTATCCCCCCATCAATGCCACTCTGGGCACCGATGGTCTTGCCTCCCCGGCAACCGGCGTCCTTGGTGCAGGAGAGGCGGGTGCCCATGCCACACATGTAAATGCCCGAGGCATGACCTGCGAAACCTGCCACCAGGGCTACACCGCCAACCCGATGGGCAACCAGCATATCGAGTTCGGTTTCAACATCAACGGCGGAACCATTGCCGGTTTCAAGGGTACCTTCAACGGCGGCGATTTTGCCGTGAAAACGCCTTATGCAACTTACAGCGGCGCTTCCACCTACGCTGGAACCACGGTCACCATGGCAACCGGCAACAACAATACCTGTTCGAACCTCTACTGCCACGGCGGTTATAGCGGCAGCAACGGCTCCATGATGGCGCCTTCCTGGACCTCCGGAGCAGCGGCCAAGGCCTGCGGCGCCTGCCATGCAACCAGCCAGGCAGCTCCACCGACATCAGGCAACCATGCCCGCCATACCGGTACGGCTGCGGGATACATGGGTATCGCATGCAGCGACTGCCACGGCACCCTTCCTGCCGATAACGGCCATGTCAACGGCAATGTGGTGACCAAGCTGAACCCAGCATCCAAGCTCCGGGCTAATGCCACTTACAAGAGCTTCGCCAACCAGTCTTCAGCAGCTTTGAGCTACGGCACCTGTTCGGTTTACTGCCACAGCACGGTTCAGACTGCCGATGCTTCCGCTGTGGCTACGCCGAGTGTAACTCCTGCATGGGGTGGGGCGCCATTCGTATCATGCGATACCTCCGCCTGTCACGGCAATCCTCCGGCAAATGCCAACCATGCCACCCACGTTAATGCCGGATACGACTGTGTTATCTGTCACAGCACGGCAGGTAAAGATACCGCAAAACATGCAGACTACAATATCGATGTCGCTTTCAGCGGAGTTGCCGGCTCTGGTACTTACAGTCAAGCCACCAACACTCCCGGCAACGGATTTGGAACATGTTCGGCAACCTACTGCCACAGTGGCGCAGCCACTGCCCCCTCATGGAATGGCGCAACCATGCCGACCGATTGTACCGGTTGCCATGGCAACGAAGTCACCGCTGCAACCAAACTGAGCGGCGCTCACAATGCCCATTTGAACAACACGAACCAGGGGGGCGCCTTCAAGTGTAGTTCCTGCCACGCCCCGACGATCACCAATACCGACAACCGCACCATTACCAACAGCGCACTGCATGTGGATGGAATGGTGAACTACTCCGGCCTCTATGCCGGCAAGAACAGGACCTGTTCCACCTTCTACTGCCACAGTAACGGCAAGGGTGGCGCACCGGTCACGGCACTTCCTGCCTGGACCAGCGGTACGACCCTGGGCTGTAACGGCTGCCACGGTACCACCGGCAACACGAGCGGTATGCCTTCTCCCGATGCAGTCGGCGTCAACAGCCATGTGAAGCATCTTCCGACCCAGGACACCGCTAAGTGCGTGTACTGCCATGACACCACCGTCAACAGTGCCAGTGAGATACTTACCGGCAGCCAGCACATCAACAATGCACGTAACGTCCGCTTCAGCAAGCCGAGCACGTTCACCAACAACTCCGGTGCCTTCAATGCCGGCGCCAGGACCTGTTCCACAACCTACTGCCACGGCACCGCAGCATCCGATGCATGGGGCACCGCCGGTCCTCTCGCCTGTAACAAGTGCCATGACTCAAGCAATGCATTGCCCGGTGCTCACGTCATCCACTACAACACTGCAACGGTAGCCACCGGTCTTTACGGTGCAATCCCCGGCAGCTCCAGCCAGAGCTCAACTGCATACCAGTTTGCCTGCTCCGCCTGCCACGGCACTGATACCAATGCCCATGCAGACTATCCAAAATCGGCAACTTCTGATGCAACTATCTTCTTCGGTTTCAGCTCCGCCGGTCGTGGCGCTACTGCCAACACCGCCTATGTCCGTCAGGCTACCGGCTCAACTGATACCAAGGGTTTCAAATGGACCAACGGCGGTAACGCCAACTGTACCGCAACCTACTGCCACAGCAACGGCCGCGGCAGCAACGGTGTAAGTACAACCGTCAACTGGGGCATCACCGCCAGGGATGCAAGCTGTGCCACCTGTCACGGCAACGCCACAACGACTATCGCCGGAACTAATCCCGCCACCACACCCAACATGCTCTCCGGCGCCCACAAGTCGCACATCGGCAATGCTTCTGCCGGCGGCAGCTTCACCTGTACCGACTGCCATGCCAACACCCTCACCAGCGCCACCGCAATTGCTACCAACGCCTACGGCAAGCACGTCAACAAGTTCGTTGACTACTCAGGCGCTTATGCCGGCAAGACAAGGACCTGCAGCACCTTCTACTGCCACAGCAACGGCAAGGGTGGGGTGCCGGTAACCGCAATTCCTGCATGGAACAGCGGCGGCACTCTCGGCTGCAATGGCTGTCACGGCACCACCGGCAACACGAGCGGTATGCCGTCTCCCGACGCCGTCGGTATCAACAGCCACGGGAAACACCTCCCGACCCAGGATACCGCCAAGTGCGTATACTGCCATGACACCACGGTCAACGGCACCAATGCCGTTATCGCCGGAAGTACTCACCTGAACAAGACTCGTGACGTTCGTTTCAGCAAGCCGAGCACCTTTACCAATAACTCCGGCGCCTACAACGCAGGGGCCAGGACCTGTTCCGCAACCTACTGCCACGGCAGCGCCGCATCCGATGCCTGGGGCACCGCCGGCCCGCTCACCTGCAACAAGTGTCACGATGCCAGCAACGCCCTGCCAGGCGCCCATGGCATTCATTACAACACAACAACGGTAGCCACCGGTCTTTACGGCGCAGCCCCCGGCAGTTCCAGCCAGAGCACGACGGCATACCAGTTTGCCTGCTCCGCCTGCCACGGCACCGATACCGGCAAGCATGCCGACATGCCTATGACGGCCGTATCCGATGCGACGGTCTTCTTCTCCTTCAGTTCCGCCGGTCGTGGCGCTAGTGCCAACAGCGCCTATACACGCCCGGCAACCGGTTCGGTTGACGGCAAGAGCTTCAAATGGACAACCGGCAACAACTCCAACTGCACCGCCACCTACTGCCACAGCAACGGCCGCGGCAGCAACGGTGTAAGTACAACCGTCAACTGGGGCATCACCGCCAGGGATGCAAGCTGTGCTACCTGTCACGGCAACGCCACAACAACTATCGCCGGAACTAATCCTGCTACCACACCCAACATGCTCTCCGGCGCTCACAAGTCCCACATCGGCAATGCTTCTGCGGGTGGAGGCTTCGCATGTACCGATTGCCATGCCAACACCCTCACCAGCGCCACCGCAATTGCTACCAACGCCTACGGCAAGCACGTCAACAAGTTTGTTGACTATTCCGGTGCTTATGCCGGCAAGAACAAGACCTGCTCCACCTTCACATGTCACAGCAACGGCAAGTCCGGGGCTCCACTGGTTTCAGTGACGACGACCGCCACCTGGAACAGTGGTTCAACCCTTGACTGCAGCGGCTGTCACGGTTCCACTTCAGCAAATCTGTCAACAGGCAACCATGCCGCTCATATTCTCAAAGGCGCAACATGTGCAAACTGCCACTGGAATACGACCCAGGCCAACGGCACCATTGCCAGCGTTGCCCAACACATCAACCGCACCATCGGCGTCAACCAGGGCGGTACCTACAACACTGTTGCAGTTAACTTCACCGGAACAACCAGTTGCTCCGGCATCAGCTGTCACAGCAGCGGCAAGTTTACCGCTCAATCAGCCACATGGGGCTCCTCTCCCCTCGGTTGTGACGGCTGCCACCCGCTGGCTAACCTGTCCGCTGCCCATACCACCCATGCCGGTCTGCTCAATCTGGCCAGCCAGGTGGCTTTCTACTCCTACACAGCTAATAAATCCAGCGGCGTAGAAGGGACACCGGTAAAATACGGCTTCGGTTGTGCCAACTGCCATCCTACCGGACCTACGGCAGAGGCTACCTACCACCTCAACGGTACTATCGAGGTACAGCTCGATGCAGCAAGCGGCGGCACCTATGCCGGCTCACTGCGTAAGCTTAATACCGGCAGCGCAGTATACAACTCTGGTTCAGACAAGAGCTGCGATCTCGTCTACTGCCATAGTGATGGCAAAAATGCCATGGTCTCCGGCCTTAACGGCCATGCACCCGCCTGGACCACGACCTTTGCCACGCTTGGTGGCGACCGCTGTGCCAAGTGCCATGGCAACTCGCCGCAGACCGCCGCCCACGATGCGCACCAGGTCGGTCTCCACTACAACAACGTCTTTAACGGCACATCCGGCAAACTGGCAGCCGCTGCTTCCGGCAATTCCAGCCATGGTGTCCCTGGCCAGTCAACCACCATCACCTGTAACACCTGTCATTACAAGACTATGACGGTATCCGGCAACGACCAGAACGCCCTCTGCAACACCTGCCATACGAAAGGGGTTAACGGCGCCCTGGTCAAAGGCAATGCCAGAATCGCCGACTTCACCTTCCACGTCAACGGCAAAAAGGAGATCGCCTTCCCGACCACACCGCTCAAGATTATCTCCAAGGCACAGCTCAGGACCGGAAGTTTCAGCAACTACTCCGGCCTCTGGAGCCGTAACGGCAGCAACTACAAAACCGGTACAACAGCCTTTGATACCGCCAAGGTGGCTCTATCAGACAGCATGTACAACGCCGGCACCGCTACCTGCTCCAACATCTCCTGTCACAACCTGAGAGCAGGCCAGACCGTAGTCTGGACCGACACGACAATTACATGTACATCCTGCCACACAAAGCTGTAAAATTTACTGCATAGCTTCACAAAAAAGGCCGGGAAACCGGCCTTTTTTGCGTTCATACTTTTGATGTTTGAAATGTAATCAAGTAAACCGGTTAACCAGTGCACTCGTGGCGTATATGGCGCAGAGCGGTTACAGTCTGATACTGCAGTTCCGCTGAAAAGGTCTATTTCCTCGTCGCCCCGATTTTTTCAATCGAGATTACCTCGACAATAACGCCCCACATATGGAAAGAGACCCGGCCGGGGCGTAATCTCCCGACAAACTTGACCCTGAGCCCCTGTTGCTCGAATTCCTTCGGCAGGTTGACGACATCATAGCGCTTGCCGTCATCCCCGATAACGCCCCAGAAGCCCCCTTCGAGGTCCACATGCTCGACCGTCCCTTTCACGCTGATTTCATCCTTGGCGCAATCCCCATCGGCTTTTTCAGGGCTGACATCAGGGGCAGCGGTTCTATCGAGTCCAAACGCCGGCCCCGCCAATGCCAGACATGTGATTGTCACAACCAGCCAGTTTTGCATCCGTATTAATGCGTTCATTCGTCCCTCCCGTCGCTCTCGGCGTTGTTGTTGTGAAGTTCTAAGGCGATCTCACCCATTCCTGTCCGGTGCCGGCGTTAAATTATCTATTGTTAATCATGCGGGGCCGACATCTAATTCGAGCGCATGATGAAGATTCCAGATAAGTATAACATTGGAGAGATTTTATCCTGGGTCTTTTTTCTTCTGATGATCGGCAGCAGCGTATCGGCCGTGCGCGGGGTGCATTTGTTCTACATCACCGGGAGCTGCAACGGTTTAAACCAGACCGCCTTTTGTGTATTCGATCCGAAGGGGCAAAATAACGAGGTTTCCGCCGTTTCGGCTACATGCCGACTCAAGCCGGCGACCATAACCGATTTAACCCTGAAAGGGTCGACCTGAGCGGATTTCCGGTTCTTAAGAGGGGGGGACAAAGATAAGATCGTGATGATTGGCTGCTACGGCTGCGATTATACCCGGAAAGTTTATCCGATGATCAAGGATCTGCTCAACAAGAGCAAGGCCCCTCTCCAGCGAAGAAAAGGAAAGAATCGCCGAACGCGCAACCGCAATAGCCGATCCCGAGCTGCGAGAGTCGTTTGCCAGCCTGATGGCGCGCGGCATGAGGCCGACAGCGGAGAATAAATCGCGGGCTTAACTGAACTTAAGCTGCAGAGTAAATCCTAATTGAACAGGTTATATTTCAATATGCATTTTATTGCGGAAAAGCCGTCTTTCCATCCGATCTTTTTCCCTTCCTTGTAGGTCCTTCCCGAATAGGAAATGCCGACTTCGTATATCCTCACATCGAGCTTGGCCACCTTTGCGGTAAACTCAGGCTCAAAACCGAAACGTTGGTTGCCTTGGGGTGCAAAACCAATTGGCCGTAATCCTTTTCAAGTTTTAAGACATACGGCGCCACAGCAACAGAAAAAACCAGGGTTGCCACCACGCAGAACCTGAAAGCCTTGGTTTCGTAGAACCTCATCCCCTGGACGGCGGTAGTAAACATAAAAACGGAACCCATGATAATAAAAGCTTCTGATCTTGCAAGATAAGCCAGGGCAAATGATAAGCCGGTCATTCCGGCAAATAGATAGGAATTTCTCTTGAGGGTAATCGTAAACATCAGTAAAGAAATAACCAAAAAAACGGTATAGGTAATTTCAGGCTCAGCAGAATGGGAAATAGCAATGAGGTGAGGAAAAGTTGCCGTCATTATAGCCGCAATAATTGCGGTCCTTTTTTCAAACATCTCAAGTGCCAGCAAATAAACCGCCGGCACAAGCAACAAAAACATCATGTTTGAAACTATGCCGGCAGCAGACAATAAATCTTTGACATTGAAGAGATAGGAAATAGCGGCTATGAGAATGGAATGGAGAGGCAGAAACATGCTTGCCTGCCAGCCCAGTTCTTTTACCTCCAGCAGGTTTCTCGCGATCTGGAGATAAACTGTCCCGTCGGTAGAGAGTCCAGGTTGTTGAGAATAGAAGTAGAGGATGATAACGGGCAAGATGATTGAAAAGAGTATTCCGTAATGATCTCGAAATAAATGTTTGATAAATTCAAGGATATATTGATTCCTGGTCTTCATATAACCTTCTTTTATGAATTGTATTTGAAAGGGGTTTTTTCTGAGACTGAACAAAATTTCAGAAGCTTCATTTTCCCCACCATAGATATTGAAAAATAAATCCCGATGTATTTTTGTAGCACATCAGGGATTGTTTAACGCCATAGCTATTTTGAAGCCCCCCGTACGCTCCTCTGAAATGGCTGTACTTTTACTGCATGATATATTTGCCAGTGGACGCTACATGTAACAGACGGGGAAGAGCGAACAACTTCCTTCAATATTCTTTAGCAAATGTAACAAACCTCAAACCCATCCATCACTTTCCACTGGACAATTCGTACAATACATACCCTCCAAAGACGCTCAGCGACTCTGCCCGCACCACTTTAAGTCCGTAAGAAGGGTTCACCGCTTGACCTGAGAGCGGCTTTAACAACTCTCCCAACTCCTGCCTCCTCGATTTCACCGAAGCCGTATCTATGACCAGGAATCGGGCGCCATTTTTCCGTCCGTAGGCCAGCACATCATCGACATTTCCTTTGGGCAGCCCAAGCACAAGCCGGTCCGCATAATAGGGGATCACGGACCAGCGGGCCATGACGATGTCTTTCTTGTCAGAAATCGAATTGATATAGTAGCCAAGGTCCCTGAAAAAATCGGAACGGACCGACTCAAAGATAAAGCTCTGCGAATTGTAATTATCGTCCGCCTTCTCAAAGGAAGCGAAGGCGGCAAATCCGGTGGTAAGCACCAATAGAAGCGCCATGGCAAAGCCTATAACCCTGTTGTGAAGGGGGATACCGGCAATGGCGGCCAATTTGAGGCACCCTTTTGCAATCCCCACAACACCCGCTGTAAACAGGATGAAAAAAACCGGATAAAGTGGATATATGTACGAATTAGTATAGGGGAGGTTTGCAATGTAGACCGGCACCGTGGCAAACAGAGGAACCAGCAGATAGAGTTTTTTCCGCAACCCCTTTTCCAACAGGAAGTAAAAAACGCCGGCAAGGGCAATGACGAACATCCAGAGAGGAAAGGTGGCAAAGAAGGGCTCCATGAACCCCTTGAAGTTTTTGAGAGTGTTGGCAAGGAACCCGGCCACACCGCCATACTGCTCAAGCCAAAGAGAGATGCCGCTTCCTTTAACATTGGCCAGATTCGACCCCTGGAGGGTCATTGACCCGTCAATCCCCATGAGGGCCACACGCGTTTTGCCTGTAAATGTCCAGTATCCAAGGTGATTGTGGAGAAAAACCATGTACGGCACGGCAAAGAAGAGGAATCCGCCGAGAAACATGGGGAGTCGAACTTTCAGTTTCTTCAGTTCTGCCCCTCGCAATAGATATACAAGCAATAAAGCTGTTCCGCAGGCAAAGGCAGCGATCCCTTCCGGTCTCGCCAGATAGGAGAAAGCAAAGCAGGCCCCGGCCGGGATGAGCCAGCCGCCATGCCGATCATTTTCAAGGCAGAGGTTAAGGAGGCAGGTCCCAGCCAGAAGAAAAAAGAGATACGTCGACACGCTCAGGGGGGACGGTGAAATGAACAGGCTGAAGGAAAAGAAGGACCAGAGGATGGCGGTGGCGAAAGAGGCCGAGCGGGAAAGGGTGGCCCTCGCTAGGCCGTAGAGAGGAAACACCACCAAGGCGTCCATGGATATCGACGCCAGGCGGGCGGCAAATTCCAGGTTTACAGGCAACCGAGCAAAGATCGCCACCACAAAAGGATAAAAAGGCGGCTTGAAGGTGCTCTGCAGGGGGGTCCACTCAATTATTCCCTTGGCTATTCCCATATAGCTTATGCCGTCCTGCTCATGGAGCATCAGAGCATGGGGATAAGCGGTCAGAAAGTGGTATCTCAGAGCAAACGCAACGCAAAATACGGCTACCAGGGCAAACCATTCCCCTCTTTCTTCGAGGAAACGCCACACTCCCATTTTTCCCATCATTTCCTCCTGAAAATAGGGCTGGAAACGAGCCCCGCCCTGTTCAGCCTGAACTGCACGGCGGTCTTCACAACCCCCAGGCCATAAATGACGCTACGCCGGAAGTTTATGGAAGAAGCCTCCTCAAAATACTTGGTGGGACAGCTCACCTCGCCGATACGGTAGCCGAACCAGACAATCTGTGCCAGCATCTGGTTGTCAAATACGAAGTCGTCCGAGTTCGCATCGAGGGGGAGTTTTTCCAGGATTTCCCGAGAGAAGGCCCGGTAGCCGGTATGGTACTCGGAGAGTTTATGCCCGAGCATCAAGTTTTCAAAGAAGGTGAGAAACCGGTTGGCAACATACTTGTAAAGGGGCATCCCCCCCTTCAACGCGCCGACCCCGAGGATGCGGGAGGCGAGCACCGCATCGAATTCTCCGTAGGCGATCATGGACACCATGGCGGTGATCAGCTTGGGGGTATACTGGTAGTCGGGGTGGAGCATGACCACGATGTCTGAGCCAAGATCGAGGGCCGTTTTGTAACAGGTCTTCTGGTTCCCGCCGTACCCCTTGTTCTCCTCATGAACGATGGTCCGAATCCCGAGACGCCGGGCCACCTCGGCCGTGTCGTCCCGACTGGCGTCATCGACCAGTATCACATCATCGACAAACTCGAAGGGGATCTCTTTATAAGTGATTTCAAGTGTTTTTGCCGCGTTATAGGCCGGCAAAACAACTGCTATCCTCCTGTTGTTCAGCATCATTTCCCCAATATAAATGTATTGCATTTCCGAACTGTATCCGCCATCTCCGGCATAAATGATGAGGGGCGGCAGCAGTGAGATTATCAGCAGCACACATATCATTCAACAGAAAAGAGGCAAGAAATTAATCCTGCCTCCTTTTTTTTCATTATTTAGTAAAAGTATCTTTTATGCAGGATAAAACCATTTCATTTTACGGCGTTGTTATTTGATTTCCAGCGAGGGTATTATTGGTCTCGTCGGATTCAATTATTCCGTTATTATCATCTACAATAGCACCCACGTAATAGTTTCCGTTGGGCATGCCGTAAGGGAGGTTTGTTGTGGCGTTATAAGTGATTTCGGTACCGCCCGCCACAGAATAGGAATAGACTTGCGTTACTTTATAATCCGAACTCGTGATGGTTTGGTCTGAAGAGAGGTAAACGCCCGTATAGAAGGTGCCGAGCAGTCCATTACCGGCATTTTTGACGGTGACCAAGTAGGTGAGCTGGCCGCCGGCAACGCTTCCAGAAACCGCAGTGACTGTCAAGTCATTGAAGATATACTGGCTTGTACCACTGGCCTTGGTATTATTGGTCTCGTCGGATTCAATAATTCCGTTATTATCATCTACAATAGCACCCACGTAATAGTTTCCGTTGGGCATGCCGTAAGGGAGGTTTGTTGTGGCGTTATAAGTGATTTCGGTACCGCCCGCCACAGAATAGGAATAGACTTGCGTTACTTTATAATCCGAACTCGTGATGGTTTGGTCTGAAGAGAGGTAGACGCCCGTATAGAACGTGCCGAGCATTCCATTACCGGCATTTTTGACGGTGACCAAGTAGGTGAGCTGGCCGCCGGCAACGCTTCCAGAGGCAGCAGTGACGGTCAAGTCATTGAAGATATACTGGCTTGTGTCACTGGCCTTGGTATTATTGGTCTCGTCAAACTCGATGATTGAGTTATTGTAGTCTGCAATAACACCTACGTAATAGTTTCCATTGGGCATGCCGGGAGGGAGGTATACTGTGCCCACATAGGTGGTTTCAGCACCGCCTGCCAACGACTCTGAAGTGTTCTCTGCGAGCTTATAATCCTGAGTTTTCGTGATCGTGGTGTCAGCGGAGAGGTAGACACCCGAGTAAAAGAAGCCGGCTGCATTAATTCCTTGGTTTTTTATCGTCACGGAATACGTCAGTTTCCCACCACTGACCGTGCCTGAAACGCTCTTCACAACCAGGTCAGGCTGAACAGATGAGACAACTATTATGTTTCCTATCCCTGTGGAAACAGTATTGTTGTAGTTGATAACAGCCTTTACGTAGTAATCGTCGCCGGTCTTGCACGTGTTTGGAATAGGTAACGAGACGCTGTTAGTATTAGATAACCCCGGCGCGAGGGAAGCGACGCTTTCATTGCCAAGGGAGCAGCTAATACCTTTCATGTTGTCAAGATAATACTCAACAGCGAAGGCAGTGGCAGCTTCGGTTCCGTTATTGACTACTGTGCGGGAGATAGTAATAGGACTTCCGATTGTTCCTGTTAAAGGGCCTCTGACATCGGTAATATTCAGAACAGGATATGATTCGTAAGTCAAGCTTACTTCGTGAAGCACCGGGCTGGACATATCGCTTGATGAAAGCTTTACCTGCAGTTCCGCCACAGGAGAATATGGTATGTCGTCAACACAGGTAGTAGTACTTGACTCGGAGGACTCGTACCATGTTTCGGCATTGGGTCCATGGTACTGGACGCCGTCAAGGGAGGCCAAGTCCATGGCGGTTCGAATCTGAAACTGGATTTTCTGGCCGGGTTTAAGCTGATCATGATTCCAACAAAGATGCACCTTGTCAGCAGCGGTGATTCCTAGTGCTTGCGCATTAACTTGGAGCCCCACATTGCCTGGCGCCTGTCCGCCGATTTGACCTACCACCGGTTCAATCTCCAGGGTCTTTTCAACTTGGTTCGAATTTCCGTCGATGACGGATACGACATGGTTGTACTTATTCGTCAGGTAAAGTTTATTGCTTGTCAGGTCGTATGAAGCAGCGTAGGCGCCTCCAACTATCGGTTCGGTGGCGATAACGGTATCGCTGTCTCCCTCAAGAATAGAAACCGTCTGATCTGTCAAGTTGGCAATGTAAACTTTGTTGTAAGTCGGGTTATAGGCAGCAGCATAGGCGCCGTTCCCAACAGTAATAGGTGTTGTGCTAATTATCGTATCTGTGCCGCAGTCAATGACTGTCACCTTGTTGTCATTGTAATGCCCTACGTAGAGCTTATTTCGCTCAGAATTATAGACCAAGCCCGAAGGGCGGGCCGATAATGAAATCTTTGTTGGAAGCAGCTCATTCGTCGTTGCATTTATGACGGCAATTGAATTCCGTTCAGTGCCGATGGTATATCTCTTGTTGTTTGAAGTCCTGCAGGTTATCGTAGCCGTGCTCAACAGCTCCTTTGGGTTCCCGATTTTTACGTCTCCAGGGGATGAGGAGGTGTCGATGTTTACGCGTGTCGTCGGAATGCCTGTGGTAGGCGTGTTGTTCTCAAAATCGGCTTGACTAGTCCATGTCACTGTTTGCATGGTAGCCCATGCCGGTTGTGCCATACCGCCAGTTGCTACCATTAAGCAGACAATCAGCAAAATGACAAAGAGTTGCGGACGCTGTTTTTGAACTTTGTTCACAGATGAACCCATCTTGTTGTCCCCCCACTTTCATGAAATAATTGACGCTGATCGCCTTTATTCGTCAGAGTCTAAATACCTATAATTAGCCTCAGCCTATAACATGCATTTAATTAGGCTGTCAACATAAAAGGCGGCCATTTTTTAATATTAAAATTCCGCCCGTTTACTAAACTGATGTAGAGGGCACCGACCGCTGCATAAGCTTCATCCAGAGTATGAATCGGCTCGGGAGAATGGGCATCATCGGCATCTACTCAGACCCAGGGATATAATCAAACGCAACAAAAACCAATAAAAAAAGGGACCTGCAATTGTGCAAGTCCCTGAATTTACATGGTTGCGGAAAGAGGACGCGGTAGGGATGCCGGTTACCCGGCACCCCCCGCACAGATCCCGGCGTGCGGAATTACCGCACCGGGCTCCTGCCTCGGGTCAGACGCAGAGGCGTTGATTCGGATATGGATGAGTTAGCCG
>Ga0074193_1000887_pt1 | contig 43637 bp, 38 predicted proteins | sample EPASupsiteHSE605_FD_64523 | JGI IMG/M metagenome (GOLD analysis project Ga0074193, IMG submission 64523) | Bioremediated contaminated groundwater from EPA Superfund site, New Mexico - Sample HSE6-05 | ecosystem: Environmental > Aquatic > Deep subsurface > Groundwater > Contaminated ...
CGAATTATATACCGGATCGGGAAGAATTTCTCTTTTGGGTACGTTACCTCTTCTGGGCACTATACTTCCCTCCTTCATACTAAAATGAATCTCATAGGTACTCAAAAAGGCAAATGCCTTTCCGCATACGCCTGTCGGAAGCAACATACTATATATATGTTAAGCTCCGAACAAGGCATGAGCCTTGCGCTAAAGCGCGGATATACTTATTTTTTTGGTCTCTTTGCGCCGTACTTTGAGCGAGCCTGTCTGCGGTTTGCAACTCCCTGGGTGTCCAGTGTTCCGCGAATGATATGGTAGCGGACACCGGGGAGGTCCTTGACACGGCCGCCGCGAATCATAACAACGGAGTGTTCCTGAAGGTTATGGCCGATTCCGGGGATATAGGCGATTACCTCGTAGTTGTTCGACAGGCGGACACGGGCGATCTTACGCAGAGCGGAGTTAGGCTTTTTGGGGGTCGCAGTACGAACTGCGGTGCAGACGCCTCTCTTCTGGGGTGCACTAAGATCGGTTTCCTTGTTCTTGATGGTGTTGAGGCCTTTCTGCATCGCAGGAGAGGTTGACTTATAGGTCGGTACTTCTCTGCCCTTTCTTACCAACTGGTTAAACGTAGGCATATTTTTCCTCCTTTCTTCTGTAATGTGCATACATAATATTTTTAACGGAATATCATTGGATATTCCGAGAAAAACCAAAGTTTTGGAGCTGCCCGTTTTACAAGGCCGCACAGGCTTTTGAAGGCTTTAATCGCAAAATTTTACGCCGGACAGGCCGGTTTGACGCGTAAAGTGCAGACTAATCCATGCAAATAAGCATTTTAGCATATTGCACAAGTTACGTCAAGAATTTTTTGCAGGTATTTTCAGAGCAGAACCAACCGGAGCCGGATAAGCATTCGGCTCCGGTTGGTCTTTGAAACTCTTTACAGTGCGTTGGTACGTCCGACCAGAGCGCTCAGGTCAACGTAATTCTCAGTAGATTTCTCGATGGTTTCATCCATCTGCGTGTGGAAATCGCGGTACATGTCAAGTCCGCTGCCTGCCGGGATTAGCTTGCCGATGATGACATTTTCTTTCAGTCCTACAAGATGGTCGACCTTGCCCTTTATAGCTGCGTCCGTAAGGACCTTCGTAGTTTCCTGGAAGGAAGCCGCGGACAGGAAGCTCTCCGTTGCAAGCGAAGCCTTGGTGATACCGAGGAGGGTCTGGGTGCAGGTCGCGGTTTTGAGTTCTGTCTCGCCCGCCGCAATCCTCTTTTCAATGGCCGCGTTTGCGTCATTTATCTCGGTCCAGTCAATTGTGGCGCCCGAAAGCAGATCGGTATCTCCCGCGTCCTCGACGCGGACCTTGCGCATCATCTGACGCACGATGACCTCGATGTGCTTGTCGTTGATATCAACGCCCTGCTGACGGTAAACCTTCTGAACTTCCTGAATGATATAGCTCTGGCACTCATTAACGCCCGATATGCGAAGCACATCGTGGGGGTTGTACGCGCCGCTCGTGAGGGGTCTGCCCCTTTCGACCTCGTCGCCGCTCGAAACGAGCAGACCTGCGGAATAGGGCACCTGGAATTCCATTATCTCCCCTGTCTCCTGGCTTGCGACCACAACGGAGCACATGGAGTTCTTTCTTGTCTCCTCGACCGTTACCGTACCGGAGATCTCCGCGAGAACAGCCATCTTCTTGGGCTTTCTGGCCTCGAACAGTTCTTCAACGCGGGGAAGACCCTGAGTGATATCGTCGCCGGCGACGCCGCCGGTATGGAAGGTACGCATCGTGAGCTGGGTGCCGGGTTCTCCGATGGACTGTGCGGCGATTACGCCGACCGCTTCGCCTTCGTTGACGGGAGAGCCTGCGGCGAGGTTCACTCCGTAGCACGCCGCACAGACGCCGCTCTTAGATTCGCAGGTCATGACTGAACGCACCATTACCTCGTGAATACCGGCAGCCTCAAGTATCGCGGCGTCGGTTTTGAGAAGCATATTCTTTTTAGAGAACATGACTTTTCCCGTGTTGGGATCGGTAATGTCTTCGAGCGGGAAGCGTCCGTGTATGCTGTCGCCGAAGCTCTGGACGACCTGTCCCTTGTCGTAAACGGTAGTTGCTTTAATGCCGAGATGCGTTCCGCAGTCGTGCTCTTTGATGATAACGTCCTGAGAAACATCGACCAGACGGCGGGTAAGGTAACCGGAGTCCGCCGTACGCAGCGCGGTATCGGCAAGGCCCTTGCGCGCGCCTCTCGACGAGATAAAGTATTCAAGAACCGAAAGACCTTCGCGGAAGTTTGCCTTGATCGGGATTTCGATGGTCTTGCCGGCGGTGTTCGCCATAAGTCCGCGCATACCGGCAAGCTGACGTATCTGGTTCATACTGCCGCGGGCTCCGGAGTTTGCCATCATATAGATGGGGTTGAATTCGTCAAGGTTGTTCTGCAGAGCCTTGGTAACATCCTTTGTAGTCTGCTCCCATTCGGCAACGACAAGACGGTAGCGCTCGTCGTCCGTGATAAGGCCGCGCTTGTACTGCTTTTCAATCGCGACAACTTTCTTTTCCGTGGCCTTGATAAGCGTTTTCTTCTCCGCGGGGACCGTCATATCAGCAATGGAAATAGTGATGGCGCCCAGAGTCGAATACTTGTAGCCCAGAGACTTGATGTTGTCGAGGACTTCCGCGGAAATCGTAAAGCCGTGCTTTGTGATGCACTTGTTGATGATGACTCCGAGCTGCTTCTTGCCGACCTGAAAATTGATTTCATAATCGAACATTTGCTCCGGGTCTGTCCTGTCGACAAAGCCGAGATCCTGCGGGAGCGGCTCGTTGTAAAGGATGCGTCCGACGGTGGTCTGTACGAGCTTATTTCTCATTTCGCCGCCGACAGTTTTTGTAACGCGTACTCTTATCGGAGAGTGCATTCCGATGGAGCCGTCGTCGTAGGCCATTATGGCTTCGTTTGGACCGGAGAAGGCGCGGACGCCCTCGAAAGTCGCGATTTTCAGGTCGAGATCGCCCTCTCTGACCTTGTGGACTATGCTCTCGTTAGCGTCGATAATGACCTTTGCGGGAACGACGCTGTCCTTTTCAAGCCCGGTGTTGCCCGGGTTTGTGACCCTGAGCATCTCGCTTTCGTATTCGCCCATTCTGATAAAGGTGAGGTAATAGGCGCCGAGGATCATGTCCTGTGTCGGAACGGTGACGGGGTTTCCGTCCTGCGGGCGCAGAAGGTTATTCGCCGAAAGCATAAGGATGCGCGCCTCGGCCTGAGCCTCCGCGGAAAGCGGAACGTGGATAGCCATCTGGTCGCCGTCGAAGTCTGCGTTGTAAGCCGTGCAGACCAGCGGGTGCAGTTTGAGGGCGCGTCCCTCAACGAGGATAGGTTCGAAAGCCTGGATGCCCAGACGGTGAAGCGTAGGAGCGCGGTTCAGCAGCACGGGGTGTTCCTTGATAACTACGTCCAGAGCGTCCCAAACCTCGGTCTGCTGCTTGTCGACCATCTTCTTCGCTGATTTGATGTTGTTTGCATAGCCGTCCTCAACGAGCTTCTTCATAACGAAGGGGCGGAAAAGCTCGATTGCCATTTCTTTCGGAACGCCGCACTGATAGAGCTTCAGCTCGGGTCCTACGACGATAACGCTTCGTCCCGAATAGTCGACGCGCTTGCCGAGAAGGTTCTGGCGGAAGCGTCCCTGCTTGCCCTTGAGCATATCGGACAGCGATTTGAGAGCACGGGAATTAGCGCCTGTAACGGCTCTGCCGCGGCGTCCGTTATCGATGAGAGCGTCGACGGCTTCCTGAAGCATCCGCTTTTCGTTGCGGACTATGATGTCCGGCGCGTTGAGCTGGATGAGCCTCTTGAGGCGGTTGTTGCGGTTGATGACGCGGCGGTATAGGTCATTCAGGTCGCTCGTTGCGAAGCGTCCGCCGTCGAGCTGCACCATCGGGCGAAGCTCTGGCGGAATGACGGGCAGAACGTCGATTATCATCCACTGGGGATCGTTGCCCGAATGGAGGAACGCCTCGACGACTTCAAGTCTCTTAACGATTTTTGCCTTCTTCTGGCCTGTTGCGTCCTTTAGCTCGGCGCGCAGGTCCTCGGAGAGCTTTTCGCAGTTGATATCCGCAAGCAGCTTCTTGATTGCTTCCGCACCCATACCGGCGTCAAAGTCGTTTTCATACTTTTCGCGCATATCGCGGTATTCTTTTTCGGTGAGTATCTGGTTTTTTTGAAGCGGCGTCATACCGGGGTCGGTAACTATATAGGATGCGAAGTACAGAACCTTCTCAAGTATGCGCGGGGTCAGGTCGAGCAGCAGTCCCATACGGGACGGAATGCCCTTGAAATACCAGATGTGTGAAACCGGCGTCGCAAGATCAATATGACCCATACGCTCGCGGCGAACCTTACTCTTTGTGACTTCGACTCCGCAGCGGTCGCAGACCTTGCCCTTGTAGCGGATTTTCTTGTACTTTCCGCAATGGCATTCCCAGTCCTTGGTGGGTCCGAAAATCTTTTCGCAGAAAAGTCCGTCGCGTTCAGGCTTGAGGGTGCGGTAGTTGATGGTTTCAGGCTTTTTGACCTCGCCGAATGACCAGCTTTTGATCATCTCGGGGGATGCAATACCTATTTGAATTGCGTCAAAAGGTGCATAACTCATTTTCTTACCTCCTCTTTTTCTGCAAATTCATCGCCTAAGTCCAAATCTTCCTCCGGCTGTTCGATTGTATACCCCGAGGCTTCAATCTCGCTTTCATCCGGCGGCAGCAAGTCGTCGTGGAAGTCGGGGGTGAAGTCGTCGTCCTCATCCTCGTCCTTAAGCTCAATCTCCGCTCCGTACTTGTCGAGCACGCGGACATCGAGGCACAGGGACTGCAGTTCCTTGACAAGAACCTTGAAGGATTCGGGAACGCCCGGCTGCGGGATGTTGTGACCCTTGACAATGCTCTCATAGGTCCTTACGCGGCCCGTGACGTCATCCGACTTGACCGTGAGTATTTCCTGCAGCGTGTAGGCCGCGCCGTAGGCTTCCAGAGCCCAGACTTCCATTTCGCCGAAGCGCTGTCCGCCGAACTGGGCTTTGCCGCCCAGAGGCTGCTGAGTGACAAGGCTGTAGGGGCCTGTGCTTCTTGCGTGTATCTTGTCGTCGACCAGATGGTGGAGCTTGAGGAAGTAAACGTAGCCGACCGTAACGGGGTTATCGAAGGGTCTGCCCGTACGCCCGTCGTAAAGAACGCTCTTTCCGTCGGAGCGAAGCCCCGCCAGTTCGAGTGTTTCGCGGATTTCTTCTTCGTTCGCGCCGTTGAATATTGGGGTTGCGACCTTCCAGCCGAGTGCCTGAGCCGCATAGCCGAGGTGGACTTCAAGAACCTGTCCGATGTTCATTCGGGAAGGAACGCCCAGAGGGTTAAGAACTATATCGAGCGGAGTGCCGTCGGGCAGATAGGGCATATCCTCTTTCGGGAGTATGCGCGAAACAACGCCCTTGTTTCCGTGGCGTCCCGCCATTTTGTCGCCGACCGAGATTTTGCGCTTCTGCGCAATGTAAACTCTTACGACTTCGTTAACTCCGGGGGAAAGTTCGTCGCCGGCGTCACGGGTAAAACGCTTTACGTCAACAATTATGCCCGATTCGCCGTGGGGAACCTTCAGTGAGGTGTCGCGGACTTCTCTCGCCTTTTCGCCGAAGATGGCGCGGAGCAGTCTTTCCTCGGCCGTCAGGTCAGTCTCGCCCTTGGGCGTGACCTTACCGACAAGGATGTCGCCTGAGTGGACCTCGGCTCCGATGCAGATTCTTCCGCCTTCGTCGAGGTATTTCAGGGCGTCTTCGCCGACGCCGGGTATATCGCGCGTGATTTCCTCGGGTCCGAGCTTCGTGTCGCGGGCGTCGCACTCATATTCCTCGACGTGCAGCGAGGTAAAGGTATCTTCCATTACAAGGCGCTCGTTGAGTAGGATAGCGTCCTCGTAGTTGTAGCCTTCCCAGGTCATAAAGCCGACTAGAATGTTCTTGCCCAATGATATTTCGCCGTTGCTCGTTGCGGGACCGTCGGTAATAACGTCGTCTTTCGAAACTCTGTCGCCTATGGAAACAATCGGGCGCTGGTTGATGCAGGTGCCCTGGTTGCTTCGCGCGAACTTTACAAGCTTGTAGTCTTTTGTCTCGCCGCCGTCGTATTTGACCGTAATGTTCGTTGCGGAAACGTTTTTGACAACACCCTCGCCCTCGGCAGTCAGCACGACCTTGGAATCCACGGCGCACTTGTGTTCGATGCCGGTTGCGACAATCGGCTGCTCCGTCATCATGAGCGGAACGGCCTGACGCTGCATGTTCGCGCCCATCAGAGCGCGGTTTGCGTCGTCGTTTTCAAGGAAGGGTATCATCGCCGTCGCGATTGAAATCATCATTCGGGGCGAAATATCGATATAGTCGACGCGGTCACGGTCGACCTCGATTATCTCGTCTCTGTGGCGGCAGGTAATACGCTCGTTTGAAAGGCAGCCATTTTCATCAATAGGCTCGGTTGCCTGCGCGATGATGTACTGATCCTCCATGTCCGCCGTGAGGTAATCTATCTGCTCCGAAACGAAATGCGTCTTCTTGTCGATGCGGCGGTAAGGCGCGATGAGAAAGCCGTATTCGTTGACACGGGCATAGCTTGCAAGATAGGAGATAAGTCCGATGTTCGGGCCTTCAGGCGTTTCGATGGGGCACATACGGCCGTAATGGCTGTAATGTACGTCGCGCACGTCGAAGCTCGCACGTTCACGGGAAAGACCGCCGGGTCCCAGCGCGGACATACGGCGCTTGTGCGTAAGCTCGGCAAGCGGGTTTGTCTGATCCATGAATTGGGAAAGAGGGCTCGAGCCGAAAAATTCCTTGATTGCCGCCGTCACGGGTCGGATATTGATGAGGCTCTGCGGAGTGACAATGTCGAGGTCCTGCAGCGTCATACGCTCGCGGATAACGCGCTCCATGCGGGAAAAGCCGATGCGGAACTGGTTTTGCAGAAGCTCTCCCACGCAGCGGATGCGGCGGTTTCCAAGATGGTCGATATCGTCCGGCTCGCCGATTCCGTAGAAAAGGCCGAGCAGATAGTTGACTGACGAATAGATATCATCGACGATGATGTGCTTCGGAATGAGTTCGTCGATGCTCGCCAGAATAGCTTCCTTGAGCTCTTCACCCTTGAATTCCTCTATAAGGCGTTTGAGAATGAGGTAGCGGACTTTTTCCTTGACTCCGATTTCCTTGGGGTCGAAATCGACAAAGGTGGCCATATCGACCATACCGTTGGAGAAAACGCGGACTTCTTTACCGTCGGCCTTGAGAACTGCGTCGATAACGCCTCTGCTTTCAATCTCCGCGGCTCTGTCGCGCGTGATAAGCTCGCCGGCTTCGGCAATTATCTCGCCTGTCTTCGGGTCCGTGATGGGCATAGCGAGCTGATGACCTGTCAGACGGGTACGGATCGACAGCTTTTTATTGAACTTGTAGCGTCCCACGCTCGAGATGTCGTAGCGGCGCTTGTCGAAGAACAGACCTTCGAGCAGAGTCTCCGCGCTGTCGACCGTGGGGGGGTCGCCGGGACGCAGCTTGCGGTAGATTTCGATGAGGGATTCTTCCCTTGAAAGGCAGGCGTCCTTTTCGATGGTCGCGACGATGCGCTCGTCGTTTCCGAAAACCTCGCGCAGCTGTTCGTTTGTGATAACGCCATTTTCGGCGCCCGGGCAGGAAATCCAGGTATAGGGTTTGTCCTCGTTACGGGCTCCGACGGCCCGAAGCAGCCAGGTAACCGGAATTTTGCGGTTTTTATCTATACGTGCGAAAAACACGTCGTTCAGGTCGGTTTCGTATTCAAGCCACGCGCCGTGATAAGGAATGATTGTGGTGCCGCAGATGCAGGAGCCGGTTTTGTCGATCTTCTTGTCGTAATAGATACCGGGGCTGCGGACGATCTGGGAAACGATAACACGCTCGGCTCCGTTAATTATAAAGGTGCCGCTTTCCGTCATGAGCGGGAAATCGCCCATGAAAACTTCCTGTTCCTTGATTTCTTCGGTTTCCCTGTTGCGGAGACGGACTCCGACCTTCAGAGGTGCCGCGTACGTCGCATCGCGCGCTTTGCACTCCTCCTCGGTATACTTCGGCCTTTCGTTCATGGAATAGTCCACGAAGCTCAGTTCAAGATTTCCCGAATAGTCCGTGACCGAATCCACGTCGGAAAAAACCTCTCTGAGTCCCTCTTCCAGGAACCACTTGTACGATTCCTTCTGGATTTCCAGAAGATTCGGCATCTCCTGAATCTCGCGGCTTCTTGCGAAGCTCTTTCTGAGGGTCTTCCCGTACATTATGTCCTTTGGCATTGACCATCACTCCTTGTTTTCTAGTTCGCTTGTGCAACATGTTTGATACGCCCGGATAAGTTGTCAGCAATTATTGATACTATCTTGCATTTTTCTGAAATGCTGATAAAATGAAAGCAGATAGAGAGTGGGGTATTCTCCTCTCTGTGCACACGTAGTGTGTTATTATATCAGTATTTTAAATAATTTGTCAATACCTACATGGAAATTTTGTGTATTATTTGAGGATGCGGTGGGAATGTAGATTCTTGGCCGCGTTTTTTTGTGCAGGAAATTACAGCGTTAAATTCTTCTGGATTTTCCGCTTTTCGGCATGGGATGGCGTTTATAGTATAAGCATTCTTTCTTTTACTGAGGGAAATTGTTTTTCCCTCGGTATTCTCTCGGGAGGCTTTGTTATGGAAATTCTGATCATGCTCGTTTTCGGGCTAATACTGATACTGTCTCTGCTTATACCGTGGTATGAGGGTCTGCTGAAAAAAAACAGCTATTTCATTATCGCTGTTGTGGCGCTTGGGCTTGCCTTTGCGCTGCGCGGCAGCTATATCGACTACCGCAGCGGAGACTACAACACCTTTCTCGTACATTGGGTAGAGTATTTCAGGACAAGCGGCGGCTTTAAGGGTTTTTCCGAAAGCGTCGGCAATTACAATGTGCCATATCTCTATTTTCTTGCTCTGTTTTCCTATATTCCGCTGAGCGATCTCCATCTCATCAAACTTCTTTCGATTTTTTTCGACGTCGTTATGGCCTTCGGAATGATGAAGCTGACGGGCGTTATGACGCGAAGCGTCCCGAAACGCCTTGCAGCCTATCTCATAACGCTTCTTCTGCCTACCGTCATAATAAACGGCGCAAAGTGGGGTCAATGCGACAGCATCTATACCGCGCTCGCCGTACTTGCGCTGTGGTTCGCGCTTTCGGACAGGCCGAAGCTCTCGATGGCTTTCTTCGCGCTCTCCTTCGGATTCAAGCTGCAGGCGGTATTCATTCTGCCCGTCTGCCTTGTTCTTCTGTTCGCAAAGAAGGTCAGCTTCCGCCAGCTTTTTGTCTTCCCTGCAGTCTATATCGCTTCAATCCTGCCCGCCGTTTTCTATGGTAGACCTTTTATGAGCACGCTCCTGCTCTATTTTGAGCAGGCGGACTCTGTTGGCACGGGGCTGAACTACAACTCTCCCTCCTTCTTCTCCATGGTTTCCGGTCAAGTCAACGTCGCGGCACTTTCAGCGGTTGGAGTGGCCTGCGCCTTTCTTTTCGTCTGTTCAATACTGATATGGGCGTGGTACAAAAGGGAGAACCTTAATAACGAAGCGATAGCGGGCATCGCTCTGCTTTTTGTGGCCGGAATACCGTTTCTGCTTCCGCATATGCACGACAGATATTTTTTCATGCTGGACGTGCTTGCCCTCCTTCCCGCCGTACTGTATGCCGGCTATGCTCCGGTGGCGGCGTTTGCCTCCTTTGCTTCCGTTTTGTGCTACTACTCGTATTTCAACAACGCATATCTGCTTCCTCTGCGTTACGGAGCCTTCGCGCTGATTGCAGTTTTAATCGTCTATTTCACCTTTACTGCCGAAAGGCTCAATTCCCGCAGGTACGATTCTTACCTGCCGTGAAATTTTGATTTTAATGTTGACAAAACGCTCATATCTGCTATAATAACCCTTGCGCCCGCTGTATCGGGGTGCGTATTTGCGAGAGTGCTGGAACAGGTAGACAGGCACGTTTGAGGGGCGTGTGTCAACCGACGTGGGAGTTCAAGTCTCCTCTCTCGCACCATATAAGCAACGTACGGCAGCTGTCGGACGTTGCTTTATGTTTTTTATGGCGCATATGGAGGCAGTCGCGTTATTTTGAGGAGTAACAATGCGTAAACAAGAATTTTTAATCGAGGACATCCCGTCTGTCTTATGGGGCGAAGCTCAGGACAAACTGTTTATAGCCGTCCACGGTAATATGTCGAACAAGGAAGACGATGTGATAGCGATATTTGCCGAGGAAGCAGCGGCGCGAGGCTTCCTTGTCCTCAGCTTTGATTTGCCTGAGCACGGCGACCGAAAGAATGAGCGTTACACATGTTCCGCGCAAAACTGTGTCCATGACCTAAGCGTCATCATGCGTTATGCCAAGAACCTTTCAAGTGACATCAACCTTTTCGCATGCAGTATGGGTGCATATTTCAGTCTTGTGACCTTTGGAACCGAAGCGCTTGAACGGTGCCTGTTTCTCTCGCCTGTTCTGGATATGAAGCGTCTTATCACGAACATAATGACATGGAAAGGTATAAGCGAGGAAAGGCTTAAAGCCGAAAAAACGATAATTCTGCCGGACGGTCCTGCACTTTACTGGGATTATTACAGCTATGTCAAGTCCCACCCGATTGACCGCTGGAACAAGAATACTTCTATTCTCTGCGGCTCTAGGGACAATCTGACCGAGGCCGAAGTTTTCACGGATTTCTGCCTGCGCTTCGGCTGCGAGCTTACCGTGCTTGAGGACGGTGAGCATTTCTTCCACAGCGCGGAGCAGCTTTCGTTTTACAGAAAGTGGCTCAAAGAGCGTCTAAGTTATTGATTGACGCGGCGCTCTATGATAAACTGACCTAAACAAGCATTGCAGGAGTATTTCATGAAAAAATATAAATACATCTTCTGGGATCTGGACGGAACTATAAGCGACTCTGGCGAAGGCATATTCAAAGCCGTCGCCTACTCGCTCGAGCATATGGGAGCGCGGCTTCTCGACTCTGATACCCTCAGGAAGTTCGTCGGACCTCCCCTCACCGAATCCTTCGCCAAATACTGCGGCTATACCCCCGAAGAAGCGGAAAAAGCCGTGGAGTATTTCCGTGAATACTATCAGGCGAAGGGCATATATGAAAACTCAATGTATGCGGGGATGGACAAGCTTCTGAAAGAGCTTTCCGAGGCAGCTTATCTCTGCGTCGTAGCGACCGCAAAGCCCGAGCCGCACGCGCGCGCCATACTTCAGAGATACGGAATAGACAAGTATTTTCTGTATATCGCCGGAGCCAGCTTCGACAGTTCCAGAGCAAAGAAGGAGCAAGTCATCGCCTATGCGCTGGAAACCTGCGGGATTACGGACAAGTCGCAGGTTGTAATGGTCGGCGACCGCTCGCACGACGTTATCGGCGCGAAAAAGAACGGGCTTGACTGCATCGGCGTGCTTTACGGCTACGGCGGGCGGCGGGAGCTTGAGGAAGCCGGCGTCGTAGCGATTGCCGCGGACCTCGGCGAGCTTGCGGATATACTGCTGAAAGCTGAATAATGCAAAGAATGAAGGGCGGCAGGATTTCTCCTGCCGCCCTTTTCATATGTATACCCCGTCAGACTGCGCTGTCGCTGTTCATTTTGTGTGTAAATACGGCTATCGCTAGTCCCATCATAACGGCAGCGTAGCCGATGACCCACCATAGGTCCGGAAAGATTGCGCCGTAGTTTCCCGCGAGAGCCGCTCTGCCGGCATTGACCGCGTGGATAAACGGCAGAGCGTTTGCAATCGCCTTGAAGGCTCCGCCGACGAGATTTACATCGAACCAGGTGCCCGAAAGCCACGCCGAAAGGTTAGTAAGCAGCGCTCCGCAGATTCCGCCGACCTGTTTATCCGTAAAGACGCTGCCGCAGAGCAGGCCGATTGCGATGAAGAGCAGCGCCGCAGGCAGAAGAACCAGTATCGACATCAGAATACTGACGCTGACCTCGAGTCCAAGTAACAGAGCTACAATAAAGCAGACCGCAATCTGGGCTATCGCCAGCGGTAAAAGCGGTATCGTGTAGCCCAGAATGAAATTTTCCGCCGTCAGGGGCGACGTGAAAAGGCGCAGCATGAAGGAGCTGACTCTGTCCTTCGCAATGAGCATTCCCGAAAACAGAGAAATGAACGATAGCCCGAAGACCGCTATGCCCGGCGTCAGTCTGTCTATCTCGAAAAGCGAGACGGGTATATTCGACTGGATGAGCGAAAGCAGAAGCATAATTATAACCGGAAATCCCAGTCCGAAGACGATGTTAAGTTTATCCCTGACCATCTCTTTATAGTTGCGCAGGGCAAGGGCTCTTGTCCTCATAATACCGCCTCCTTCCCCACAAGAAGGAGAAACGCGTCTTCAAATTTTTCGGTCCCCGCTTCTTTTTTGAGTTCGTCGGGCGTTCCGAGCGCCTTGAGCTTCCCCTTTGACATGATACCGACCCTGTCGGCAAGGGACTCTGCCTCCTCAAGATAATGGGTAGTCAGTATTATCGTGATTTTGCCGTTCAAATCTGTAATGAGTTTCCAAAGCTCGCGCCGAGCAATTACGTCAAGACCGAGAGTCGGCTCGTCCAGAAACAGTATCTGCGGCTCTGAAATCAGCGCCATGGCAATGCTCAGCCGCCGCTGCCAACCGCCCGAAAGTGTTTTCGCCCTCTGTTCGGAAATCTCCGTCATACCGAAGGATTTAATCATCTCATTTGTTTTTTTCTTTGCCGAAACCCTGTCATGCCCGTAAATGCCGTAAATCAGCTCAAGGTTTTCCCTGACGGAAAGATTCGGCGCGACCGCCGTCTCCTGAGGAGAAACATTGATTTTCTGTTTAACCGCCTGCGGAGCGTCAATAATACTGTCTCCGAGAAGAACGGCGTCGCCCTCCGTCGGTTTTGTGAGGCACGACAGCATTTTTATTGCCGTTGACTTACCAGCGCCGTTCACGCCGAGCAAGGCAAAAAGCTCTCCCTGTTCTATAGTAAGGTTCAGTCCGTCAACGGCTGTAATATTTTTGTACTTCTTTGTAAGGCTCTTTGCCTCGATTGCAATCATTTATTCTCTTCCTCATTTCCAACATTCTTCTTTATCACCTCTGCAAAACCTTCAAGGTTTGACGGGTCCTCGTAAGGATACACTTCCCTGCCCTTTCCAGCAAATATCGCCTCGGCGATTCCGATCAGCACATTCTGACGCTCAATGGCAATCCCTCTTTTCGGATGAGCCATCAGTACCAGCGACTGCCCGGGGCTAATATCAAACATATCTCTGACTTCCTTGGGAATTACGATCTGTCCCTTAGGACCGACCTTGACCGTACCCATGTAGGGCTTAACTTCCCTTTTCATTTTACTGACCTCTTTCCGTATTATTGGTTATACTAGTATTACATGTTATACTAGTATAACTTATTCCGGCGGCGGATGTCAAGCTCAACGCGGCGTTTTTTCATTTTTTTATATATAGTTTTTTATGATTGGGAGAATGCGTTTTATCCTGTTGACTGATAGTTCGATATGGTGTATAATAATCTCAAATAACCCCATATCTGATTATCAATACTATTTTAGAAGGTAGTTTTTATGAAACAGTTTGCGCTGACCTGCTGCTCCACGGCCGATATGCCGCCGGAGTTTTTCCGCCTAAACGATATTCCCTATGCGAGCTTTCACTTTATTATCGACGGAAAAGAATATCCGGACGATCTCGGGCAGTCAATGCCTTTTGAAGTTTTCTATAAAAAGGTCGCGGACGGAGCAATGCCCACCACGAGCCAGGTAAACGCCGAGGACTACGAAAAGATGTGGAGCCCCCTGCTCGAAGCAGGCAGCGACGTTCTGCATATCACGCTTTCAAGCGGCATTTCCGGCACCATAAACTCCGCGATAGTTGCAAGGGAAGCCGCCATACAGAAATATCCCGAGCGCAAAGTCGTCGTAATTGACTCTCTCGGAGCCTCCAGCGGATACGGACTTCTCGTGACCGAAGCCTGCCGTCTGCGCGACGAGGGCAAAACGCTTGAGGAAGCGCGTGACTGGCTTGAGAAAAACAAGCTTCGCCTGCATCATTGGTTCTTCTCGACCGACCTTTCGAGCTATGTTCGCGGCGGACGCATTTCAAAAGCTGCGGCAATGTTCGGAACCCTGCTGAAGATTTGTCCGCTGCTCAACATGAACACTTCGGGCGAGCTTATTCCCCGCGAGAAAATACGTACCAAGAAAAAGGTCGTTTCCGAAATCGTCGAGCGTATGGCTTTGCACGCGGAGAACGGTCTAAATTACAGCGGAAAGTGCTATATCAGCAACTCCGCCTGTATTGAGGACGCTCGCGCGGTTGCCGATCTTGTCGAGTCGCGTTTTCCTCATCTGGACGGAAAGGTACTGATAAACAGCGTCGGAACCGTCATCGGCGCCCACACGGGACCCGGAACGGTCGCTCTGTTTTTCTTCGGCGACGAAAGAGTTAAATAAGGCTTTATTATAAAGAAGCAGCCCCTCCCGTTTAAAGGAGGGGCTGCTCTGAATATAAGCACTTCAGTTTTCTTTCGGTATGCAGGGGAACCTTTTATATTCTCTGACAACGAACAGCGCCATAAGCACGGCGACTGCAGCTATCGCGGCTTCGATTACCCAAACGTTAAGCGTGCCAGACGCGAGAACAGCGCCGAAATCAGAGACCGTGTGGATGACGAAGGCCAGAAGCAGCCACAGCGGCTTCTTTTCGCGCACGCTCTTTATCACCATTACCGAGAAGCCAATCTGCATCGTAATCGCCGAAAGACGCTCAACTCCGCCGGCTATAATCAAATTCGGAGTCGATGTAAAGGTTTGGGTCGCGAGCATAAATATAGCGTTGATGCCCGCAAAAAGCAGCGCTTCAATCCCGCCGTGACCGACGCCGAATGCGATGCCGTCAAGCGGACTCCTCTGCTTTTTCAGAAACAGCGACATCACGATGAACCTTCCGCCCTCTTCGAAAAGAGCGGCCGTCGCACCCAGAAACAGCGCGTAAAGTATCGGCTGCGCAGCCGACAAGGCAATAAACCAAGCCTGTTTTGCAAGCACCAGCCCAAGCAGCGGAATGCGCGTGAGTACCTGAAAAAAGCAGAAGGTCAGAGCGCCGAAGAGTATAGGCTTCCAAATTCCCTTCTTACGGACGCACAGCACGACCGCCAGAGCTATCGGAAGCACCGCAGCGCAGAGCGCCGTGAAAATGCCGCTGAAATTTTCCATTGCTTTCTCCTATCCTATTGAGCCTGATTGGGAAACTGCTGACCGAAACCCGCCTGAGGCATATCTCTCAGTGCAAGGTAGTAGTTTGTGTAGGTCACGGAGGTATAGGGCGTGACCCATATCGCGACGAAGGGGAAAAGCGTCAGCAGATACCAGCCGATAAAGCTGAGGTCAAGCACGAAAAGCTCGCCCTTGCGCCCTTTCATCATCTGCTTGCTTGCCGTAATGCATTCAAGCGCAGTCATATGCGGATTGTCTATCATAATGTAAAGCGCCATACGGTAACGATATGCGGCGATGATTCCGGGTATAATGAGCAGCAGAGTCCAAAGATATATTAAAATGAGCATTAGAATGTTCAACCACAGCACCTTGAAGAAAATCGCAAAGCCGTCAAGCAGGTTTACAAAGCCCGCTTTTCTAAACTGGCAGACATTCATGCAGTATATCGTAAAACCTGTACCGAGCATTATCAGCATCAGAAGAATAGCGATAATAATCGCAACGCCGCCAGCATTTATGTGTGGAAGTTGAGGGACATAGTCCAAGTTGCCCGCCATCATCTGATCCATCATTTTCGTGTACGCCTGATACTGTCCGCTGACGGTATATGACAGGAATTGCAGAACATACGTAACAGCGAGAAACGCAAGTCCGACCAAAATCGGGTTCGGTTTTGCTGTTGTGATAATGCTCTTGGCGTTCTGCTTGATTGCAGCACGGCTTATTCTCATGTATTTGCCTCCTTGAAAAGGGTTATCGTCCCGACAAGCAGAGTTTACCACAAATCACCGACAAAATGAAGAGAAACTTTGTCTTTTGCTGCCCGCTTCGGATAACGGTTTGTATTTGGTTGACTATTGTAGTATACTGAACACGCTAAATTACTATTTTGCGCCGCCGAAATAAATCTCTGTGCCTGAAAGGAAAGACAGCTCCAGATGAACAAATTGCAGGAAAAAATCCTGACCCTTAAGAAAGAGCGCAACGCTCTTATCCTCGCGCATTATTACCAGACCCTGCCCGTACAGGACGTTGCCGACGCCGTCGGCGATTCCTTTGCGCTTGCGAAGCTCGCGCAGAGCGCCGAACAGGACACGATAATCCTCTGCGGCGTCCGCTTCATGGCGGAAAGCGCGAAGATACTGAACCCCGAAAAGACCGTTTATCTACCGGCCGGTGACGCGGGCTGTCCCATGGCGGACATGATAACGCCCGAGGACGTCCTCGTTCTGCGCAGAAATTATCCCGACGCCGCCGTATGCTGTTATGTTAATTCCACCGCCGCAGTCAAGGCCGTGAGCGATATATGCTGCACCTCCTCGTCCGCCGAAAAAATTGTCCGCTCACTTCCGAACAGACAGATTATCTTCGTTCCGGACAGAAATCTCGGCTCCTATATCGCCAAATGCGTTCCTGAAAAAGAAATTATCCTCTTTGACGGCTGCTGTCCGATACACGACGGCGTTTCCGCCGCAGAAGCAGAGGCCTTAAAAAAATCCGCGCCAAACGCGAAGATACTTGTCCACCCCGAGTGCCGACCCGAGGTTCTTGCACTTGCCGATTACGTTGGCTCGACCGCCGGCATCCTCGACTATGCTCGGAAAACGGACGCCGCGGAGCTGGTCATAGGCACGGAAATCGGCGTCTTCGACATTTTAATGCGCGAGCTGCCCGATAAGAAGCTCCGAATAATAAAAGAGGACTTCATCTGCACCGACATGAAAAAGACCTCGCTAGAGGACGTCCTCGCCTGTCTTGAGGGCGTAAAACCTCCCGTCGAGCTGCCTGAGGCGGAGATGGCGGCAGCCGCGAAGAGCCTTAAGCGTATGGTTGAAGCCGAATGACTCTAGTTAACATAATAAACCGTCCTCCGCTCTGTTTGCCGAGCGAAGGACGGTTTATTATATGCTTAGGTTTACGTAATACCTTTTACTCTTTTCATATCACTGATTGCCGTTTCAAATTTCTCCTGAACGCCCTCGGCTTTATAGAGGATTTTTTCGTTTGCGGTATTCAAGGCAGGATCGGGCGGCAGCGCATCCGAAATGACGCACCACACTTCTCCGTCCACGAACCAGATACAGATAATCTTGTCTTTAGCGTCCTTGTCTTTTTCTGTATCCGCAGGGACAAACAGAGTGTAAAGAGGGTCGCTTTTAAGGATTTCTCCGTCTTTAGGAGTGTATTCCACGGAATTATCCGGCATGGCTGTAATCAGCTCGTAAACCGCCTTGAGGTCTTCTTCGGTTTCAAGCGTGAACAGCAACTTATTCTTATCCGCGTTTTCTTCTTCGGGGTAGTATTTTCCCTCGTAGACGATCATTTTCTTCGCTTCAAAGAGGAATTCGGGTTCCTTTTCCTCCTCAGTACCGCTGTCGTTAGGCGCAATCAGGCTTTCTGAGGCAAAGCCGAACTGAAGGACTGTTCCGTCTGTGCACTCTTCGGTCGCTCCGGCTGTAAGCACGCTTTGTTCCGGCTCGCCTGTTTCGGCTCCGCCTGCGGTGCCGAGGTTTTCGTCCGCAGCGTCTGAGGAGCTCCTGAGAGTTTGATTATCTGCGGTCGCGTCGCCGCTCGCTGCCTTCGGCGCAGCGACACTTTCGGTTTTATTAAGAGATGAGCCGTCGAACAGGCCTAAATACGAAGCGCCGAACAAAACAAGGACAAGGCACGCGGCCAGCGCCGTAAAACGGCCGAATGCAAATCGCCTGCCGCCCTTTTTCTGAAGGTTTATTTTATACATTACGCCTTTGACAAGCGTTTCCGGCGGAGTGGCAAGTTCCTCGGAAAGAGCTCCGGAAATACCTGAAAAGGCACTATAGACTCTCCTGCAATCCGCGCAGTCATCCAAATGAGAGCGAAGCTCGGCTTCATCGGCTTTCGTCAGCTCTCCGTCGACCATTGCACTCATCATTTCTATATATTTTTCACAGTCAGCCATGCTTCACACCTCCTTTGCATTCTTTGACGAAAGACCAAACGAAAAGTTCCCGTCCGTCGTAAGTATCGCACATAGCCGTTTTCGCGCGCGGAATATCCGGGACTTTACTGTTCCTTCTTCAAGCGCAAGGGCTTCGGCAATCTCCTCGTAGCTCAGTCCGTCGATTTCGCGCAGGAGAAGTATCGTCCGATAGTCCTTCGGTAGGCTCATAAGTCCGCGGTTGACCGCCTCCCGCAGTTCTTTTTTCTCCGCAAGCGTTTCGGGGGAGAAGCGTTCATCGGGAATTTCGAGCTCTTTATCGTCGTCCTCCTCGCTCATATAAGTAAGCGAGCCGTGCGACCTTCGCCCCTCGGAACGGAGGAAATCGAGGCAGACGTTTGTCGTGAGTCTGTACAGCCAAACCGAAAAGCGGCTTTCACCGCGGAAAAGAGCTATTGAATTGTAAGCCTTGATAAACGCTTCCTGCGACATATCGAAGGCGTCCTGTTCGTTGCCGACCATACGCAGAGCAAGGTTGTATACCTTTGTCTGGTTTTCAAGAACGAGCTTTTCAAACAAAGCCTGATTTCCGTTCTGGATTTTTGCGATGAGTATATTCTCTTCCTCACGCGTCATAGATTCACCTCAATTCTCTTTTTATCAGCCTGGCCAAACTATATATATCTTCCAGCGTCTCCACGCGTACCGCCTGGTTCTTATAATAGCCCGAATGCGGAACGCCGTGCAGATACCACGCAAAGTGCTTTCTTGCCTCAAGGCAGGCAATCTTTTCGCCCTTGAATTTTGCGGCTTGCTCAAACTGTCCGACCGCGAGGTCTATTCTTTCCGAAAGAGGCGGCATCGCGGGCAGAGGCTCCCTCCGGAGAAGAGCGTTTGCTCTTGCGAATATCCACGGGTTTCCGAAGGCTCCCCGAGCTATCATCGCCATGTCGCAGCCCGTGTACCGCAGGATTCGCACCGCGTCCTCAGGCTCAAAAACGTCTCCGTTTGCGAAAACAGGTATGGAAACCGCCTTTTTCACATCGCGGATGATGTCCCAGTCTGCGACTCCTGCGTACATCTGGGTCTTTGTACGCCCATGTACAGTAATGGCCGAAGCGCCGGCCTCCTCGCACATTTTACCGAATTCGACAGCGTTGACGCTGCCCTTGTCCCAGCCTTTGCGGAATTTGACCGTTACGGGAACTCCCGCTCCGCGCACGACGGCTTCTATGATTCTCTGCGCCTTTTCGGGCTCACGCATGAGCGAACAGCCGTCCCCGTTGCCCGCTACTTTGCCCACGGGGCAGCCCATGTTGATATCAATGATGTCCGCGCCAGAAATCTCCCGCGCAAGTCCGGCCGCCTCGCCCATGAATTCCAGTTCGCTGCCGAAAATCTGAGCCGCGCAGGGGTGCTCGTTTCCGCCGATCTCAAGAAGGCTTTTCGTCTTTACATCCCTGTAAACCAGAGCCTTGGCGCTCACCATCTCGGTGCTTGTATAGGCCGCTCCGGCTTTTCGGCAGACCTCGCGGAACGCAATGTCCGTAACTCCCGCCATCGGCGCGAGCGCGAGAAGCCCGTCTATTTCAACGTCAGCTATTTTTATCATTATTACTTCCTAAAATCTGATGTCCAGCCCGACGGGACAATGATCGCTGCCGAATATCTCGGGGCAGATAAAAGCCTTGTAAATACTGTCCCGCAGCCTGTCCGATACCACAAAGTAGTCGATTCTCCAGCCGATTCCCTTTTCTCTGGCGTTCATCCGGTAGCTCCACCAGCTGTAGGCGCCCGCGGTGTCGGGGTAAAGGTAACGGAAGCTGTCCGTGAAGCCGGCGTCCAGAAGCTCCGTGAATTTGGCGCGCTCCTCGTCCGAAAAGCCCGGGTTTCCCCTGTTGGTCTTCGGGTTTTTGAGGTCGATTTCCTCATGTGCGACATTCATATCTCCGCAGATTACGACGGGCTTAACTGCGTCCAGCGCGCTCACATGGGCGCGGAAAGCGTCGTCCCAGCTCATACGGTAATTAAGGCGCTTAAGCTCCTCCTGTGCGTTTGGTGTGTAGACGCAGACAAGATAGTATTCCTCAAACTCGAGCGTTATGACGCGGCCTTCCGCGTCGTGCTCCGGCAGACCGAGACCGCACGAAACGCTTAAAGGCGAAAGCTTTGTAAACACGGCAGTTCCCGAATAGCCCTTTTTCTCTGCGTAGTTCCAGTAAAGCTCATAGCCCGGCAGATAGAGCTCGAGCTGCCCCTGCTGGAGCTTCGTTTCCTGAAGGCAGAACACATCCGCCCCGAGTCCATAAAAAATGTCCTCGAAGCCCTTGTTCATAACTGCGCGGAGTCCGTTGACGTTCCAGGAAATGAACCGAATCATCGCTTCTCCTTCTTTGCTACCAACCTATTAATTTTTACGCCCTGCTCGTAGAATTTCGCCTCATAGTCGGTCATAACTCCGACGGCGCCGTTTGCGTGAAGGTCCCTTGTCAGCTCCGAGAGCGTCCACCCTTCCCGTATAAACGTGTCAACTGAGTATTCGAAAAGAGGCGCGTTGTCGGTTTTGAAGTGTATCTCGCCCTCCGGCTTCAAAACGCTTTCGTAAAGCTCCAGAAAGCCCGGCGATGTGAGCCTGTGCTTCGCGTCGCGGTTCTTTGGCCAAGGGTCGGAAAAATTCAGAAAAATGCGGTCGACCTCGCTCTGCGCAAAAATAACGGGCAGCGCGAGCACGTCCGCATCGATGAAGCGGACGTTTTCGATGCCTCTGTCAAAGACGCGCTCCATGCCGATAATCATGGCGTCGGCCACTTTTTCGATCGCGACGAGCAGTACGTGCGGGTTCTGCTCGGCTGTATCGGCAGTAAAACGCCCCTTGCCGCAGCCAAGCTCTAGCCAGAGAGCCGAGTATTCGGGATAATTTTTAAGCCACGTGCCCTTGAGGGCTGCGGGGTCTTTAATCTCGACATGAGCGCAGCGCTCCATGCGAGGAACAAGGTTTGGTTTTCTGCGAATTCTCATCGGGTCCATCACGCTCCTTCCGCGATAATACCATATGTGACGGGAAACATCAACAAAAAACCGTTGCAGATTTGTCGTAACTATGATAGTATATCAAAGCTCCTGACACATATATACCGCGTATCGGAGGCATATTTCCGGGTGTGGCGCAGCTGGTAGCGTGCGTGGTTTGGGACCACGAGGCCGCAGGTTCGAAACCTGTCACTCGGACCAATTTTGAGGAAAAACCGCCTATATAGGCGGTTTTTCTGCGTTAAATGTTCGGAATTTATAAGTGCATTTCTAATTGATTGCAGCAATTAGAAGCAGGAAAATATGCTCGCCGGTGGAGTCCTTCCGCCGCCGATTCTGCCAAAATTCCTAATTTATCCCTAATGGGAGTAAAATCGGCAATCATACGCCCCTTTTTGACATTTATATTAAGATTACTTCCAGTTCCAACTATAATTAATTAACGGCAGGCCTTGCGCCTGCAGACCATAGCATAAGCCCAGCCGTGCAAGTTTTCGCGCGGCTGTTTCTGGTTATAGCAATAATGAGAAGCAAGATATGGGAGACATAATTACGAAAGGAAGTTACTTATGAGCATATATAGAGCTAACGCCTTCGTATCGGGTATTGCCAGTAGGTAAATAATATGCTGTTCAGAAAAAAGAAAAAAGTCATTCCCGAGAAAAAGGGCCAAAAAGATGCACACAACATAAGAAAAAGCAAGACTGTCTCATAGAATACCCTTCAATCAAAAACGAGGCCCCTTCCCGTTGGGAAGCGGGAGACATATATGATGAAGATGATTTTTGCGATAAATAAGTTTAATTGGGAGCAATCGAAAGGTCAGAAAAATGATATAAACATAGCCGCGCTTAATTTATTAAGCGCGGCTATTCCGTTTGAAATCGTCTTAGGTTTTTTCAAAAGCGGTCATTCATTTCAATCACAGTCACTTGTGAATGCTCAAATTCTGCTTCCAAATCTCACTAACCAAATAAGCATTGACACTTAACCTCTGATTTCTGAATAACTCTGTTAAAAACCTTTTGATTAGTCCGAAAGGCCATCAGGGAAGGCAGGAGAGAATAAATCCGCCCAGTACTCCTCCGGCAATTGATGCAAAAAGGGTCGGAACAGACTTCTTGAAGCTTCCTTTATTGTAAATGCCATTAGCGATTAAACCGATGCCGACGGCCCATGCCTGATCAACCCACGGTGCGTTTTCCCCCTGTACAATGGCGCCGGCGCCGTGGTTCAAAAGCCAGCCCATTCCGATAATGAAAGCACCGCAGACCAGAATTCCAATCGTTTTGCCCTGTCCGGCAATTCTCCCCCATACAAAGCTAAGTACAAACGGGAATATGAAACCCGCGGCTATCGTTGTGATTATCCCAGTTGTTGTCATATTATACACCTCCAGCTTTTCTTTTAGACGGTAACATCTTTTGATGTCTTGGATTTAACCTTCGCGCTGATTGCGTCATTCACCATGCCGGCAGCAATGCCGCCGAAAATTGCACCGATTGCGACAAGCCCGAGGGTCGGAAGTGCGCTGACGATGCTCAGTCCCTGGAAAACGCCCATCATGGTACCGGCGACAGCGATACCCACTGCCTGGTCTATCCACACGCCGCCGTCCGGGTTGTAAATGACGCCGGCATCATGGTTCATGATTGCAGCAACGCCGATTGTGACCATTGCCGCCAGCCAGCCGCCCATCAACCCGTATGCACCAACAAGTTTACCCCAAATAGAAAACACAAAGATTCCGGCGATTGCAGCGCCGATGAGTGTTCCGATATGTCGTTTCATATATATTCCTCCCAATAAGTTCTTTTTTTGATTTGCTGCCGTATTGCCTTTAGAACTGCACTAAAGCGGGCGTGTCTGCCGGATCGAGCAGAAGCTGCTTCATCTCGGCGTCCAGCTTGATAACGGAAATCGAGAATCCTGCCATTTCAATCGATGTCATAAAATTGCCGACATAAGTTTTGACCGTCTTCACGCCCTTCGATTCAAGAACCTCCGCAACCCTGCGATTTACAACATACAGCTCCATAAGAGGCGTTCCGCCGAGACCATTCACCATAACAGCGACCTCATCGCCGGATACCAAAGTCAGGTCTGCAAGTATCTTTCCGAGCAGGTGATCAACGGTTTCGTCGGCCGTGCGGATGGCTTCACGGTGAGTGCCGGGCTCTCCATGGATTCCCATGCCTATTTCAACTTCGTTTTCGGCAAGGGTAAAGCTGGGCTTGCCGGCTTCGGGTACGGTGCAGGGCGAGAGAGCCATGCCCATCGAGCGCACATTGGCAATTACTTTTTCGGCAACCGCTTTTACTTCCGCCAGGCTTCCGCCTGCCTCTGCCTTGGCGCCTGCGAGCTTATGCACAAAGAGCGTTCCGGCGATACCTCTGCGGCCGGTTGTCCAGGTGCTGTTTTCAACAGCGACATCGTCGTTGGTTATGACTTTTTCAACCTTGATGCCTTCCTCTTCCGCCATTTCAGCCGCCATTTCGAAGTTCAGCACATCGCCGGTATAGTTTTTGATGACCAGCAGCACCCCTTCTCCGACATCAACCGCTTTGATTGCTTCGAACACCTGATTGGGTGTCGGAGAGGTGAAGACCGCTCCGGCCACTGCGCCATCAAGCATGCCCTTACCGACAAAACCGCCGTGAGAGGGTTCATGCCCGCTTCCTCCGCCGCTGACCAAGGCAACCTTCTTGGCCGGTGAGCCTGCACGTACCAGGACATCAAATCCCTCCACCCGACGCACATACTGTGGATGAGCCGCAACGATTCCTTTTAGCATTTCGTCTACGACAGCGCTTGGTTTGTTAATGATCTTTTTCATGTTTTCGGCCTCCCTAATTATTTTTGAAAATCGAGTTTTCATCTATATAAGGAGCAAGAAGCGTGCCAGATGTTTTTTTGACGTAACAGGCGCTTTTTTGACGCTAATTTCTCTGCCCGTTGGAAGAATGTATCAAGGCGGGCGCTTGCCTATGATACTATTTTCTATGGCTGTGATAATTTATCATTGAGTAATTTGTTAACGCTATTTCCATGCATATTCAGCATTTTGCTCAGCAGAAGCAAACTTTTTCTCTATTTTTACCTGTTAGTCCCCGCACTGTGCGCTTGTCCTCTTTTCAGACGCCTAAGGTGTTGAAGCAAAACCTTGCATCTGCCTCTCCAAAAAAACTAGGAACAGTCAAATGACCGTTCCTAGAAACGTCTGATATGCGGCGGAGGACTCGCGGCCCCCGCGAAAATCAGACCAATAGCTTAGTAACCTCATCGGCATTAAGCTGTGACAGCGCTCTTGTGACTAGGGCTTTGTCAAACGTAATGCTTCTGACTTTTTCCTTGACTTTCGGTATGGAGGGGGCGCTCATGCTCAGCTCGTCAAAGCCCATAGCAACCAGCAGCCGTGAAGCGACCGGGTCCCCTGCCATTTCACCGCACATGCCCACCCAAATATTGTTTGAATGCGCCGCGTGGACAGTGATATCAATCAAATTCAGAACCGCCGGATGGTAGGGGCTGTAGAGTTTGCTGACGCTCGGATTCCCACGGTCTACCGCCAGGGTGTACTGAGTCAAATCGTTGGTTCCGATACTGAAAAAATCGCACTCTTTAGCTAAAACCGGCGTCATAAGAGCTGCTGCCGGCGTTTCCACCATGATTCCGATCTGTATCTGAGAGACATATTTCCTGCCCTCGCTTTCGAGCTCAGACATAGCCTGTCGGATTATCGCCTTGGCTTCGAGTATTTCCTCCAGACTGATAATCATGGGCAGCATAATGGCTGCGTTGCCGTAAACTCCGGCCCGCAGAATAGCCTTGATCTGCGTGAGGAAGATATCTGTCCGCTCAAGGCAGATTCTTATAGCCCTCCACCCCAGAAAAGGATTTTCTTCCTTTTTTATGTTGAGATACGGCAGGGGTTTATCCCCTCCGATATCCATAGTTCTGATTACACAAAGTTTGTCGCCGCACTTTTCAATCACATATTTGTAGGCCGTATACTGCTCTTCTTCGGTTGGGAGGGTTTCTCTTCCCATGAAAACGAATTCTGTTCGGAACAGTCCGACGCCGTTGCAGCCGTATTTAAGCGCATTATCAATATCCTTCGGGTTTCCGATATTTGCAGCCAGGGTAACGCCGACCCCGTCAAGCGTCACGGCCGGAAGCTCGGAAAGACTTAGGTAGTATTGGTTTAATTCCAGTTCCTTTTTTACTTTCTCGGTATAGTTTTCCGCGGTGCTCTCATCAGGATTGATTATTACGGTCCCCTGATTGGCGTCCAGCACTATCCGCGTATCGTTTTCTAAACGTTTAACCGCTTCTCCAAGCCCTACGACCGTCGGAAGTCCTTTAGCTTTTGCAATGATTACGGCATGTGATGTCGTGCTTCCGTGTCCGATGATTACCCCCGTAACCTTACCGTCGGGTAAATCGGCAATAACGCAGGGGTCGATTTCTTCTCCGCAGATAATCAAATTTCCCCGATCAAAGTCCGGCTGCCCGATACCCAGCATTTCATGCACGATTTTTTTTCCTACATCTTTAATATCTGCCGCCCGTTCTCTCAGGTAGGCGTCCTCTATATCAGCAAACATTTGCGCCATTTCTTCACTTGTTTTCAAAACGGCAAGAGGTGCTGACATATGATGCCGTATTTTTTCCACTATCCCTGCTTTGAGGACAGGATCCAGAATTATGCCTTGATGCGCCTCCAGAATAGCCAATTGCTCCTTTTGATTTTTGTCCTTTGCATTATTCACTGATTCTTCAAGCTCAGCGGCAACCTTTTGCTGTACCGCGTAATACTTCTTTTCTTCCACTTCCGGAGCGGCCTGCGCATATTTCGCAAGTTCCTTGTCCAGATCGGTACTGAGCACCAATACCGTCCCGACGGCGACCCCCGGCACAGCTCCTTTTCCTTTGATAATTTCCGCCATGTCCTGCACCTACTCCTCGTAAAACTTGTTTTCAACCAAGTCCTGTATAGCCGCCATACATTCAAGCTCATCCGGACCGTCTGCGATGACAACGAGAGGACAGCCGCCTTTGACCCCCATAGTCATTACCATAATTATGCTTTTTGCGTCAACGGTTTTACCGTTTCCCTGCAGCGTTACATTGCTTTTATATTTTAAAGCGATTTTTGTCAGAGCCGACGCCGGTCTGGCGTGCAGACCCAATTCATTCGTCAAAACCATATTTTCCTGAATCACAAGTTTTCCTCCTAAAATGCCCTGTCTGTGTCGTTGACAGCTTAATACGCATTGATCTTGGTTTATAATTTCAGCATTGAGCGGGCGCTTTCTGCCGCAGCAGCAACTTCGTCAACCGAAAACCCAGCGGAAGCCTGCACCGCTGCGCAGACGGCGCCTTCAACGAGTGGCGCATCCGCAATTTTAATGAGGCGCCGCTCCTTCTCGTCAAGAAGCTCCAATGCCGTGTACGTACTCAGCACAGCGCTTCCGAGATCGACAAGCACAACGACCCCGTCGCCGCTGTCTGCTCTGATAAGCGCTTCCATGATTTTAATTGCGTCCGTCCCGAGTTCGCCATTTTCAATCCCGCCGCAAGCAATTATTCTTACGCTTTTATCCGCCATCTGGTCTGCCATAGCTTTGACGCCTTCCGCCACCTTGCCGCTGTGAGATATAACAACAATTCCAACCATTACAATGCCCCCTATCCGTTTTTGCGGCAAAAATCGGTCAAGGCTTCTAAAATCAGCAGCGACGATGTCGCTCCCGGATCCTGGTGTCCGATGCTTCTCTCGCCGAGATAACTTGCCCTTCCCTTTTTAGCGATAATAGTTTTCGTGTATTCGACGCCCTCTTTTGCCGCGCTGCAAGCTGATTCCAGACATTCCAGCAGGCTTTTGCCGTCTTGAATACCTTTCTTCATTGCTTCGTATGCAGGCTCCAGAGCATCAATCATGGTCTTTTCTCCGCGGACAGCCTTTCCTCTTTCCTTAATTCCCTCAGTCGCCGCGAGAAGCATTTCTGAGGCGAGCTGCGCATCGACGACGGTTTTACCGGCCGCCGGTATAGCCGCCCGCATGAAGGCCGTACCGTAGAGCGGACCCGAAGCTCCTCCTACGCTGGAAAGCAGAGCCATTCCGATTTTTTTCAGTCCTGCGGACAAATCGATATCCGGCTCGGCGTTAAGCTTTCCCATAACCGCTTCAAAACCTCTCGCCATGTTGATTCCGTGGTCGGCATCCCCTATTGCTCCGTCCAGGTTCGTCAGAAAATCCTTGTTCGTATCAATCGATTGCTTAATAGTCTGTATCGCCATAAGAAACATTTGGTTCATCAGGTAATCCCTCTTTCATGTATTCAGTTTATTTCCACTCATATGTCTAGCAAGAAGTGTGCCAGATTAAATCGTTGTCGCGAACCGCATTTTTGCTCGATTTCAAAATCCATATTGCGATTATTTATCAGCCTGTCCGTTTCTTATGATACTTATTTCCTGCTCTGATACTTTATCCCAGGCAACTGTCTTTTCAATACCATATTTCTGAGCCTTCGCAGCAATGGTTTTATGGGTAAGACCAAGGGCCTTCCCCGCCGCGTTGTAGCTGCCGTACCGTTCAAGAGCCGCTTTAATGATGATTTTTTCATAGTCGTCCCAAGGCAAAATAACGCTGTTCTCATTGAGGAAGCTTCCGGGGGTCTTTGTTTCCGCTTCCATGACCTCGTCTCGGATATAGCTGGGCAGATCCTTTACCTCGATATCGTTTCCGTCCAGTAAAGTCATGGTTCTTTCCAGGACATTTTCCAGTTCCCTGACATTGCCGGGCCAGGCGTACCTCAGAAGCGCCTCCATAGCGTCGCTTTTGATTCCTATGGTGCCCTTCCCGAGTTCTTTGCTGATTTTCATAATAAAGGTTTCCGTAAGCTGCGGAATATCCTCTTTTCGCTCCCGGAGAGCCGGCAGAATAATCGGAATAACGTTTAGCCTGTAATACAGATCCTCGCGGAATCCGCCCCGCCTTACAAGCTCTTCCAGATTTTGATTTGTAGCCGCGATAATTCTGACATCAACCTGTATGGTTTCTTCTCCGCCAACCCTTTGAAACTCCCTCTTTTGAATAATCCTTAGGAGCTTTGCTTGCATGTCCTTCTCCATTTCTCCGATTTCATCAAGAAAAATGGTTCCTTTATTCGCAAGCTCAAATTTTCCAAGCTTTGTCTTGATGGCACCTGTAAACGCACCCTTTTCATGCCCAAAAAGCTCGCTTTCCAGCAATGTGGAGGGTATGGCCGCGCAGTTTACGCGAATAAAGGGCCCCGAAGCCCTAGGGCTTGAAAAATGAATGGCCTCGGCAAAAAGTTCCTTTCCTGTTCCGCTTTCTCCCCTGATCATGACGGTATAAATGCCCTCGGCGGCCTTGGCCGCGACTACCATGGCGTCATTTATTTTACAGCTGGCGCCAATGATCTTTTCAAAAGCCGGCCCGGGTTTTTTGGTTCTCATAAGCTCATGCTCCAGATACTCCGCCTTCGCGGAGACCTTATTCAGCCTGTCCATGAGATTTTGCATTTCCGTGATATCGTTAACAACGGAAACTACTCCGAGTATCTCCCCGTCGACGATAATGGGATTGACATTGGCAATCGTGGTAACACCGTTGGCTTTCTTGCTGATACATCCCAGAATTTGCTTCCCGGTTTGAAGCACTTTGCTCCTTGCTCCGTCCGGAGAGATTTCATCGATTTTTCTGCCGATGAGCTGCTCTTGTTCCTTCCCCAATATTTTCAGGTAGGCCGGATTAACGTAAGTTATCTGGCCTTCCTTATCAAGAACACAGATTCCTTCCTGCATGGACTCCAGCGTAAGCAGGTATTTTTCTTTTAGTTCCCGGACTTCCTTGAGCTGCCAGGAAATCTTTGCAAACTTGGAGATGTCCTCGAAGGTGCATACGGCCCCCTTTGATACGCCCTCCACCATGATTGGCGTAACATTCTTGACAATAATGGAATGTCCGACGCTTTGCCGGGTTCCTATTTCCGCTTCATGGGTCAAATTTATCCGGTCTAATCCTGTCCCCGGGATAACTTCCGTGACATCCTTGCCCATGACGCTCCGTGCGTGCATCCTGAAAATTCTTTCCGCCACGGGGTTAAACAAGGTAATCCGGTTGTTCTCGTCCACAACAATCAGACCATTGGCGATGCTGTTGAAGATTTGCTCTGCCGTTGCGACATTGTCCTGCAAAAGAGTATCCATGTTTTGAATGGTAGAATTATCCGTGATCGTGAAATCGCTCTCCAGAAAGGCCTGCATTTCAGCCGCTGCCAACTCCGGATTTTCGCCTTCCGCAATTACATAAACCTCATCGCCGGGACGGATTTTCATGGACGTCAAAATAAGCAGGCTGCTTAAAGGAATTTTTTCTGAGTGCATGTTTTGAATGTAAAGCTGAACGTTATATTTGTTCTGAAGCTCGTAGGTCTTTTGCACCACCATTGCCGCAACTCTGGCGTGCAGTCCCTTCTTGTGCCTGAATATTATCTTATTACAGACAAAACCTTCATTCATAAACCCGACTTCCTTTCCGTTTCTTTATAAGTTTAGGCGACCGCCTGATTGTTATTTAATGCCTATGTCCCTTCAAAATTACCATCAATTTCTCCGTCATTCCAAGTAACTATTGCCTTTGATTACGTTATCTCCATTGTTATTTAATGCAATTAACGTGCCAGCCTGAAAACAGCGCGAATAGCGGGCATTTTTGATACTTGTGGGAATATTTTATCAGGCTCGTCCGCAATCCTGATATTTTATTACCATATTGATACTTTTTACTATAGCAGTTCAGCGGGCTTTTGCAACTGGTTTTGGTGGTCGTCCGCACTATTCCGCATAGAAAATTCATTAAAAAAGCAATAAACTCAGAATTTACAAGTCGTTTTCCTTGTAAATTCTGAGTTTAATATGAGGGGAGTTGGACCCCCACACGGTTTTTTGCTCGTCAGTACCGTCTTCTTCTTTCTACTGCGGGGATATTCTGTTCGGAACGGTATTTCGCAACGGTTCTGCGGGAGATGCTCGTACCCTGCTTTGTCAGTAATTCCGCAATCTGCCCGTCAGTCAGCGGGCTTGCCTTTTCCTCCGAATCTATCATTTTTTTCAGTGCATCTTTTACGTCACGAGAGGACAATTCGCTTCCCGACTCTTGATTCAGCCTGCCCGAAAAAAAGCGCTTCAGTTCGAAGAGACCTTTGTTGCATTGAAGATGCTTGTCGCTGACCGCTCTGCTGACAGTAGACTCATGGAGCTCCAGTTCCTGCGCGACTTCCTTAAGGGTAAGGGGTTTCAAGGAATCATGCTCCGTTTCAAAGAAAGCGGCCTGTTTTTTAACTATGCATTGAACAACTCTTGTTAGGGTATTCTTCCGCTGCTCCAGGCACTTGATAAACCACTCGGCATCTTTGATTTCATTCTGATAAAAGCTATACTCTTTGAATTCTTTTAGCCCTTCCGCCACCATCTGACGATTGGCCTCGCTTACTCCGAGAGGAGGAAGCTGCTCCTCGATCAGCTGAACGTCGAGTCCTCCGCCTTTTTTTATTACCAGAACATCCGGAAAAATGTACTTGGTCCAACCACTGCTGCAAAAGCCCCTGCCCGGTTTTGGCTCAAGGCTTTTGATTATTTCGGATTTTTGAACCACCTCGTTGACAGTCATCCCTGTTTTTTTTGCTATTGATGCAATTTTATTGGCGCCCAAATCGTCAAGATAATGCTCAACCAGGTCAAAAACGCCGGGGTCGCCGCAGCCTGCAAGCTTCAATTGACTCAGCAGGCATTCCTTAAGGTCAGAGGAACAAACTCCGGGCGGATCAAACGCCTGAATGCGCTTGATAACGTCGTCAACATCGTCGAGATAAACGTTCAGGTTTTCGGCAACGTCCCATATGCTGACTCTCAGGTAGCCGTTATCATCAATATTGTCGATAATGTACTGACCGATTGCAACCTGTTCGCTGTTGAGGCCTGCTGTGTGAAGCTGCAATAACAGGTACTCTTGCAGGGAAGGCTGAGTCATTGATTTATCGGGAGCAAAGCTGAACAAATCCGCCTTACCGGTCATGGTTCTTTCTTGATATGAAGTCTTATAGGTCTCGTCGTTGTCTTCCTCCTGCTCTTCTTCAAAGCTATCGGAAAATTGAGAACTGTCTCCGGCGCTCCTTTCAACCTCTATTACTTCGAGCATCGGGTTCATTTCCATCTGGTTCTGAATACATTCCATCAGCTCCAGATTGTTCATTTTTAGTACTTCCAACGCCAATCGCATCTGCGGCGTCATCAACATTTTTTGTGATTGGTCTAAAAACAAATCCAACCCGTTTTCCATTTTGACCCACTCCTGTCGGTAGAAATCATCCGCGCAGTTCTTTATATTCTTTTGAGAGTGCCGATATGGCCCGCACGCCAGTCGCATCTGCAGTCGCTTTCAGCGCTAAATAAACCGACATTTGCGCGCTTTTGATTGCGCGCTCATCAGTAACCGCTTTTGTCAGCGTGTTTTCATGTTTTCGCTATGGGATTGGTACATCTCAATTTGTAATTATATTGCAGTTTTCGGAAAAGCACCATATTATATTTATCAATTTTCGTTGATTCCTGTGTTTTTCAGGAATTTTTGTTTCTTTGCCCAATCAGTAGCCTTGCCATCCAGGCAATCAATTCACACTGCGGCGTAGGTATTCCGGAGTACACAGGCTTCTTACAAAGACCTTCTTTCCGTTACCCCTCACTGGAGTACCGGGCGTTGATTACTCCGTTCATGTTTTCGCCTCCCCGAGCATCTTGATAAGCGTTTGTTTCAGACGCTCATTCATTGGGGAAAGCATCGAGGGGCAGTCAGCACTGTCCCTCGATGCGTATTTTACAACCTTACAAAGTCCGCTTTGCTGAAAAGTACCGTCTGTTCCTTCATTGAAATCTTGCCGACCTGATACCCATACGCGGTCAGCTCCTTCTTGTAAGTCAGAAAGGAGTGGTCGAGCGGCACTCCGGCGATACTGCCGATTTCATCAAAGGTCAGGCGGAAAGACTCCTCCCCGCGCTTCTGGATATATTCCCACAGGGCGTTATATTTACTCATGTTTGTTCACTCCTGATTTTCAAACATCGGTTCCAGAACCTCTTTGATAAAATCGATTCTGCCCCCGGGGCGCGGCATGAACAAAGACGCGATGGCAACGACCAAATTCTTCTCCGGATTCACATAAATCACGTTTCCGCCGTCCCCCATAGCCGCATAGCTGTGTTCCTTTTCGTCGATGACCCACCACAGGTAGCCGTATTTCAGCCCCAGCTCGTCCCAGCGGCTGTGCTCCCGGGTGCTCTCGTCCACCCATTCGGCGGACACAAGTTGCTTTCCGTTCCATGCTCCGCGATTTAAGTAAAGCTGACCGATTTTTGCCATCTCCGCGGGTGTCAGGAAAAGGCCCCAGCCTGCCGTGTTGACTCCCTGCGGGTCCGCAACCCAGCCGCTGATGTTGCTCTCTTTCATCATAATGGCAAGCTGCTCTTCCTTGCTGTGAAACTCCACGTTGCTGTCAACGCGGATGTCCAGCGGCGCGAACAGGTTTTCACGGGCGAAATCGAGTACGGAGCGGCCGGTCGCCTTTGTCAGGATGCCCGTCAGTATGTCCGGCCCAATGAGGGGAGTATAACGAAATCTGCCGATTTCCCCCTTTCCGCCCAGCAAATCCAACGAGGCTTTTACCCAGCTTTCGCTTGTAAAATACTTTGTGTACGGCGCCGACTTATATTTATACGGCGCGGTCATGGTCAGAATGTCCCGTATCGTGACGTTCTGTATCGTTTTTTCTCCGCGTTTCACTGTGTAATCCGGAAAAAAGTCCAACACCTTCCGGCCAACGCTTTTGATATAGCCTTTATCTATAGCAATACCCATCAGCACATTTATAACACTCTTCGTCACCGAAAACACATGAAGGGCGCGCTCTGCGGTGTATCCGTTGAAGTACTCTTCATATACCGTTTGGCCGTTTTTCTGCACGACCATGCCCGCGATATTACCGTAGTCACGGCAAATCGTCTGATTGAGTTCTATGGTTTTTTCTTGATTCATGCCATCCGTTTCCTTTATTTTGTTCTAAAGGATATCCTTAAAAGATACGATAAATCCATTAAAAATCTTTTGCAAGAGGTATTAAAAAAAAACTTTAAATACTTCAGTTCCCGCGTCGCACACGTCTCCCTGCGGATTTCCCCAAAGTAAGATACGGCAGGCAAAAAGTCCGTTTCCCCGCGACAGCTGGGTAAAATGCATAAAAAAGGTGATGAGCCGAGCCCATCACCTTCCTGATTGCGTTTGGTATTATACCAGCTGCCCCGGCAGCTTCAGTTTTTCCTTCTGAGGAAAGTGCGCGTCAAATGCTTCCGCTTCCTTTTCGTCGACATAGTACCCTTCCGGGTCTTGGTATACGCCGGTGATTCCGTCCAGAAATCCGTCGTCCAGTTCCTTAATCAAAAAGTATGGGACTTCATTCTCCCTCGGATCCGCGTAATAGTGTATGCCCTTTGTGCTGGCCACAACAAAGCCCGATTTGCCATAGAAGCCGATATTGCCTGTGATTGCAAGCGCACCCGCGCCGAGTTTCTTTGCGCCGTCCATTGAACAGCGCAAAAGGATGCTTCCGTAACCCCTGCCCTTATACTCGGGCGCAATACTGATGGGACCGAAGGTCATAATCGGAACGGTTCTGCCGTCGTCCGCCTTGATTTCAGAGCGGGCATACATCACGTGGCCGATGATTTTGCCGTCCTTCTCCATTACGAGGTCCAGTTCGGGGACGAAATCCGCCCTGTCGCGATAGCAATGCAGAACATAGTGCTCGAGACACCCGGGACGGTAAACATTCCAGAATGCCTCTCGTGTTAGGTTTTCAACTTCTCTGTAGTCGTCTTTTGTTTCCTGACGAATCGTATAGTCATTTTTCATGGTCTTAATCCTCCTAAAATTGTTGACTGCCAATCTGGGGAGGCTTGTGTGAGATTATTTACGCAAACCTCCCGGTCAGCCAACAATCTCCAAGGTGTTGTTCTTCTTCAAACAGCGATCTCCTTAAATAAATGTTATATAATCAAGCCTTTCGGCCGGATTAACTGAAAAATGTTAAAGCAGCGGTTTTTTACGTTTCAACTCTGTTTAGCAGTTTTATTATAGCATAGCTGAGCGGAAAATCCACAGTATTTTTTCGTATTCGAGGGTCAAATAAAACAGGTGCCGCACCGCGCTCATTTAAATTATCCTCCTGATGACAGCCGGCATAATATGTGCGTAGAAGGAGGCTTTATAATGAGCAGATGGAATCCTTTTTGCTATTTTTTCCCTTGGGGTCCCTGCAGACGGCGGTGGCCGCAGCGCCCGCCGTGGAGACCGCCCGGTCCCCCTCCGGGACGTCCACCCGGACGCCCCCCCGGTCCTCCAAGGTATTGACTTGAACCGTTTTCCGTATCCGCAGCTTATCCGCGGATATGGAAGGCTCGGAATTCTTATTTCTCAGCAGAATAAAGCAATATGCCGGGTTTTCGGTCTGGCATATTGCTTTATTCGCTTTCAGGAGTTATAGTAATTCAAAAATCACATGTTGAGCCGAGAAAGGAAGATACGCCTTATGAAAACAATCGGATTGATCGGCGGAATGAGCTGGGAGAGTACCGTTACTTATTATCAGAATATAAATGAAACAATCCATGAGCAGCTCGGAGGGCTCCATTCCGCCAAAATCCTGCTTTACAGCGTGGATTTCCATGAAGTTGAAGCGTTGATGTCAAAAAACGAGTGGGACAAAAGCGCGGAACTCCTTACGGCGGCGGCGGTAAATCTTGAAAAGGCGGGGGCGGATTTCATTCTCATCTGTACGAACACTTTGCATAAGGTCGCGCCTCAGGTTCAGGCGAAACTCAGCGTCCCGCTCATCCATATCGCAGAAGTGACAGCCGAAGTATTAAAAGAAAACGGTATTTCAAAAGCCGCGCTGCTCGGGACAAAGCACACCATGAAGCAGGACTTTTACAAGGAAAAGCTCACCACCGCAGGAATTGACGTCCTTGTTCCTGACGATAACGACGTTGAGCTTCTCAACCGGATTATTTTTGACGAGCTCTGTCTGGGTATAGTCTCGGATAAATCGAAAAAAGAGCTTCTCCGTATCATTGCGCAAATGGCAGACAGCGGCGCACAGGGCGTCATCCTCGGCTGTACGGAAATCGGTCTAATAATAAGTCAAGAAGACACCCCTATTCCCGTTTTTGATACCACTCTGATACACAGCCGCAAGGCCGCAATGCTCGCGCTCGGGAAATAGCGCTTCTGATAAAAAGGAACCGAGCGTTGCCTGAAGAGGCGGCGCTCGGTTCCTTTTAAGCTTATTCAGCCTACTTCATCAGCGGAAAATATTCCTCCCAGCGGTGCTCGCGAATCGGCATGGGCTTATGATTGTCGAAATACAGCAGCAGGCACGGGCTGATGCCGTTATAACGCTCAAGCATTTCATATCCGGTAAAATGCCCTTCCGCTATGAGCCGCTTTGCTTTTGCGTGATAGTTATAGTAAATTGTGTTTTGCCTCCCTGTTCGCGCCGCATTTTTATTACTATTTTGCCTTGACCCTGATGTTCACCAGATTTATCACATCGTCGAGCACGGCTTTGTCTGTAACATTTATCATTAGCCAGCGTCCACCGCAGGAAAAGGGCGTTCTCTTATACAACGCCTGCGTGTATTCGGAATAAGACGAGAGCGTCTGCTCGACCTCGTTTGTCTCCTTGTTCCCAATCGTTACGAGCGCGATGAAGAATCCGTCCATCGGGTATAGCGTACAGAGAGACTTTCCGCCCTTCCTGTACTTGACGTTCCAGCCGGGCTGTGCCGAGCACTTGCTGTATGATAACTGAGGCGAAACCCTGTAGCCCGCCTGCAAAGCGGCGTTCAGCTCACGCCAAAGTCCGTTGCTGATGTACTTCTCTATATCCTCAAACGAGGGCTGATTGTTCGCTCCAAAAAGCAGGTTCCACTCCATGCTCTGCCCCTCCTAATACGCTTTTACTGATTATATCACTCGCCGCCGGCGGTTTCAACAAAATACCGACTGAACAGGAACCATATCGAGCACCGCACCGGCGTGTCTTTTTGCTGTTAAATTGCCTGTATCTCTTTGGCTTGCTTCCGTTTGATTCTGTTCAGGCACTCGGCCATGACAATCATCATAAGGACGATTGCGAGAAGGAAAAACGGGTACAGCTTCATGCTTACGCGCTCGGCGATAAGTCCGGCCAAAGGCGGCAGAAAGGTGCTGCCGATATAGGCGCTCGCCATCTGCAAGCCCATAATGGACTGGGATATGCCCTTGCCGAAATTTTCCGGCGTCGCGTGCAGAAGGCTCGGGAAAATCGGAGCGCAGCCCAGCCCTATAAGAACAAAGCCAGTACACAGGGCGAAATTCGGTAAAGGCAGCAGCATAACGACTATGCCAAGAAGCGCAACGATCTGACCCGCGCGTATCATATTTCGATCTCCGATTTTCATCGTAATAAAGCCGCTCAGAAACCGTCCTGCTGTAATGCCCCAGTAAAAAAACGATATCCATGTTGCTGCGACATCCGCAGACAGACCCTTTTCCATTACCATGTACGTGCTGCCCCAAAGCCCCGTCGTGGTTTCAAGCCCGCAGTAGCAGAGAAAGGCAACAAGCGCGGGTTTCAGACCCCTGACCCTTGAAATATCCCTCAGCTTAAGAGTTTTTGCTTTTTCCTGCTCATCTTTCTGCGAGGGCAGGCTCTTTTTCCATAGGGGCAGGGAAAGAAATAAAACAGCGGTCAGCGCGATTTGGATATAGAATATAAAGCGGAATCCGGAGTTCCAGCTGCTTCCTCTTGTCAGGCAGTAGCCCATGATATAAGGACCGAGCGAGGCGCCCACGCCCCAAAAGCAGTGCAGCCAGCTCATGTGCCTTGCCTTGTAGTGCAGCGCCACAAAATTGTTGAGAGCTGCGTCAACGGAGCCTGCGCCCAGACCGTAAGGGATTGCCCACAGACAAACAAGCCAAAATGAGTTAGAGTATGAAAAACCGATAAGCGCCGCCGCAGTCATCAGTACGCTTATCGCTGTTACTTTTCCCGTTCCGAGCCTGTTAATCAGTCTTGCGCTGAAGAGACTCGAAATAATCGTGCCTCCCGCAATTATCATCGCGACGATGCCCGCGTAGGAAACCGGCACCTGAAAAAGCGGGTACATACTGGGCCACGCCGAGCCCAAAAGGGCGTCCGGCAATCCAAGACTAATGAAGGATATGTATATAATGGCAAGTAAGAGCGTGAACATAGGCTTAATGTCTCCCCCGGAAGCATTTCCATATGTATATCGGAAGTGTCCGCAACCGTTTTTCTGCCAATTATAATATACTGAAAGAGACCGAATTGCAACTTCGGTCTCTTTCAGTATGTCCGGTAAATTCGCACCGCAAAAATATGAACGCCTCGGTTTTCTTCAGCCCGCGGGCTGCCTTTGCGAAGCTGCCTCCCGTCAGTTTCGGCTAATACCGCGACATCGCATCATACTGCACCCTTGCGGCGGCGCCTGCCATAGTACTTCTCGGCAGCAATCTCGAGGCAAAGCAAATAATCTTGTTTCCTGCGCCCGGAATAACGATTTTCTTGTTATGCAGCAGACCGTTCACTCCTGCCTTCGCCACCTTTTTTGCATCCATTGCATTCTTATAGTCTTTTTTTCCGGCACGGTCGGCAAATCTGGTACTGGTTGCCCCGGGACACAGAGCAGTTACGGTAATGCCCGAGTTTCTGGTTTCGTACCGTATTGCCTCCGACAGTGATAGCACGTATGCCTTGGACGCGTAATAGACAGAGATATAAGGTCCCGCCATAAACGAGCCTGTTGACGCAACGTTCAGTATTTTTCCGGATTTCCTGCCGAGCATATCCTTAATGAAGTACTTGGACAGAAGCGTAAGTGTAACAATGTTCAGATTGACAATTTCCATTAAGCGCTGCTCATCAAGTTCACTGAAGCATCCGCATAAACCGACGCCCGCATTATTAACAAGGACATCAACAGTCAGTCCCGCGTCTTGAATTTCCCGATATAATTCATACGCCGCCTCGGGCCTCGCCAAATCCTTTGAATAAACGGCAACCCTGACACCGTAATCGGAACAAATCTGTTTTGAGAGAGCGTTAAGGCGTTCAAGGTCTCTCGCAACCAAAATAAGATGATATCCCTGCTGGGCAAAAACCTTTGCCATTTCCAGACCGATGCCGCTGGACGCTCCGGTAATCAAGGCGGTTTTACTTTTTATCATGTCAACAACACTTCCGGTTTTTCATAGTTATATTGTCATTGTTTACATGGGTATTATATCTTATCATTACGAAATATCAAAGCAAATTTCTCAACGTCCAATTTCCCGACTTGAAGAATCAGATTAAGCGTTGTCACGAAGTTATAAACTGCTTTGAGCAATTTGGACGAATATAAGGGCAAGCAGATTAAAGTAAGACAATAAAAATAAGCAAAATCTATAAAAAAACAATGCACCGGATTTTTAAGTCTGGTGCATTGTTTTATTTTTTAATAAATCTTATCCTAGTGGGATTATTCATTAGGTTTAATAGCGTAAAACTATTTCTAACTAATATTCATAACATTTATTGTTTAATTTTAATATTTATTTTATGCACTATAATTTGACTCTTACTCTTATTAAGAGTACAGTAATAATACTATACCGTATTGAACCATTCTCTAATATCGCCGCAAACTACTAATAATGCTTAATAAAGGCAGAGCGTTAAGGCGAAATAGCCGTTGCGGAAAACAAGGCTGCGAAGAGAAAGCTCACATTATTACTTAATCAAATGAGCTTTAGGCACAGCTGATGGAGGACCGCTTGCGTTTAACACCTAAAATTATAGGGTATTATTGATATGAAATACTAGGCAAAGATTTTATAACTTGTTCAGATAATGGCGAGAAGCCAGAAGGAGTATTTTTCATGGAAGATACAATTATTAAAGCGACAGTCAGAAGCAACAACACAAAAATAGCAAAGAAGTCCGGCTTTATTCCGGGCGTTCTTAATGGGCCGGGAACAGCTTCAACCTCAGTAATATTCGAAATCATCCCATTAAATAAAATTATTGCAAAACATGGCAAAAACGCAAAATTATGGGTTGATTTAGATAATGAGAAAATATTTGGCTACATTAAAGAAGTCCAAAGACATCCCGTGGAAGGCAAAATTATTCATATTGCTATTCAATTGCTCTCTAAAGATCAGGAAGTCAAAATGGACCTTCCAATTATCTATCATGGAAGCGCAGAATTGGAACACAGGTTGCTTCAGTTACAAGTCTACAAATCAGAGATTAAAGTATCAGGAATAGGGGCTAACATGCCTGATTCAGTCACGGTTAACGTCTCTGAAAAACAGTCCGGAGACAACATAACTGCTATGGATTTTCATCTTCCTAAAGGGTTAATCATACTTGATTCGGAAGCTGAACTATATGCCGGTATAAAAACTATTAGAGATGTACAAGTCGAGGAGACTGAAGAAGTTAAGCCTGCATAACAACAAAGAATTAGTAAAACAGCATAGGACAAGGAGGGTGAAATCAAGTGGTTCTCCCTCCTTGTCCTATAAAAAGTTAAATATTGGAGCCATCGCCATAGCTGAAGCAACCTTCAAAATTTTCAAAGCAGAATTTATGTATCGGCGCAATTTCGACATCTTAGAGCGGCTGGAGCTTGGAGCTTAGAGATTATATAAACAGGTAAATCATGAATTTATAATAAGAAAGAATCCAGTTTGGGTTTAATGTTTTAATTATTTCCTCAATATGGTATGATAGTATACATATATTATTTACGCGCCAATTCCGGGAATGGCCGCGAAGGAAGCGGGGGTGATCACATGACCTATACCATCGGAATCTGCGACGACTGCATCGAGCAGGTGGATCTGCTTGCCGGTTTCCTGCGGGGCTGCGAGGATTATGGCGAGTTTCGCGTAATTCACGCAAGCGAGCCGGAGACTTTTTTTGAAACGCTGAAAACAGACCGGCCCGATCTGGTGTTCCTTGACGTGGATATGGCCGGCATGAGCGGGATCGAGCTCGGAGAAAAGATCAGAGCGCTCTACGAAAACACCGTTATCGTATACATAACCGGCTATGAAAAATACGCCTATGACGCGTTTCGGCTCAGGGCATTCCATTACCTGCTCAAGCCCGTGACCGTGGAACAGTTCCGTCAGGTTCTGAGCGAAGCGCTGGCATATATCCAAAAAGAGGATGCCGGAAAAACGGACAAGAAGATTTCTGTTCAAAATAAGGGCGAACTGCTGAACCTACCTTACCGGGACATCTGGTATTTTGAAAAAATTGGCCGGCAGATTAAAATCCATATGTTATTCCGCGAGGTCTATTATTACGACAACTTCAGCAGTCTGCTTGCGGAGCTTGACGGCGACGCGTTTGTGCAGTGCCATCAGGGGTATATCGCCAATGTGGATAAAATCCGGGCGTTCCGGGACAAAACGCTTTATCTGGACGGCAACGTCCAGCTTCCTGTCAGCAGAACCTTTGCCGAACAGGTCAAGGAAGTGCTGAAAAAGCATCTCTTCACCGGAGGTGCGCAGCTATGAGAGAGCTCGGAAACAGACTGATCGGCGACGAGAACAGCTTTTCGTTTGAGCAGAGGATTTTCAATTTTGTAATCCTCCTGAGCATCTGCATGACGGTCTTCGGCACCTTGCTTGATATTCATTACAGGGTCGGCATCTGGGTTGACCTGGTGTTTACCGGATGCTGGATTCTGACTTTTTATTTTTCTCGGTTTCACGCGCATTTTGACATTGTCTCAAAGATTTCAATCAGCATCTTCATTTTTGCCTACTTTCCGTACTACTGGACGTCCAGCGGCGGTATCAGCGGTACTTTCCCAGGGTTTGCAGTAATTTTTATCGCCATTCTCTGTATCATATTAAAGGGTAAATTCCGAATTTTCATGACCGTTTCCATGCTGGCGGTGGCTGTGCTGCTGGTCTGCGGCGATATTTATCATAACGGAAGCCCGGGAAACACCACGAATCTGATTTTCTCCGGTGTGCAGATTTTGTTTATCATGGTTTCAATGGCGATTCTGACCATATTCTATTCCGATATTCACAGGAAAGAAGAAGCAAGAAGCGAAGCCTATGCCAAAGCCATTGAGGAGCATTACCGCCAGCAGCTCTATTACATGAAAAATCTGGAGGAGATGACAGACCGGCTGAAAGCGGAGCGGCACGACTTCAACCATCACCTCGGCGTTATCTACGGTCTGCTGGAATCGGGAGACGCGGACAAGGCCGGTGAATATGCTTCGCAGCTTGTAAAAACAGCCGGCGAATATCAGAATCTTGTGAACGTCCCCTATCCTATGGTACGGGCGATGCTCAACTACAAGCTTTCCGCCGCAAAGGATAAAAACATCCGGCTGATGCTGCATATCGGCGTTCCGGAAGGTCTTGTGCTGCCCGAATTCGACCTCACTGTCATTCTGGGAAACCTCTTGGACAATGCCATGGAAGCCTGCATGACCGTCGATGAAAATGACCGCTACATTGGCTTCAATATGTTCTATAAGCCGGATTATCTTATCATTCAGACCGAAAACCCGGCAAATGACGCATCGAAGCCACAGAGCGGAAAACACAGTACCACAAAGTCCGACGCTGAAAATCACGGCTACGGTCTGCGCAACATAGAGTTTCTGGCGCATAAGCACAATGGGTTTATGAAGACTGCGCGGGAAAACGGCGTGTTCAAAGCAGACGTCGCCATCCTGACCGCGCTGGGTCAGTCCTCTGACAATACCCCTGCCTCTTTGTAAAGCGGAAAAAATTATTGCCCCCAATATATCCCAAAATGACAAAATATCCGCACGAAAAATGCGGATCATGTCATTTCAAACGCCGATCATGCAATCGGCGTTCTTTTTTTGTCGTTTTCGAGTATGATGAAACTAAGTAAACAGAGCAATAATCCAGCAGTTCTCCGTCCGGTATCGGACGGAGAACTATTTTATGGCACACAAAATTTTACATAACAGAATTTCAAGGAGGAGCAAATTATGAAGAGGACAAAGTGTGAAAAAAGTATGAAAAAGAAAGTATTTGCGTTCACTCTCATAGCGGCATTAGTTTTATCAATTATGCCCGGATTCGGTTCGTCTGCTTTGGCGGACAGTCCCGATCCAGTTTTGAAAATCAACACGGTTGCGGGAAGCGATAATGTCGGAGACGGTGGTTTGGCTACGGACGCGAGGGTAAATTACGCTTTAGGAGTTGCAGTCGACTCAAGCGGAAATCTCTATATCGCGGATTCCCAGAACCACAGGATACGCAAGGTCGGTACTGACGGAAAGATCAGCACGGTGGCGGGCAGCGGAAAAGCCGGATATTCGGGCGATGGCAGCGCGGCAACTTCCGCCCAACTAAATTGCCCTGCCGGGCTTGCGGTCGACACCATCGGGAACATCTATATTGCCGACAGTGAAAACAACTGTATCCGCAAGGTCGACACGAGCGGAATAATCAGCACAATAGCGGGCAACGGAATAGCCGATTATTCGGGCGACGGCAGCGCAGCAACTTCAGCCCAGCTTAACTATCCCAACGGAGTGGCAGTAGACAGCAGCGGTAACATCTATATCGCAGACAGCAGCAACAACAGGATACGCAAGGTCGATGTCATGAGCGGAAACATCAGCACGGTGGCGGGTAATGGAGGCGGCGACCATTTGGGCGACGGTGATTTGGCGACTTTGGCCGAATTAAGCTGGCCAAGCGCAGTGGCGCTTGACGCTGTCGGAAATATATACATTGCCGAAGGTGAAAGCAACTGTATCCGCAAGGTCGGCACCGACGGAAAAATCAGCACGGTGGCAGGCACCGGAACAGGCGGTTATTCCGGCGACGGCGGCGCTGCAGATTCCGCCCAGCTAAACTACCCTATGGGTGTCGTGGTTGATGCCAGCGGTAATATTTATATCGCGGATACCGGAAACAGCAGGATACGCAAGGTCGACACTGACGGAAACATCAGCACTTTGGCAGGCAGCGGAACAGCCGGTTATTCCGGCGACGGCGGGTTGGCGGTTTCCGCCCAGCTAAACGAGCCAAACAGCGTAGCGGTCGACTCAAACGGCAACATCTATTTTGCGGATTACCAAAACAACAGGATACGCAAGGTTGGCACTGACGGAAACATAAACAC
>Ga0074193_1000889_pt1 | contig 43557 bp, 40 predicted proteins | sample EPASupsiteHSE605_FD_64523 | JGI IMG/M metagenome (GOLD analysis project Ga0074193, IMG submission 64523) | Bioremediated contaminated groundwater from EPA Superfund site, New Mexico - Sample HSE6-05 | ecosystem: Environmental > Aquatic > Deep subsurface > Groundwater > Contaminated ...
GCAAGTTCAACCGGACCAATTTTCTATGCGGTTGAGAATTGTAGGCGGACAAATTAAATCTGATCAATTACATGCAGTTTACGAGATCTCACAGAAGTATGGCCAAGGATATGTACACATGACATCCCGGCAGGGTATAGAGATCCCATTTATAAAGCTTGATGATATAGATATAGTTAAGCAGGAACTGGAAAAGGCAGGGTTACAGCCAGGGGCCTGCGGGCCCAGAGTAAGAACTATTACTGCCTGCCAGGGGAATACAATATGCCCCAGCGGGTTGATTGATACTACATCTTTAGCTCAGGAATTGGATGAAAAATATTTTGCCAGGGATCTGCCTCATAAATTCAAGATTGGTATTACAGGATGCCGAAATAATTGTCTTAAAGCTGAAGAAAATGATTTGGGAGTTAAAGGCGGATTAAAACCATATTGGTATGGAGAACAATGCATTTTCTGCGGATTGTGCGAAGCTGTTTGCCCAACTAAAGTTATCACTATCGATAAGAATGAGCAGAAGCTGGAATATGAAGAAAGCGGATGCAATTACTGCGGACGCTGCGTTAAATCCTGTCCCACAGATGCATGGGAAGGCAAAAGCGGATTTCTTGTTTCTTTTGGGGGGCTGTTCGGAAACAAGATTTCAGTAGGCAAGCAAATGCTGCCTATCATCTTTTCAACCGAAGTATTGCACAAAGTAATCGAGGCCACCCTGGACTTTTTTGATAAGCACGGCAAACAAGGAGAACGGTTTGCAAATACGCTTGATCGGGTGGGCTGGGGCTTGCTTGAAAAGGAGTTACAGGAGGTTATGAAATGAACAATAAAAAAGCGGATGCTTTTGTAGACATAAGCGATGTAGTATGCCCTATTACTTTCGTTAAAGTAAAGGTAGCTATTGAAGAACTGGAGGATGGTCAGGTAATCGAGGTTAAGATGAACGAGGGCGAACCGATTCAAAATGTTCCGAGAAGTCTAAAAGATGAAGGACATAAAGTAACCCAGGTAATCAACAATAATGATGGAACTTTCACAGTATATGTTGAAAAGGGCGGATTGGTATGAGGTTCAGCACGGCATTAATACACGGTAATATTTCGACTGATGAAAAAACCGGAGCTACCAATACGCCCATATATCAGTCGTCATCATTTGAGCACAAGACCGCAGAGGAACTGGAAAATATCTTTAAAGGTACTAAGCCGGGATTCATTTATACTCGGATCAATAACCCGACTATTGAAGCTTTTGAAAAAAGAATCGCTTATCTTGAGGGAGGAATTGGTGCTGTTGCATGTTCATCAGGCATGGCTGCAGTCAGTCTTGCAGTGATGAATATATTAAAAAGCGGGGAAGAAATTATATCGGGCAGTGGGATATTCGGCGGTACTTATTCTTTATTTAAGTGCCTGGAGGAGTTCGGAATTTCAACCCGTTATGTTAAAAACAATGATATAAGCAGTTTTGAAGAGTGCATTAACAAAAAAACCAGATTGATATATATCGAAACTATTGGCAATCCAAAATTAGATGTACCAGATATTGGAAAAATATCAGAATTTGCACACAGCCGTGGAATTCCTCTGGTTGTTGACAATACCGCGACAACTCCCTACCTGGTGCGGCCGATAGAACTTGGTGCTGATATAGTAATTCATTCTACATCTAAATATATTAATGGCAGCGGTAATTCTATTAGTGGGATAATCGTTGACAGCGGTAAGTTTAAGTGGGATTACGAAAAATATTCTTCACTAAAAGAATATAAGAAATTTGGTGCCTTTGTTTATCTGGCCAGGCTCAGAAAAGGTTTATTTAAGGATTTTGGTGCCTGTTTATCGCCATTTAATGCTTTTCTCAATACCATAGGACTTGAAACTTTAAGTATAAGAATGGATCGGCTCTGTCAAAATGCTTCTGAATTAGCATGTAGTTTAAAAATGAATCCTAAAGTACTCAAAACAAATTATCCCGGCCTGGAAGATAATGAGCAATATTCTCTGGCATCTGAACAGTTTGGTGGAAAATATGGAGCAATACTAACTATCCGAGTAGGGTCTAAACAAAATGCCTTTAAACTAATTAATAATCTCAAATATGCTGCTAATTTAGCCAATATTGGTGATGTAAGAACGCTGGTGATACATCCTGCCTCAACTATATATGTTACTAATAGCATGGAAGAAAAAGAAAGCATGGGAGTATACGAGGATCTTATAAGGATCAGTGTGGGTTTAGAAGATATTGAGGATTTGATTGAAGACTTTGAACAGGCCTTGGGTATGCTGGAGTAAAATTTATTACAATTCAGAAGCCACTGTATTCGTATAATCCTAATTTGAAATTCTCAAATTCTATAGGAATTATTGCAAAAACATATTGACTAAATGAGTAAATAGGGAGTAAAATCATCACATACAATAACGATGTGTTTAGTGGGAAATGGTGAGCCCTAAATCAAAAATTTAAACCCTCCCCTGTGAGTACCAAACAGGAGGAGGGTTTAAAAAGCATTTAAAACCGAGTAAATTGATTGGAATAATAGAATAATGTGAATTCCGGCAACCGAAATTTCGAAGTACAGCCTTAAAAATATGTCAAATAATTTAGAGGAGGACTTATTATGGGTTATCCAACTATCTATCCGACTGGAGTTACGGTCTACAATCCAGACAAGTGCTGGAACGGTTATACAATTTTTCAGGCTAAGGATGTGGGAGCCTTATTAATTGATATGAATGGCAACGAGGTTCAGCTTTGGAAAGGTTTGCATGGTTTTCCCAACAAACTTTTGCCCGGAGGTTATGTTATAGGCAATACCGGGGAGAGAAATCCGCAACATGGCGTGCAGGATATGGCCGATTTGGTGCAGGTGGATTGGGAAGGTAACATTGTATGGCGCTTTGATCGGCATGAATACATAAAGGATCCTGGTGAAACGCCGCAATGGATGGCTCGGCAACATCATGATTATCAACGCGAAGGCAGTCCTGTAGGCTATTATGCGCCAGGATTAACTCCTCTGGTAGACAAAGGCCATACTTTTATTTTATGCCATGAGAATGTTAAGAATCCTAATATCTCTGATAAGACTTTGTTGGATGATAAAATTATCGAGGTCAGTTGGGATGGAAAAATAGTTTGGGAATGGAAAGCCAGCGATCATTTTGATGAGTTGGAGTTTGATGAAGCAGCCAGGAAGATTTTGTACCATGATCCGAATATGAGGCCGGCTGGAGGAGGCATGGGTGATTGGCTGCATATAAATTCAATGTCCTTAATCGGCCCCAACCACTGGTATGAGGCTGGTGATGAGCGTTTTCATCCCGATAATATCATTTGGGACAGCCGGGAAGCCAATATCCTGGCAATTATCGATAAAAAGAGCGGGCGGATAGTTTGGAAAATCGGCCCATACTATGACGGCAATGAAGCGCTTAAGAAACTGGGCTGGATCATCGGCCAGCATCATGTGCATTTAATTCCAGCAGGTCTGCCCGGAGCCGGCAACATATTAGTATTTGATAACGGCGGTTGGGCTGGATATGGGGTTCCTAATCCCAGTTCACCGACCGGCCGCCAGAATGCCCTGCGGGATTATTCACGAGTGTTGGAGATAGACCCAACTAACTTAAATATTGTATGGCAGTATACGCCGAAGGAGGCCGGGCTGATTCATCCTTTAGATTCAAACCGTTTTTACAGCCCATTCATCAGCAGCGCCCAGCGCCTGCCCAATGGCAATACCTTGATAACTGAGGGATCGGACGGTCGCATCTTTGAAGTAACCGCCGAGCATGAAATCGTATGGGAATATATCAGTCCTTATGAGGGTGAGGAAGATTTTAAAATGAATATGGTCTATCGGGCCTACCGGGCCCCCTACGACTGGGTGCCTCAACTGAGCCACCCTCGGGAAAACGCCATACCCAGGATAGATAAAAATACTTTCCGGGTACCGGGAGCTGCCGGACCGGGTCGCTACAAGGAAACCGAGGTAGCCGGAGTACGGTCTTTCAGGCGGGATGCGGCGTACTGCGTAATATCCACTAATGAGCAATAAAGTCAACCCATTAAATGAAAGGGGGGATAAAAATAAATACCAGGACAATTAATTATTTAGCCTTACCAATCCTGGTTTTGATCTTTTGGGAATCCGTAACAAAGCTAAAATTAGTTCCGGTTTCCATGCTGCCACCGATAGAAATGGTGATTGAATCGTTCATTGAGCAGTTGCAGTCCGGACAGTTACTGAATGATATTACCATAAGCTTACAGAGGGTACTGATTGGTTATACCATATCAGCGGTACTGGGAATAGGACTGGGAACACTGATGGGCCTGTCGGAAAAGGTTAACCGCTTCTTTATGTTATCGATTAATTCGGTACGGCAGATTCCCATCATTGCCTGGGTGCCATTAATTATTTTATGGGCGGGTATTGACGAGGCATCCAAGATCGTGATTATTGTGATGGGCGCTACTTTCCCGATTCTGCTTAATACCATTAACGGGATCAAACTGACACCCAAGGAATATATAGAGGTGGGTTATTTATTCAGGATGAGCAAATGGGAGTTATTGCGCAAAGTATACTTTCCCGCTGCTATTCCATCTATATTTGTCGGTTTGAGATTGGGATTGGGGACCTCATGGATGGTCGTTGTAGCTGCGGAGATTATCGCTGCCAGTTCAGGGATTGGTTTCCGCATCAATGATGCCCGCAGCTTAATGGAGCCCGAGGTAGTGCTGGTGGGAATGATTGTAATTGCGGTCGTTGGAGTATTAATGGATCAGATACTAACCAGGGTATTGAAAAAAATTACGCCCTGGCTGAATTAGAAAGTAAGGGGGGAGAGAATGTCGTCGAGTAATTTGGTTATTAAAGATCTAAACAAGTATTTTCGCGTAGATCAGGAAGAAGTACAGGTGCTGCGGGATATTAATCTTAATATTCGTGCAGGCGAGTTTATCAGTATCGTGGGGCATAGCGGCTGCGGCAAAAGCACATTGCTGAAACTGATAGCCGGGTTGCTGTCTTATGAGTCAGGTTCCATTATAATTAATGACCGCCAGGTAGTAGCTCCTGACATAGACCGCGGAATGGTTTTTCAAGAGCACCGCTTGCTGCCATGGATGACTATTAAAGATAATATCAGCTTAGGGCTTAAGGGGTTGGCCCCTGATAAAAAGGATGCCATCATCTCAGATCATTTGGAATTGGTTAAACTAACTGGCTTTGAAAATGTCTATCCGCGGCAACTGTCAGGTGGCATGGCACAGCGGGCAGCCATAGCCCGAGCTTTAGTCAATAGCCCCAGGTGCCTCCTATTGGATGAACCTTTCGGAGCTTTGGATGCATTGACCAGAATTCAGATGCAAAAAGAAATACTGCGTATTTGGGAGAAAGAAAAGACCACTATGATTTTAGTAACCCATGATATTGACGAAGCCATCTACCTCGGAGATCGGGTAGTAGTGATGTCATCGCGCCCCGGCACCATACAGGAAATAATACCGGTGGAGATGGGCCGGCCTCGCGATCGCGGCAGTGCTGATTTTGCCTACATTAAGAAAAAGATTTTACGCTTCTTCTTCCAGGAAGAAGATAACGCCCTGCAATATGCAATATAAAAAATTAAAGAAAAGAGGAGATTAGATTGAAAAAGAGACTGATTGCTATGATTTTAACCAGTATATTGTTATTAGGTGTAGTTGGCTGCGCTGGCCAGAATAAGACTGCCAGCACCACTGCACCCAAAACGGAGCAAAAGTCAGTAAGGATAGGCTTTCCCGGTACCAAGGCAGTATTAAGCGGCCTGGAGGGAGTAGCCCAGGATCAGAAATACTTTGACGAGGAACTGGCTAAGATTGGCTATAAAGTCGAATATGTGCCCTTCGCTGCCGCCGGTCCGGCGGTTAATGAAGCCCTGGCTACCAAAAACATAGACTTTGCTGCCTATGGAGATTTTCCCGGGGTAGTAATTAAATCCAAGGGTATTGGCGTGTCGCCCATTGCGTTGACCAGCAGCTACTGGAATGTAACATTAGCGGTTAAAGCCGGTTCACCGATTAAAAGTGTGGCTGAACTGAAAGGTAAAAAAATAGCCTACACCAAGGGCACTATTATTCATAAATACCTGGTGGAGTTGTTGAAGCAGAATAATATGACTGAAAAGGATATCCAATCTATTAATGTTTCTACGACCGATGCAACCAATACCCTGTTAAGCGGTAACGTTGATGCCTTGGTTTTCGTAGACAGCACTGTAGCACCGTTATTAGCTTCGGGGGAACTAAAAGAAATTGCCAGTACTAGAAATGATGAAAAATTACAAGCGCAAGCGGTATTTATCGGCCGGGACGATTTTCTTAAGGACAATCCGCAAGTTCCAGCAGCCTTAGTAAAAGCTCTGGTTAGAGCCAAAAAATTAATAGCCGATAGTCCCCAGGAGGCACTTAAAATATGGGAAAAAACCGGACTAAACCAGAATAGTCTGAAAGTTCTCTATGGCAGCGATACTTCCAAGTATGCAAGTTATTTCCCTATAACATTCTCACAGAGCTCTATTGACCGTTTGAACACGCTGAAGCAGTTCTTATTAGAGCAGAAGATTATACAGAACGATTTGAATATTGATACCTATGTGAATAATGAATACTATAAATCCTGGCAGGCACAAGGACTGGTAAAATAAAATTAGCAAATCTAATGGGGAAGCTACGGGGCGGCAGCTTTAAAGTTGGTCAATAGATACAAGAATAGGCAAGGCTTTGCGGTGGATAGCTAGGAGCTGATATACGCAAAGCCTTACTTTTATTAATGAGGTATATAGGGGACTCGTAATAATGGTTATACATCAGGCTTATAAAGATATACTTGACTATATTCAGAGGAAGTGACATAATAAACATATGATCACTTGTTCATATATGCGATATTTTATAAGGTGGTGTTGTAATGGTAGCCGAATTTGACCGATGTGACGTTACATGTATACATGAGGAAGCGGTCGCGGAAGTACGCCAGCAGATGCTAGGGGAAGATGAAGTCCAATCTTTAGCCGACACATTTAAGACTTTGGCTGATCCTACCCGGGTTAAAATGTTGTTTGCACTGTTGAATAGAGAGTTGTGTGTTTGCGATCTGGCAGCGGTTATTGGCGCCTCCGATTCGGCGGTTTCGCATCAGTTGAGAATTCTTAGAACTCAGAAGCTGGTTAAGTTTAGGCGGGACGGGAAAATAATGTACTATTCGCTCACGGATAATCATATCAGTACGCTGTTTAAGCAAGCAATTGAACATATCGGACACAGTAATGAATGGGCTGCTCAGTTCCCTGAACTTAGCAGATAATAAGTAGGGGGTCCTCTAAATGATTATAGAAAAGGAATTGTTGTCACGACAGGCTTCTGAATTCAAAGTTGATGGCATTTGCTGAGTAGATTGTGCCGTCAAATTTGAAAAGGCGGTATCACGGCTGCCGGGTGTAGCCAGTGCCAATTTGAATACCATTACAGGCAAGTTAATAGTCAAAGGTACAGCAGATTTGGAAAGCATTAGGAAGTTGGGCAAGGAAGAGAATTACACAGTAAACAGAGTACAAACTCAGGCATCAATGGAAGCGCCCACCCAACAAATAGACTGGGAATTACGCCGGGCAATAATCTCAGGGATAGCGCTGACGATTGCGTTTATAATTGAAAAATTAGGTGTACCGACATTTGTTTTTATACCATTTTACGTTGTGACCATGGTCAGCGGCGGTTGGGGTAATTTTCGCAAAGCAGCTATTGCTCTGCCACGTCGAAATTTTAATATGAGTGTGTTAATGAGTATGGCCGTTCTGGGTGCAGTGTTGATCGGCAAATATGAAGAAGGAGCGACCGTTGCGTTCCTGTATGCAATATCGGAGATGCTGGAAGCCTGGACTATGGATAAAGCTCGTCAGTCTATTCGCGAGTTAATGGATATTGCACCTAAGGCAGCGAGAATCCGACGTGGAAATGAAGAAGTTGAAATTCCCGTTGAAGAAATAATGACTGGTGATATCATGATTATCCGTCCTGGCGAGAAAATAGCCATGGATGGTGTGATAATAAAAGGAGAATCGGCCATCAACCAGGCTGCGATTACCGGGGAGTCGATACCGGCTGAAAAAGGGCAGGGAGCTGAGGTTTACGCTGGTACCCTAAACTCTTATGGTTCTTTGGAAATTCAAGTTACCAAATTAGTACAGGATACGACTATCGCCAAGATTATTCATATGGTCGAAGATGCCCAGAGTAAACGAGCACCATCCCAAGCTTTGGTTGAACGTTTCGCCGCAGTTTATACTCCGATTGTTTTGGTTTTAGCTCTTGGCATTGTAATTTTACCACCTCTGTTACTGGGCTACCCGTGGGCACCATGGATCTACCGGGGCTTGGCTCTATTGGTGGTTTCTTGCCCCTGTGCGTTGGTAGTTTCCACTCCGGTAGCGATTGTGAGTGCTATTAGTAATGCGGCCAAAAATGGCGTACTTATCAAGGGCGGAATTTATCTGGAACAGATGGGTGCCCTTAACGCCATTGCCTTCGATAAAACCGGTACTTTAACCAAAGGTGAACCAACTGTGACGGATGTTGTTCCCATTGGCTCGTTGTCAGAAGACAAACTCCTGGAGGTGGCGGCCAACCTGGAGGCGCTTTCAGAGCACCCGTTGGCGGTCTCGATTGTCAAAGCAGCCAAATTGCGAGGATTTGTGGTTACTCCGGTTGATAATTTTAAGGCAATAACCGGCCGCGGCGGCAGTGGGAGAATCGATGGCCAAACTTTGTTTATTGGGAACTTACGACTATTTCAGGAACAGGCGATTTCAACCACCCCTGTGATTCATTACGTTGAGCGACTGCAGCAAGAAGGGAAAACAGCCATGATTGTGGGAACCAAAGATGATTTCCTGGGGATTATTGCGGTTGCCGATGAAGTCCGAAATGGGAGCGCGGTCGCAATTGCCGCTTTAAAACACACTGGTTTAAGTAAAACTATAATGTTGACCGGAGATAATGCAGTTACTGCAAAAGCAATGGCTGCTCAAGTTGGGGTGGACGAATTCCGCGCTGATTTATTACCCCAGGATAAAGTGTCAGCCATCCAAGAATTATTAAAGAAGTATGGGAAAGTGGCCATGATCGGTGATGGTATCAATGATGCCCCTGCATTGGCTCTATCAACTGTTGGAATTGCGATGGGCGGGGCCGGGACAGACACCGCGCTTGAAACAGCAGATGTGGCCTTAATGGCGGATGATCTATCCAAATTACCGTTTGCCGTCCGGCTTAGCCGTAATGCATTAGGCATTATTAAGCAAAACATCACTTTCGCGCTCATTATAAAAGCAGCAGCGATACTTGCTGTATTCCCTGGGTGGTTGACCTTGTGGCTGGCAATTTTGGCCGACATGGGGGCATCCATAATAGTGACATTGAACAGCCTGCGGCTTCTCAGAATAAAGCACGAGTAGGATATAATTTAACCAGACTAAATGATACTTGTTAGCAGCAATTACTTAATTAAGAAACGCAAATAGGTAATTATGTTGCTTTTCAAATCAAACAAGGATTTGCTGGAAAGGTAATTGCGGAGATTCTAAAGAAAGGTGATTGCCGATAGACTTAGTTCAACAGAAACTGATCTATCGGCAGCCTTCTTAGTAAGAAAACACCCTTATAGCGTAACCAGGATAGCCTGAGCTATAGTCTTATCTACCGCCACCTGAGTATAGCCTACTTTAAAAACATAGGACGGAAAAGTCTGGACTACTTCTAAGGGTAAGCCAGGCAGTATTCCCATAGACATAAGCTTCTTTAAGATGTTTTTATCGCTGGTATTTAAATCCGCAATTATTCCTTCCTGTTTTGGTTTAAGTTCGCTCAAGTTAAGCATATTTTCGGCCCCACTTTCTTAATAATTTTATCAATCCTGGTTCCTGGGGGATCTCAAAACCGCAATTGGGGCATTTATACTTATTGCAGCTTTTACTCATCGGACATCCATTACAGGCTGAAATACTGTCTATTTCGTTAAATGAATGTCCACAGAAGTTGCACGTAATCATCATATCACCTTCCATATACCTAAAATCCAATTCAATATAAATCCGTTGAGAAAAGCAAAGGGGAAAATAAAGGCGGCTATTCCCAATGCAAATTTTAAACCGCGTTCTTTAACAGTCATCGCAAACTGAGCGATACAAGGCAGGAATAGGGTTAAAGTTGCAGCTGCTATTACTAATTGACGGGGGGATAATAACCCGGACTTGTGTAAGTCATAAAGTCCTGCAGCTCCATAGTCACGCCGGAAAAATCCGAATAGGAAAGACTGAGCTGCCTGATCTGGTAAACCAATAAGGTTCATAATTGGCTTAATAAGATTTATCAGCCAATCAAACAAACCTGTTAAGTTTCCGAACCAAATAAGAATACTGGCAATAATAAACAAGGGTAATATCTCAATAAAATACCACTGGATCCTGGTATAGGTTTTTACAAGCACATTGGAAAGCTTTGGCAAACGTAAAGGTGGTAATTCCATATAAAAAGATGGTCCGTCACCAGGCATAAGCTTGGCAGTTAAAAAGCCTATTAACAGGAAGATTACCAGCATAAACCCAGACCAAATAAGCAAAGCTATTGGATTCCCTGATAATAAAGCCAGGATCACACCGAGCTGTGCAGAGCAGGGAATGGCAAGGGATAATAAGAATGTAGTAATAATTCTTTCCCGTTTGGTCTCCAGGGTGCGGCTTACCATGGTAGCCATGGTATCACAACCAAAACCAAGGGTCATAGGAATTACTGCACGACCGCTTAGACCTATCTTTTTAAAAACTCTATCCACCAGCATTGCCAGTCGGGGCAGATATCCGCTATCCTCTATGATGGCAAACATAAAAAAGAAAGTACCAACAATCGGCAATATAATTGCGACTGCATAACGTAAACCCAGGGTGATAATACCATAATCCCTGGCTAAGAGCTCCTGCAGCCAGGTCCATGGCACATAAGCGGACACCATGCCGTTTACCCATGGGTTAAAAAATTTGGCAAAAATGTTCTCTTCCAAAAAATCAACAATAGTACCGGCTCCAAATTCTCCTACAAACTTATATAAGCCATAGTATAGTACGAGGAGAAGAATAGGGACACCCGTAATGGGATTCATCGTAAGCCTGTTAAAAATAGCAGCAATTCCGCTTTCATTTTTGTCATACTGGGTAACAAACTTGCTGGTTAAATCCTGAACCTTCTTTTGTCTATCTAATGAGATAACGTAGTTCATAGGCTTAGAGTAATGCTTTTTTAAATTATTGATGATTTCTAAAATCTTTAAAAAACTGCTGCCTTCCGAAGCTTGAACTTTCAAAACAATATCCTCATCCTCCTGTAAAAGCAACAGGGCGATGGCTCTTTTGGAAAGTATATAATCTGCTTTTAAATGCTGTATGATTTCAAATATTGAGTTTTCTATTATTTCGTCATAGGTTAGATTAAGCTGCTTTGACATATGTTTCGATCCTTTCCTTGAGTTTATCAATACCCCTGTTAAGAGCTGCGGCCGTTGCAATCACCGGAATACCCAATTCCTTTTCCAAACCTTCTATATCAATTTTTAATCCCAGCCGCTCTGCTTCATCCATGATATTCAAAGCTAAAATGACAGGAATAGAACTTTCGATAAGCTGCAAAGTAAGAGGTAACATCCTTTGAATATTTTTAGCATCTATAACATGGACCACAACTTTTGGCTTCTCTTCCAAGAGTAAATCCCGGGTAACCTTTTCTTCGTCTGTAATACACATCATGGAATACATTCCGGGTGTATCTATTATTTCGTAATCCTTATTGCCAAAGCTGCACTTGCCGCGGGAAACTTCTACAGTAGTACCGGGATAGTTGGAGACCGTAACATATGCACCTGTTAAAGAGTTAAATAATATGCTTTTGCCAACATTAGGATTCCCAATTAACGCTAGCTTTTCAAGTCCTTTGGTGTTTTGGTTGACCTCCCCGTGGCAATTGCCGGTACCCAATACAATTGAAGTAAGCTTTTTGTACCACGTAATTTTATTTTGACAGCAATCCATAAAATAACCTCCCAACAATAATGATAATCATTATCAATTAATGACTAAAAAATTATGCTTTTGAAGAAATGAATATGATAATCAATATCAAAAGCTAAATAAATTATACTAAAGAAACTTGAGCAATGCAATGGGAATAATAACATTAATCTAATATAATAACTGTCGTAATCATTAATAGATTATAACCCCTGCCATTATTTTTATATGACAGGGGTTATGATGAGAACTCTATTAACTCTTTTTCCAATTAATGAAGTATTGTTTTTGAGTGATTAAAAAATCTTTCGATATTGCAATATAATTTCCAGTGTCCGTTTTGTCCGCTTCTAAAACGGGAACTGGATTACAACCACCTTTGATTTTCTCTATTTGGTCTATATGAAACCTATTACCGCAATTCTGGCAAATAAGATAATCTCCAGACTGTTCGTAGTACCCTCTGCCGGAATCATAACAAACCTGACAGGTATTTAAAGCAGTTCTGATTGTTCCGTCAGTAGCTTTTACAGCTATAATCTCCATATTAGTGCCATCCAGATTATACGGATAAAATTTGGCTTTTGAACTTATTTCGGCTTTCAGTATTTTAATAGCCTCATTAACATTTGTTGGACTGGGTTTACTTTTGCTTATATCATTGGTATTGGTTGCTTTATTATCAGAAATAGGTTGTTTTTGTGTTTCATTAACCTGTGTATCTGCTGGAGCCTTCTTCTCTGAGGAGCTTGATGTCACTTGTGATTTGTTAAGGCTCAAGTCGTTTTGGGTATCTTGTTTGGGGTTAAAAGAATAGAGTGCAATAGCTATTAACGCAATTGCAACAGCTCCATAAAAAGCGATTTTCTGGTATTTCCCGTTCTTACTCATTTAATTACCTCCAAATAAAAATCCTTTGCTAATAATAAAAAATACTTGTGTAGATATTATGAAGATAATTAACTTAACCATAGGTGCAAGAGTAATTTTAATGTTTAATATTGGGGTTTATATACGGTATTTTACAAAATGACGTGAAAAATCTTCCGGTTATCTATTAATTGCATAAAAGATCCAAAGACTGGCGGATGCCAGGATAATTATTGCCGTCCAAACCCGGGGATTAACCCAGAAAATAATAGCTTTTTGCGTTTTAGCACTAATAAATCCGTACTTAGCGTGCCATCTATCCATACCAAGTGCTATGGTTATGAATAAAATGCTAGTCAGGTGAGCAGGGGTTAATATTCCTATCCAGATCGGATTCGTCCTGAAAAATTCAAGAATTAAGCGTATAAGGGCGTAACCACCTAAATAGTAAATGAAAATTTGTCCCTCATATCTTTGACGCTCGCGTTTTCCCCATAGAAAGATAAAAAGGGCCAAATCTAATAGGGTCTCGTAGATTTGAACAGGATGCACAAGTTGTCCCTGAACCTGTACCCCCCAGGGCCAGGCTGCAGCCATTACTTTACCGTAGACATCGCATCCGACCCGGGCGATTCCCTGTCCCAATAAAGCTGCCGGGGCTAACACATCAGCCACGGCCCAAAAAGGAAGAGCTGTCTTTCGGGTATACCACAAACCGATTAGAACAGCTCCTAGAATTCCGCCATGGATAGAGAGTCCGCCTTCATATATTTTAAAGATATCCAAAGGGTGCTGCCAATAATAGAGTGGGTCGTAAAACATAACGAAGAATATGCGGGCACCCAGGATGCCCGCAACTAATATCATCATTGATAGGGTAGATATCTGGTCGGTATCTATTCCCAATCGTTTAGCTTCACGGTCGGCCAGCCAGAAAGCAATTAGAGCACCCATGGCTATGCTGGCACCAAAGGTATAGACTGTAACTGGTCCCATATGAAACAGTATTCTGTCCATTTATCATTATCCCCCACAACACCCGCCAGAACCCGCTGGCAGTTTATAATTTTCTACTTCACTTTTTACTTTTTCAAGATCAACCTTATTAATATCATCTACTACTTTTACATAACCATGTAGCATTCCCATCCCGCATTGGAAGACAAAATCCTTCTGTGGATCTAATAACGGAGTTTCAGTTTGTCCGTTTTGGATATCCAGCTGCCCGCCAAAATCGGGGAAATCAACTATATAATTACATGAGTTTAGTTTTTCGGCATCAAATTTAATCTTAAAAGGAATACCCTTTTGTAGAACTACCACTGCGGGTGAATAACCTTCATCGTTAACTTTTATAGTTACTTCCTGCTGATTATTTGAAACTTTAGCAACCTGGATATTATCAGTAGGGATCTTGCCGTTAGCGAATTTAGTCGCTTGTGCTCCCGCTGCACAACATCCGCCGCTTGAAGGAACTCCCGGAATGTTTGTATTATTCGTTTGCTGAATATCTTTATCGGTAACCTTGGTTACATCAGCAACGACTTTAATATTACTGCTTATCATACCCATCCAACATGTATAAGTAATATTACCTTCTTCTTCAGGGGTAAATTCAATCAGATTGTCACCAGGAACCAGCTTCTTTTCAATATTATATTTAGGAATGGTAACAGGATTATTGCAGCCATTCAAATCACTTTGCTGAGCTTTTATTGTCCATTTCACCGGTATGCCTTTTTGAACTATGATAGGAGTATATCTTCCCGATTCCATGGTAGTAGTGATGGTTTGAACATTACCTTCTATTTGGGCTACATTTCCTGAACTTGAAGCAGCTAAGGCATTAAATCCTCCCAAATTCAGGCCCCTATTTAACATAATGACTCCCAGGAATATAACTAGAACTGCACTTACTTTCATTATTCTCTTGGTAAACTTTGAACTCAATAATGAGCTAATAGCTCCAAGGCCAAACATAAGCGGCACTGTTCCCAGACTAAAAACCAACATAGAAAGGGCGCCAGCAACAAAACTTCCGGTAGCTAAAGCATATATTTGCATGGCCTGCAAAGGTCCGCATGGCATCAAACCATTCAAAAGCCCTATATATAGTGGCTTGCTTTTCCTACTATTATTAAAAATCTTGTTTCCGAAGGCCCTTGGTAATCTTGGATTTAGCTTTCTTAACCAGGGAAATAGATTTAACATATTTGCACCCATTATTATCATAAATATCCCAGATATAATGGCCACAGTTCCTTTGGCAGTACCTGAGAAACTAACTACCGACCCTAATGCTCCTACTATTCCTCCTATTATGGTATAAGATATTACTCTTCCTAAATTGTATAGAAAGCTCGGTTTTAATTTGGAAGCGTTACCAGATTCATTATCGGCGAAATTGTATGATACGCACTGAGATAGATTTATTCCTCCGCACATGGAGATACAATGCAGCGATGTCAATATACCTACAACAAATAAAATCCCATAGCTCATCGATTGATCTACCTGAGGTATGAAATTGAATCCTATAGTGCTGTTAATGATAAGATATAAGGCAAAAAGAATAATGCCTATTCCTAGTACCTGATTTATCGTAAAATTGTCTTCTGATAACTTCTTATCTAAGTTAATTTTTATCCCTGAGCCTTGAACCTGATGGTGTTTAACCCTATAATCGAGTTTTTCTATAGTTTGAATTATTTTGTCCAGTTTAATTAGGCTTTCATCGAAAGCAACACTTATTATAGAATTGCTATAAACAGCCTTTACTTCTTTAATTCCATTCAGTTTATTCAGTGCATGTTCTACTCGCATTTCACAGCTATTACATGTCATTCCTTCTATTTTAAGGTCATATCGTACCAGTTTTTGATTCATCTTATCCCCCTTATCTAAATCCTGTTTTTTACCGGAATTCAGGATTTCAATATTATATATAGAATATATCGTAATGACTTTGTGTGAAGATGTTATGAAGATAGTCGTAATAAATAAATACAATTGCCAACAAAATATGCCATAATAGCCGTTTATCCCCTTGCTATAGTCAGTGGTATAAAACAACTCACAGCAGATTGCTATTATGAGGATAAGATCTTATAATAGCAGAAAGAATATTCTTTCTATAGGGAGTGATATTTATGGCAGACAGGATACTCGTAGAAGAAAGAGGGCAGAATACAGGTAATTCGAGCTATAAAAATAAAATTTTCAGTGCTGCTCAGAAACTATTTGTCGAGAAGGGTTATTACAGTACAAGTATTCCGGATATTGTCCGAAAAGCCGGGGTAAGTACCGGGGCAATATATCACTATTATGCCAGCAAGGAAGAACTTGCCCGGGATATTCATCATACCGCAGTAGAACAATTTTTAGAAAAATATAATACAGAAGTAGTACCAAAGGAATTAATTTATGATAAAGTAAGGGCTTATGTCAGCCTGTTGTTTCGATGGACTGAACAAGATCCAATTATGGTTAGTTACCTAATGCATGGCCGACCCAAGGAAGTATTGAAAACACCACTTAGCGTTTGCTCGGAAGAAGGCTTATTTGCATGTGTCAATATTATCAAAATAGGGATAGAAAAAGGTGATATCAGATCTATGGATTCCTTCCTTGCTGCTGCTGTTATGTCAGGTACTATTATGAGAATGATTGACCTTAGAATAGATGGAATAATTGTAAACCCATTGGTTGAGTATATCGAAGCTACTGCTAACAATATATGGCTGGCTATTAAGGCCTAGATAGGAGGAGCTATTTATGGGTATTAAAAAGCTCATTTTAATCAGTAAACAGACACTGCAATACCATGCTTTAGCATGCTTATTATCCACCTGTACAAAGTATCAATCAATTGAGGAATACCAATCCTGGCCGGAAGTTACTTTAAGAAACGATCACACAGACAGATGTATGTATTTGGTTGATGCCGAGATGCCAAATTCCCAGTTTAATGAACTAATATTCTTTGCCCGGAAGTATCATGACAAAGTTGCCATTATCGGCAGCAGTTATAATAAAGATAGACTGATTAATTTGCTGTCTCTTAAGGCAGATGCTTATCTCACTCTTGAATGTTCAAAGGATGATTTTATTAGGCAGCTGAAAAGAATAGAAATGGATGAACAAGTAATAGCTGATTGTTTGATACCCCTTATGGTAGACAAATTATCAGATAAATCAGATGAAAAACACATGGTCAAGATGTATGGCAGCCTAACTGCGAGGGAGAAACAAATACTGAACTTCTTGGCGGCAGGATATACCAACAATCAGATAGCCGAAGAACTGGTTATAAGTGTATATACCGTGAAAAATCACGTTCACAATGTACTGGAAAAACTAGGCTTTGAAAACCGAACCCAATTGGCTTCCTATGCTTTTACGGGAGGATTTATAGGTTGAAGTGTTATTAAATGCACGATTGTTTAATAATTATTTTCGTAACTAGTTCTTATGATTTAGTCCATACCGGCTAATTTGGTAGACCCTAAATGAACTAAGAGATTCATTACAAGAAGATCATATATAATTTATTATTAAAACCGAGCGAAATGTCGTTCGGTTTTATTTACTTATTTGAGGAGGCGGGGTTTCATGAGCAAAGATATACCGATAGGATTGAAGTCTCAGTTAGAAATGCTTTTAGGTGACCGGGTACGTTTTGATGATGTGGATAGGCTGGTCTACTCACATGACATGGGGGTAATGCCATCCCAGGTAATGAAACTGATTGATAATATGCCTGATGCGGTGACCCAACCTGTTTCCGAAGAGGAAGTAGCGAAAATTACCAAACTGGCCAACCAGTATCAATGGCCCCTAATTCCTCGAGGAAGTGCAACCAGTGGTTTCGGAGGAACGCTACCTGTACAGGGCGGCATTGTTATGGACTTTGTCCGCATGAATAAGTTAATCGAGCTGGATGAGGCTAATTTTACTGTAACTGTTGAGCCTGGTATGGTATGGGGAGAATTGCAGAAATCTCTTAATGACAGAGGATATGGTCTGCGTTTGTATCCTTCCAGTGCTCCTTCAGCCACCGTAGCCGGATGGGTTGCTCAGGGAGGCAGCGGCTTCGGCAGTTACGAATACGGATTTTGTGGAGAAAACATTATAGCCGTTGAAGTAATATTACCTGATGGCTCCACTCAAACCTTTAGTGACGAAAAGATACAGTTTGTTAACGGCCTATGCGGTATTACCGGAATCATAAGTAAAGTAACCTTGAAAATCAAGAATTATGAAGAAGAGATCCCTGTCCTTATTGCATTCGAGAACTTGCGAGATGCGACTGCAGCTTTAAAATCGATAAAAGAACAACAGATACCGCTGTGGTCAGTAACCATGTCCACTCCCGACTATATAAAACTGAAGCAAGAAGTTTCCAAACACAGGTTATTATCCGAAGATAAGTACTATCTTACCCTGGTGTATATGAAAGGAATAGATCCTTCCATTATCACGAATCTGAGAAAAATAGTTTCCCTCAATCATGGGCAGATTATTCCAGAAGATCAGGCCAAAGCGGAATGGGCCGAAAGGTTTCTCCCAATGCGCTTCAAGAAACTCGGACCAACGCTTATTGCTTCAGAAGTAATCATTCCAGTGGATAATTTAGCTGAATTTGTATGTGAAGTTGAAAAGAAATTTAAGGGTCATTTTGCCCTTGAAGGGACAATGGTTCATCATGATAAGATGGCCGTACTTGGGTTTATGTTGGCTGATGAGAGAAAAGCCGGATTCCCGATGGCCTATGCCAGTTCTCTCACAGTAATGGAAATAGGAGAAAAGCTGGGGGGAAGGGTACCAAGTCTAGGTCTGTACTTTGCAGAAAAGGCCAAGAATGTACTTGGAGAAAAGCTTGTAAACGAAATATGGGCATATAAAAAGAAGATCGATCCTAATGGTACCCTTAATCCAGGTAAGGCGATGCCTCGTTCACTAGATAAAAATTCCCCCAGAATTTTAAATGCAGCTATGACTCTGGCCAACACGGGTAAAGGGTTAATAAGTCTGGTCGGGAAAGTTGTTGATAAGGTACAGGGAGATAAATTTTACTCACCCCTGGATGAAGAAATAACTCATGATGCCTTTTCTTGTGCTTTATGCGGATACTGCCGCAATGTATGTACGGTGTTTGATGCTTCACCGTGGGAGAGTATTTCCCCACGAGGTAAGTATTACTTGTTAACTCAGTATATAAAAGGCAATATCCAAATGAATGAAGAAGTAGGCAGAGCCCTATATGCGTGTACCACCTGCAAAAAATGCGATGAAGTCTGCCAGATCAAAGCACATAATGCTCATAACTGGATGTCACTTAGACCTTGCTTCCACGCCAACGGTTTGGAAAACATTGGTCTAAGCCAAATAAGGGAGAATGTTCTGGGAACCGGGAACTTCTGGGGAGTGCCGGCAGAAGCAAAGTTTAATTGGCTGGATGTGCCAACCCAAAAGCAAGGTAAAATTGGATTCTGGGCAGGCTGTTGGGCTAACGTTGTAATGCCAAATATGCCCCAGAATGTCACCAGGATCCTTAACCGAGCAGGAGTGGAGTTTGTACACTTCGGCGCAGGCGAATCCTGCTGCGGACTATATTTAACTTTAGGCGGTTATATGGATGACTTCACCAAGCAGGCCAGGAAAAACCTTGAGGTATTCAAAGAAGCAGGTGTTGAGACAGTAATATTTACTTGCCCTGGCTGCTATGCGACATTCTCTGAAAACTACCCGGCACTGGCGAAAGAAATGGGAATGAATATCAAATTCCAACATGCAGTAAGTTTCCTGAGTGATTTGATCGAGCAGGGGCAGCTGAAGTTTGAAAAACCTTTAGACTACAAACTGACCTATCATGATTCTTGCCATGTGGGCAGGTGGTTTGGCCATTATGAAGAGCCCCGGAATATAATCAATGCAATTCCTGGTGTAGACCTGGTGGAGATGCCGCATAACAAGGAAAAGGGATTGTGTTGTGGATTGGTAGCGGCTTTTGATTCCCTTCCCACGGTTGGTCACGCAGGTATGAAAAGAATAAGTGAAGCTGAAGGAACGGGCGCTGATTTTTTGATAACCAATTGTGCAGGTTGCGGATCCCAGTTTAATGCCACCAGTTGCGCCATGCAAACCAAGGTTAGACAAAAAGATTTAACCGATCTAGTAGCCGAAGCCATGGGAATCGAAATACAAGACCCAACTCAAAATATTGGCAATTTTATGGGTGCAGCGGTAGAGCTATTAGGAACCAGTAAACTGGTTAAGACAAGTACACTGAATGAAAAAGAGAAGGTTGATTAAGTCACAATAGATTTTCAGGTTATTTGAATAGTCACAAGGATACAGGCAAGGATTTCTGAAAGCTTCGGGAATCCTTGTTTTTTACAGGACGGTTTCATTGACATAGGACATAAGTTTGAATTAAGTCATACTCCAATTTGAAACTCGGAAATATCTTCATTTGATTGAATTTTAAAAGCTTTATCTTCAAATAATTCAGCAAATTGATCTACTATCAAGGGATTAAACTGTGAACCTGAATTCATACCTATTTCAGTTAACGCTTCGTCCATAGACAAGGCTTCTCGATAAGGCCTGTCAGACGTCATGGCATCATAGGTATCAGCCACTGCCATGATTTGTGCTCCTAAAGGAATAGCGTCTTGTTTAAGCCTCCGGGGATAACCTTGGCCATCCCATCGCTCGTGATGTGCTTCAATTATTTGAATTTCTTTTTCATAAAACTTTTCTACGGTTTTTAAAAGGGAAGATGCAATCAAAGGATGTTCCGAAACCTTAACCATATCCTGAAGATTTAATTTAGTTTTTTTCAATAGAATACTGTCTGGTATACCAATTTTACCAATATCATGTAAAAGACCTGCCCTATAAATTATCTCAACCATCTTCTTTTTGAGACCCATTTTTATAGCCAGCTGCTTGGATAATTCCGCAACTCTTATCGAGTGCCCCGCAGAGTATCTATCTCGGGCTTCCAAAGATAATACCAGCGAGTAAAGAACATTACTATAGCTCTTTTTAAGTTTCCATTGAGTGGTTATTAAAGCTGCTATAAACACCACAGTTGCTACCGCCAGCAGAAGTAAAACTGTGCCGATGACCAGCATTCTAGAGTGGACAATATAAAGTAAGTCTTGGGTTAACAAATCCATATCAAGGGTGATCTCCTTCATTAATCTAATCAAGCATATCACACGAATATGATATTTTTAAAGTGCAAATCTCGGAAGTTGTGGTGCGATAGCCAATGAATAAACAACAATATTAATAGGGTATGCTAAGACTATTATTTATAAAGGAGGTTTTAAAATTTGTCAAAAGTAATGAAATGTATGTGTGAAGAATGCCACTATAATGATAGTTTTGAATGTCACGCAGATGGAATCGAAGTTCGCTCGAGTGCAATCGGCAACCAGGTTGTAAACTCAGAAGGAACCTGCTGCACCACCTTTAAAAACGGGGTTACTCGTAACACACCTAACGGTTAAGAAATTTAAGAAAATGATAATCAAATTAAGGAGGTGAATTATAGTGAATCAAAAACAGATGCTGGAATCCTGTATATCTGATTGCAACAACTCATTATCAGAAATTCGCAACATGAGCCAGAGTGTTCAGAATGCAAAAGCTAAGGATGAACTGACCCGTGCAAGCCAAGCAATAAACGATTGCATCAGCCATTGTCAGAATGCATGGAACAGCCTTTAAATAGCGCAATAATCTAATCTTGCAGGCGGGGGGGATTTATCTCCCGCCTGTTTATGTTATCTTAATCAAATCCTTAACAACTTCACCGGCGATTAAAAGCCCGGCTACAGAAGGTACAAAAGCAATGCTGCCTGGAATTTGGCGGCGGATTGTACAGGTTCTGGCCGAGTCTTTAGGACAGATACAATTAACTCGGCAGCTCGATTCTTCATTTTCTTGGGGCTTTATCGGCTCCTCCTTGGAATAAACGACCTTCAAATCATTAACACCCCGTTTCCGCAGTTCTTTTCTCATAACCTTGGCCAGGGGACAAACTGAAGTTTCGTAAATATCAGCAATTTCAAATCTGGTTGGGTCAAGTTTATTACCGGCGCCCATGCAGCTGATGATAGGAATGTTCTGGTGTTTAGCATTTAAGATCAAATCAATCTTGGCTGTTACCGTATCTATTGCATCAATAATATAGTCATAATCGGCAGTAACTAATTGAGAGGCGCATTCAGGCATATAGAAAGTCTGATGAGTAATAACTTCAGCCCTTGGATTGATGTCCCGAATCCTTTCCTTCATAACTTCCACCTTGGGTTTGCCAACTGTCTTTCTGGTGGCATGAATCTGCCTGTTAATATTTGTAAGGCATATGCAGTCATCATCAACCAGCACCAACTTGCCGACTCCTGAACGCACCAGCCCTTCTACAGCGAAGGTTCCCACACCGCCGATTCCAAAAACAGCAACTGTACTGTTCGCCAGCTTTTGGACAGCTTCTTTACCTATTAATAACTCGGTTCTTGAAAACTCGTTGAGCATTGTTCCTCCATGATTTTTTTTGATAGTTTTTCAACTTTATTTAAAGATTCTCCTGTCAAATATAAAGCTTTATTCGGTCTTTCACAATACCTTAGTCAACTATTTGAGATAGCCTGATTGAGTAGACAGAATAATAATCTTTCCGATGGAGGCTTATAGATTGTAAATTATATTATTAATTAACAACCATAGAATAATTAGGTAGATAGGGAAAAATGCATCTTTAATAAAATAGAAATAGAGCCTCACTATAAAGCAAGGCTCTATTTATTTTTGTCTTTAGTCTATTACATCTGGCTCATACTAGCACATGCATTAGCACACTGGTGGCAAACGTCGGCGCACTGCTGGCAGTGTTTATCTTTAAACATAGCGCATTCTGTGGCACAAGCATCACAAACAGTCCTGCATACATTGCAGATATATTTGGCTTCGGTATGGTCCATAGTCATGGTCTGAACAGCCAGGTTACATACATCCGCACATAATCTTAGCATCTTGATGCAATTCGCCCGAGCTTTGGCATCAGGTTCCTGTAAACAGGAGTTAAAGCATTCATTGCATACCTGTAGGCATTTGTTGCAGGCATCGATACAAGCCTGATACTTGGTAACTGATGTTTGAGTTACTGTCATGATCATTCTCCTTTATATTTAATTAGTTAAAACTCACCTTTTTTATTCTTCTCAATGAATAAATAAATATACTCTCCGTCAGGTTTAGTCCTCCCAATCTAAATTTAGTAATCGGATCAAAGCGCGCGAGGTTAAGGTTAAACATTTGAGATCATTCGGCATTTATTATATGATGATGTGAGTTAAAACAAAAAACGATGAACAGGAGCGGTAATGCTTGTATCCACAATATTTAAATTATAAAATGCCTGCCGAATGGACAACACACGCACGTACTTTTATATCCTGGCCGGTCCAGGATTCAATGTGTTATCCGGAAGACTATGAAAATGTTTGCCGGGGATATGCAGAAATTATCCAGGCAGTAGCCGAATTTGAGCCAGTTACGGTAGTGGTAAATCCTGATGCTGCGGATATGCTGCCGCACTTTATTAAAAATAAAAACATAGAATATCTTTTTATTGAACACAACGATGCCTGGCTGCGGGATAATGGACCTACTTTTCTCGTAAATGACGAGGGAGATCTATCCGGAGTAAACTGGCATTTTAATGCCTGGGGCGGCAAATATACTCCCTGGGATCTGGACGAGGAGCTGGCTTCTAAAATTCTGGAACATACCAGGGTCAGATGTTTTGATGCTCCTCTGGTCATGGAAGGTGGCTCTATCCACGTGGATGGTGAAGGTACGATGATCACCACAGAAGAATGCCTTTTAAACCGTAATCGCAACCCAGAATTAAGCAAAGAGCAAATTGAAGATTACTTAAGGAAATACTTAAGTGTTAATAAAATTATTTGGCTAAAAAAAGGTTTGCATGGTGATGAAACAGACGGGCATGTTGATAATGTTGCCTGTTTTGTGGCTCCCGGTAAAATCCTGCTGCAGGTTTGTGATGACTCCTCAGATGAGAATTGTTCCAACACCAGGGAAAACTTAAAGATATTAAGTGAAGTCTCCGATGCCCAGGGCAGAAAACTCGAAATTATAACCATCCAGCAGCCGCCATTAAGGACCTATAATGACAGGCGCTTAACCTTGAGCTATCTTAACTTTTATTTTGTAAACGGGGGAATTATTCTTCCCATCTTCGGGGGTGAGGCAGAAACTACCGACCAAATGGCAATACGGAAGCTAAGCGAAATATTCCCGGAAAGAAGGATTCGCACTGTAAACGGGATGGCAATTATCAGGGAAGGCGGAAATGTACATTGTATGACTCAACAGATGCCGGCAGGGAGAGAGAAATAAATCATCTTCAGTAAAAGGGGGAGAGAAATATATGAGAAAGATCATAGTTGCAGCTACTCAGATGAGTTGTTCAACGAGTATCGAAGATAACATCAGAAAAGCTGAAGCTCTGGTCAGAAAAGCGGCCGATCAGGGTGCTCAGATTGTCTTGCTGCAAGAGCTGTTTGAAACCCCTTATTTCTGCCAGAAAGAGAAAGCAGAGTATTTTGAATATGCGACGGAACTAGCAAATAACAAAGCGGTTAATCATTTTGCGAAGCTGGCTAAAGAACTTGAAATTGTATTGCCGATTAGCTTTTTTGAGAAGAAAAATTATGCCCGCTATAATTCTGTGGCAGTTATTGATGCTAATGGAGAGGTACTGGGTTTATACCGTAAGAGTCATATCCCGGATGGACCTGGTTATGAAGAAAAGTTTTACTTTAATCCAGGGGATACCGGTTTTCGAGTATGGAATACCCGCTATGGAAAAATTGGGGTGGGAGTTTGCTGGGACCAATGGTATCCTGAAGCCGCTCGTTGTATGACCTTAATGGGTGCTGAAATTCTATTATATCCTACAGCAATAGGTTCTGAGCCTCAGGACAGCTCTATCGATTCCCGGGACCACTGGCAGACCTGCATGTTAGGTCATGCAGCCGCCAACCTAATTCCGGTAGTTGCATCTAACCGGGTCGGGCCCGAAGAAGATGAAGATTCGAAAATAACCTTTTACGGTTCATCCTTCATTGCCGGTCCGCAGGGAAATAAGCTGGTTGAAGCTGACCGGGCGGAAGAAACCGTGCTCTTGGCCGAATTTGACCTTGGTCAATTGGAAAGGCAGAGGATAGAGTGGGGAATTTTCCGGGATCGCCGGCCCGATTTATATAAAATTATTACCTCCAGTGATGGGGAATTAATTATCTAAAAAACGCCAATACTCCGGGGTTAGGCCCCGGAGTATGTTTGGTTATTTATATGATTTTTTACCAACCTCTATCCTGCATACGCTCTTCGGGTACGATGGTTTTTATATCTAGTCCGGGCATGGCCTCACCTAAATCCCTTGAGACTTCTGCCAGAACCTTAAAGTCCTTAAAGTAAGTTGTAGCGGCTACGATAGCGCGTGCACGCTTCATCGGGTCGCTGGATTTAAAGATTCCCGAGCCCACAAAATTGCCATCCGCACCCAGCTGCATCATGAGCGCTGCATCTGCCGGGGTGGCAATGCCTCCGGCGGAAAAATTCACTACTGGCAGACTCCCCTTACGTGCTACCTCCACTACTAAATCATAAGGGGCCTGAATATCCTTAGCAAAGGTCATCAATTCGTCCTGGGGTAAATTATGTAGACGACGAATCTCTCCCATTATCTGCCGCATATGCCGAACTGCTTCTACTACATTGCCGGTACCCGGTTCACCCTTAGTACGAACCATAGAAGCTCCCTCGCCAATGCGCCGTAAGGCCTCACCAAGATTACGAGCCCCGCAGACAAAGGGTACAGTGAATTCATGTTTATTTACATGAAAATGCTCGTCCGCCGGGGTGAGGACTTCGCTTTCATCAATATAATCGACCCCCAGTGATTCGAGGATATGGGCTTCAACGAAGTGGCCAATACGGCACTTGGCCATGACCGGAATGGTTACTACGTCCATGATACGCAAAATTATTGTAGGGTCAGCCATACGGGCCACCCCACCTGCAGCCCGAATATCTGCTGGCACACGCTCCAGGGCCATTACGGCACAGGCTCCGGCTTCCTCGGCGATTTTTGCCTGTTCCGGAGTAGTAACATCCATGATTACGCCGCCTTTAAGCATTTGGGCCAGACCTTTCTTTAATGCAAAGCTGCCTTTTTCTACAATCGCATCGGACATTTAAAATCATACCTTTCAATAACATACTAAACCCATGAATATACTAAACTTTAAACCAACATTATTAATATGTCAACCAGATTAGTTAAGATTGTTAAACAGATGATAAATTAATTTTCCCATCGTAGGATCAAAGATTATAATTATAGATAAATGCTACTAAGAAACAGGGAATTCCAGCGGGATGGAAGAATTTAAAGCTGAAGACAGGATATTTGTCGACTACTGTAAAGAATGAGGATGGGATTATGAATCGGTTTGAAAACAATAGTTCTTCTCAACTGCAAATTTTACGGGATATAAAAGGCCTAACATCTTTCACGGATAAGATTAAAGAAGCTGGTTATTATCCGCTGAAAAGCAAGCCCGTTATTAATACACTGCAGGTTAATATTGGCAAGGTGTGTAATTTAATGTGCAAACACTGTCACGTTGAAGCCGGACCCCATAGAACCGAAACCATGAGCCGGGAAAATATGTCCCGCTGTCTTGAGATTATGGAAAACAACAATATACCAACCTTAGATATTACAGGTGGAGCTCCAGAATTAAATACGAATTTAAAATGGTTTATTAAGGAAGCAAAGCAAGCAGGCTGTCATGTATTAGTTAGAACCAATCTTACATTGTTGGATACTGAAGAATTCTCTGACTTGGCAGAGTTTTATGCTGATCACAATGTGGAGCTTGTTTCCTCTTTGCCCTGTTACACTGAAGAAAATACTGATGGGCAGCGTGGGCAGGGAGTGTTTTTGTCTTCAACTAATGTGCTTTCACATTTAAATAAAGTTGGATATGGTCAGAGGAATGGATCTCTAAAATTAAATCTAGTTTATAATCCCGGAGGTGCATTCCTGCCAGCGGATCAAAAAGTTCTTGAAGATGGTTACCGCTGGGTATTACAGAATCAATATGGAATTACTTTTAACAACTTAATTACTATTACGAATGTTCCTGTTGGAAGATTTCTAACATCTCTTTATAATTCCGGAACTCTGCTCACATATATGAAGTATTTGGCCAATAACTTTAATATCTCAACCGTAAGTGAAGTTATGTGTCGTAAGCAGGTTTCTATAGGTTGGGACGGACAGATCTATGATTGCGATTTCAATCAGATGCTGGGATTAAACTGTTCTTCAGGTCATATCAAGAACTTCAGTTTGGCAGTATTTAAGGAACGGGAGATAGTTCTGGGTAATCACTGTTATGCTTGTACTGCAGGAGCAGGTTCAAGCTGTGGGGGAGCTATTTTAGAAAATACGTTTCCTGAGTTGTGCAAGCCAGCCGGAGGAATATCGATCAATTAAAACAAGACTTTGATTTGGAGTAAAACATCAATATTATTTTAGGCAATATATCAGAAAATATTGATGTAAAGTAATTAATAGATTTATTTGGAGGTCATTAATAAATGATGGATGTTGTTAGGGTAAGTATACAGTATAACAAAATAACTTTTTTCATTTCTGAATATCAAAGATCAATTAATAGATTATAATAAAATGGGCTTAAGGTAGCCGCAAGAGAACTGGCCTAATTATTTACGCCAGTTATAAACACTGCTTAAACTGTAGTTAGACAAACATGAAGCAGCTGATTTTATGTTACCAGGGTTCTAATTTAAGTATTTGGAGGTGCAAAATTGCCACACTTAATTAATAATGGGGTTTATTTTGTAAACAGAAACACACTTGTGGAGATTGGTGAAAATGGGGCAGTTAATACTTTAAAAGGCAATGACACAGCAGGGGAGTTGTCCTCATATATAGGAAGCGTTGAGCGGGATGTTGCGAAAAAGGGTACTATTGCATACCACATTCTAAGCAAACATAATACTACCGATGATCATAATAATCTTCAACTTAGATTTGATGCCCTGGCATCCCATGACATCACCTATGTTGGTATCGTACAAACGGCTCGAGCCAGTGGACTTAAAGAGTTCCATATGCCCTATGTTTTGACCAACTGCCACAATAGTCTTTGTGCTGTTGGCGGTACCATTAATGAAGACGACCATGTATTCGGGCTTTCAGCTGCACAAAAATATGGCGGGATTTATGTGCCGGCCCATCTTGCTGTAATACATCAGTATATGCGAGAAATGATGAGTGCTTGCGGCAATATGATTTTAGGATCAGACAGTCATACCCGCTACGGAGCACTTGGTACTATGGCCATTGGCGAGGGAGGACCGGAATTAGCCAAGCAGCTGCTCAATAAAACCTGGGATCTGGCCTATCCGGAGATTATTGCGGTTTATCTGGAGGGATCACCCCAACCGGGAGTTGGCCCGCAGGACGTGGCCCTGGCTCTAATAGGTGCGGTGTTTAAAAACAACTTCGTGAACAATAAGGTTTTGGAATTTATCGGTCCGGGTATCAATGGTTTATCGGTTGACTACAGAAACGGTATCGATGTAATGACCACTGAGACCACTTGTTTAAGTTCTATATGGGCAACTGACGATAGAGTAAATGAATATTACCAAATTCATGGCCGGCCGGAGGCTTATAATCAGTTAGATCCGGACAACCTGGCCTATTATGATGGAGCGGTAATCATTGACCTTGCTAAGATTGAGCCTATGATTGCGCTGCCTTTCCATCCCAGTAATGTATACAAGATATCCGAGTTCAACCAGAATACCTATGATATTTTAAGAAAAGTTGAAATTGAAGGCCAGAAGCAGATGGAAAATCCGCTGGCAAAATTCAACCTTACCAACAAAATAGTTAACGGAAAATTAAAAGTGGATCAGGGTATCGTCGCCGGCTGTGCGGGAGGTACCTTTGAAAACTTATGTGAAATAGCCTCTATGGTTGACAACCATTCTATCGGTAATGGAGAATTGGCATTCAGTGTTTATCCAGCCAGCCAGCCTATTTATTTGGAACTGATAAAGAACGGCGCGGCATCGAAAATGATGACCGCTGGGATAACCATGAAAACCGCTTTCTGCGGCCCATGCTTTGGAGCAGGAGACGTACCTGCCAACGGGGCTTTGAGCATTCGCCATACTACCCGCAATTTCCCTAATCGGGAAGGCTCCAAACCCGGTGATGGACAGATTTCTTCAGTAGCGTTGATGGACGCCAGGTCGATTGCCGCCACTGTACTTAACGGGGGATTTTTAAAACCGGCCACTGAGCTGAATATTAAGGACTCGGCCGTATCCTATAGTTTTAATAAAGAGGTTTATAATAATAGAGTTTACTTTGGGTTTAAAAAACCATCCCATCAGGATGAACTGAAATTCGGACCTAATATAGCTGATTGGCCCCAAATGGTGCCTCTGACCAAACATCTATTATTAAAAGTAGCTGCGGTTATTACTGATCCGGTAACCACTACTGATGAATTGATTCCTTCGGGAGAAACCTCTTCTTACCGTTCCAACCCGTTGAAGTTGGCAGAATTTACTCTGTCACGCAAAGATCCTGGTTATGTAGGCCGTGCCAAGGAAGTCGGTCAGTTGGAGAGCGAACGCCGTAGTCTGATCGGGAAAGCAGATCAGCAGATATCCGGTGCTTTGCAGGAGATATGTACTCAGGTAATTAATAATATGAGCTATTTTTCCGACTCTATGGATGTTCTGAAAACTACTGGCATAGGCAGTGTAATTTATGCCATCAAACCGGGTGATGGTTCGGCAAGAGAGCAAGCTGCATCATGTCAGAAGGTTTTGGGCGGATGGGCTAACATTGCCGTTGAATATGCCACTAAACGTTATAGAAGTAATGTAATAAATTGGGGTATGCTGCCGTTTACCATAGATGATACATCTCACGTTCCGTTTGCGGTGGGGGATCTCATTTTCATTCCTGATATCAGAGAGAAAATAGAAAATGGTGATGAGGTTTTCACCTCCCACATTATAGGTGAAAACGGCGTACAAAACATTGATTTATATCTCAAGAAACTTATCGCCGATCAGAGAGATATTATTTTAAAAGGCAGCTTAATAAACTATTATGCAAATAATCCTAAATAATTTAATTATTAAACAGCATTAAAAGGTGACATCGAGAACCAATGATACGACAAGGGCTGGAGAAAACTCCAGCCCTTAATATGTAAATAAGAACCCAGGGTAAGTGGGAATAACTACATTTATTAACCTGGCTTTTAGGTAATGCTGCGTTTGCTGAACGTTAGTCAAGCGGCAGGTGTTTGTCAATACCAATCATTAAGTAAGAATTTGAACTATGCATTAAATAGGCTTATTGACTATGAACGAAGATAAAAAAACGATACGATAGAGTTGATATTCTGTTGATTCTATATATGGATAAATATCTTGCAAGGACATCATTACAGGAGGTTTATTAATGGTTAAAACTGTTGGTGTTGGTATTACGGGCGGAATTGCTGCTTATAAAATGGCCGAGCTGGTCAGCAAATTGAAAAAAAATGATCTGGATGTAGTTGTAATAATGACCGAAGGAGCTGCCAAATTTATTACTCCTTTAACTTTTCGAACTCTAAGCGGCAGGGAAGTAGTAACTGATCTGTGGGCCAAACCCAGAGAATATAAAGTACAGCATATGGGTATAGCTGAACAAATTGATTTGCTTGTAATTGCTCCTGCAACTGCCAATTTCATCGCTAAAATGGCGCATGGGATTGCCGATGATTTTTTATCAACACTGGTAACAGCTAATACTGGACCGGTTTTGGTAGTGCCATCGATGAATGCCAACATGTATAAAAATTATATTGTGCAGCAAAATATTACATCCCTGAAGGATCGTGGATACCATCTTATAGAGCCCGACAGCGGCCTTCTGGCTAACGGTGAAATTGGTAAAGGCCGTCTGCCGGACATCGAAGATATATATCAAGAAATTATTAAACTCCTTTAAATAAACCGTCTTAATCTTCTAAAGCCTGAATAATATCTGCCTGCAGATCCTCATAATCCTCCAATCCAACTGAGAGTCGAACAAGGCTTCGGTTCAGATTCAACTCCTGCCGCATTTTTTCACTAAGGGAAGCGTGTGACATGATGGCGGGAATAGAGACAATACTCTCCACCGCACCCAGGCTGGAACCAATCACCGGCAGCCGCAGACGGTTGCAAAAAAGGCGGGCCTGTTCATCATTTTGCAGGCGAAAAGATAACATAGCTCCGGCTCCCTCCGCCTGGGAGAAGTGAAGTTCCCTGCCGACATGAGTACGTAAGCCGGGGTAATAAACCTCTGTAATTTCCGGTCGAGTTTGGAGCCATTCAGCCAGAAGGCCAGCAGTTGTTTGCTGTTGCTCCAATCGAACCTTGAGGGTTTTTATTCCGCGCAGAATCAGCCAGCAGTCCTGAGGGCCTAAAACCGCACCGAGACCATTTTGCAGGAACCTAATTTCCTGGGCTAATTCCCGGTTGTCGGTTATTACCAGACCGGCCAGGCAATCGCTGTGACCTCCCAGGTATTTGGTAGCGCTGTGAATTACAATATCAATACCAGTTTCCAGTGGTCGCTGCAGATAAGGGGTCATAAAGGTGTTATCAGTCATGGTGATAATGCCATGTTCCTTTGCCAATGCTGCGATGGCGCGGAAATCAGTTATCTTAATTAGGGGATTCGAAGGTGTCTCCAGAAAAATAGCCCGGGTTTGTGGCCTGATAAGACTTTTAACCTGATTCAAGTCAGTGGTGTCTACAAAGTCAATGTCGAATCCGAAACGCGGCAACAGCCGGTGGGCCAACCGGAAGGTGCCGCCGTAAACATCCCGGGATACTAATATATGATCACCTGCGGAAAACAGCAAAAAGGCAGCTGAAATAGCGGCCATGCCTGAAGCGAAAGCGAATCCATATTTACCTCCTTCCAGGGTGGCAATCGTTTCTTCCAGAGCCGCCCGGGTAGGATTGCCTGAGCGGGTATATTCCCACTGTCCCGGGGTATCCACATCTTTCTGGGCAAATATCACACTTTGATAAATTGGGGTACTAACCGCACCGGTAGCCTGGTCAATCTCACTGCCTGAATGAATTAGTTTGGTTCCTTTACCCATGTTTCCACTCCTTCTCATCTATTAAACTCCAATGCCTGGTTTAAATCGTCTTCAAGATCTGCAGGATCCTCCAAACCGACGGACAACCGCAATAAACAATCATTGATCCCCAGTTTCCGCCGGACATTCAGAGGTATTGCCGCATGAGTCTGGGTTTCCGGATAGGTAATCAAAGATTCAACTCCTCCCAAACTCTCCGCAAAAGAAATTATTTTTACTCTTTCGAGAATTTGAGCCGCCATCTCTTTCGTTTCTACTTCAAAGGAAAGCATAGCGCCAAACCCACGTGCCTGCTTTTTGCAGAGGTCATGCCCGGGATGATGGGGCAGACCAGGGTAATTTACCTTCTTAACAGCCGGATGCCGCTCCAGAAATTCGGCTAGATGCAGGGCGGAATGCTGGGACCATTCCAGTCGAACGGCCAGGGTTTTTAAGCCGCGCAGCAGCAGCCAACAGTCATGGGGACCGGGAATGGCTCCCACTGCATTTTGAATGAAAGCTAGCTGTTCACCCAAATCTTCACGGGCAGTAACTAATAATCCGGCCACCACATCATTATGCCCGCCAATGTATTTGGTAGCGCTGTGTAAAACCAGATCAGCGCCATAATCCAGGGGCTGCTGCAAATAGGGGGTAAAAAACGTATTGTCAACAATAACTAAAAGTCCGTATTGATGAGCATTATTCACTAGTTTCTCTAGGTCAATAATCTTCATGAGGGGATTGGTAGGAGTTTCCACAAATATAGCCCGGGTAGACGGTGTAATTAAATTGGGCAGATAATCCAAATTAGTAAAATCAAAAAAAGTAAAGTTCAGACCATTTTTAGCTCCCAGGGTTGTAAACAGTCTATAAGTACCGCCATAGGTATCATCTGAAACCAGGAGATGATCACCTGGTTTAAACAGGCTCATAACGGCTGCAATGGCTGCCATTCCAGAAGCAAAAGCCAACCCTCGCTGTCCCTTTTCCAGCGCACAAATACTATCCTCTAAGGCCTGCCGGGTTGGATTACCCGACCGACTGTAATCAAATCCGGTACTTTGGCCCAGAGCAGGATGGCAGAAAGTTGAGGTCTGATAGATCGGGGTGCTTATTGCCCCGGTTTTTTCTTCACGGTTAATCCCTACCTGGGCCAGTTGGGTCGCTAGTTTCATGACAATCACCCTTCTTATTGTATTTGTGATTTTATGTTTAATGAATCAGCACTAGTATATTAAAATAATAGTATTCCTATTAAAATTGTCAACTTTAAATTTATTTTTATCGAATGTATTGACAATATTTCAAGAAGAGATAAAATTAAAATTAATCCGATTGGAATACTGGGTTAAGGTTTTCATACCTTCTTTTAAAATATTCGGCTTATTATTGACAATACCCGGGAGATTCATTTAATATTTAACTAATCTGATTGGATAACTTGGCATTAAAAGGGGGTGTTATGGATGCAGATATCTACCCGGGGAAGATATGGCTTAAGGGCAATGGTTGATCTTGCCATCTACGCGATTGATGAATACGTCGCCTTGAATACTATAGCCGATAGACAAAATATATCAGAAAGCTACTTGGAGCAGTTGTTCTCAGCCCTTAGAAAAGGGGGCCTGGTCAAAAGTATAAAAGGTTCTCAGGGAGGGTATGCACTATCAGACCATCCTTCCAGAATAACGGTGGGGGCGGTTCTGAGATTACTGGAAGGAAAACTGTTTGTAGTGGCTGAATCTTCCGAAAACGAATTAGTAAACAACACAATTGAGTATTGTTTGAATGAGCATGTATGGGAAAAGATAAATGCGAGTGTATGTAGCATTGTTGATTCCATAACCCTGGAGGATCTAGTGGAACGCTATAAAACATTACATGGAAATTTATTGCCAATGTTTTATATATAAAAAATTTGCAATAAATGTCGATCAAGTCTATGGGAATAATAACATTAATAAAGGAGAGGTTAGAATGACTGAGAGAAAACTAAAGTTTGATACGCTGCAGGTTCATGCCGGACAGAAGCCCGATTCTGCTACTGGTTCCCGAGCGGTGCCTATTTATCAGACCACGTCTTATGTTTTTAATGATTCGAAACATGCTTCCGACCTATTTAATCTTAGAGAGCCGGGCAATATATATACGCGCATTATGAACCCGACCAATGACGTTTTCGAGCAGAGAGTAGCCGCGCTGGAAGGCGGGGTTGCCGCCCTGGCAACTGCTTCAGGTTCGGCCGCGATTACCTATGCAATTTTAAATATCGCTTCAGCCGGTGATGAGATAGTTTCCGCCAGCACTCTATATGGCGGGACCTACAATTTATTCTCGGCAACCTTCCCCAATTTCGGCATAAAGGTTCATTTTGTTGATCCTGACGACCCTGAAAACTTTAAAAGGGCCATTAATGAAAAAACCAAAGCTCTATATATAGAAACGATTGGTAATCCGGGTATTAACCTTATTGATATCGAAGCTGTTGCCAATATCGCCCATGAGAATGGCATCCCCCTTATTATTGATAATACTTTCGGTACTCCTTATCTGATTAGACCGATCGAATTTGGAGCAGATATCGTGGTTCACTCTGCCACCAAATTTATTGGCGGACACGGGACATCCATCGGCGGAGTCATCGTTGATGCGGGTCAATTCGATTGGGCAGGCAGCGGAAAATTCCCGGGAATAACCGAACCGGATCCCAGCTATCATGGAATTAGGTATGCTGCTGATGTGGGGGCGGCAGCCTATATAACCAAAGTCCGAGTTCAGCTTCTCAGGAATACCGGGGCATCCCTCAGCCCGTTTAATGCTTTCTTATTCCTGCAGGGTCTGGAAACCTTGTCATTACGAGTGGAAAGACATGTTGCTAACACTAAGATAATTGCTCAGCACCTAAAAGATCATCCCCAGGTGACATGGGTGAATTACCCGAGCCTGGAAGGTGATAAATATTATGATCTAGCTCAGAAATATCTTCCCAAAGGTGCGGGTTCCATATTTACTTTTGGCATTAAAGGCGGAGTAGAAGCGGGTATAAAATTTATTGACAGCCTGGAGATATTCTCCCTTTTGGCTAATGTGGCAGATGTTAAGTCTTTGGTCATTCACCCGGCCAGCACCACTCATTCTCAACTGTCGGAAGAAGAGCTGATTGCAGCTGGAGTTACCCCAGATCAGATTAGACTTTCTATCGGTATTGAGGATGTAGAGGATTTGATATTCGATCTTGACCAAGCCCTGGCCAAAGCCGCTCAGGGTTAAACGTGATACCAATGTACCACAAGCTTAATGCGTTGCGAAAATTAATCGGGTCGATGGGCAGTCTGGCCATAGCATTTTCAGGCGGGGTTGACAGCACATTCCTGTTAAAAGTGGCCCATGACCTTTTAGGAGATAGGGTAGTTGCTGTCACCGCTAGTTCACCAACTTACCCGCCAAGAGAGTTGCAAGAAGCAGTTGATTTTGTAAATAACTCCGGGATTAAGCAGTTTGTGATTGATGTCGAAGAACTCGATATTGATGGTTTTGCAGATAATCCGGTAAACAGATGTTATTTATGCAAGCGGGAACTCTTTACTAAAATCGTAGAGATAGCTCATCAGAATCATATTGAATTGGTAGCGGATGGGTCTAATGCTGATGATGTCAGCGACTATCGGCCCGGGATGAAGGCTCTGGAAGAGCTGGGAATCATCAGCCCTTTGCGGGAGGTGCGGATGACCAAGGAGGAAATAAGAGTATTATCCAAAGAAATACATTTGTCTACTTGGGATAAACCTGCCTTTGCCTGCCTCGCATCCAGGATCCCCTATGGGCAAAGGATCAGCCGAGAGAAACTATCTATGGTGGATAAAGCCGAGCAATATTTACTGGATAAAGGTTTTCGCCAAATCAGGGTTCGCCACCATGGTGAAATAGCCAGGATTGAAGTCTCACCCGAGGAACGTACCCGGTTTATAGATGAGAAACTTATGGATCAAGTTAATGAGCAATTCATCCAAATCGGGTTTGCCTACACAGCGCTGGATCTGAAAGGATACAGAACTGGCAGTATGAATGAAAAGATAATGAACGCATTAGATGAAAAGAATGGAGGAAATAACATGAGTAAAATTGCTAAGAGTTTGACTGATTTAATTGGGAACACACCGCTGTTGGAACTATCCAACTATAATAAGGCAAACAACCTGGAAGCCAGACTGCTGGCTAAACTGGAGTACTTCAACCCGGCTGGCAGCGTAAAAGACAGGATTGGTTATGCCATGATTAAAGATGCTGAAGAAAAAGGATTGTTGAAGAAAGACTCAGTTATAATAGAACCTACCAGCGGTAATACTGGTATTGCCCTGGCATTTGTAGCCTCTGCGAAAGGGTATAGATTGATACTTACTATGCCAGATACCATGAGTCTCGAGAGAAGAAACCTCTTAAAAGCCCTGGGAGCAGAATTGGTCCTGACTCCAGGTGCCAACGGTATGCCCGGCGCTATCGCCAAAGCTAAAGAGCTGGCCGCGCAAACACCTGATTCCTTTATTCCAAATCAGTTTGAGAACCCGGCCAATCCAGAAATCCATAGGCAAACCACCGGTGAAGAAATCTGGCGGGACACAGATGGAACCGTGGATATATTTATAGCCGGGGTTGGGACCGGTGGGACCGTAACTGGAGTGGGAGCGTTATTAAAGGCCAAGAAGCCAGGAGTTCAAATCATAGCTGTGGAGCCTTTTGATTCACCGGTACTGTCGGGAGGATCACCTGGACCTCATAAGATTCAGGGTATTGGTGCTGGATTTGTCCCGGATGTTTTCGATCGCGAAATAATTGACGAAATATTTAAAGTTAAGAACGAAGATGCTTTCAATACTGCGCGCAGCTTATCCAAGAATGAGGGCTTGCTGGTTGGAATATCTTCCGGTGCTGCCGCTTACGCGGGTACCCAGATTGCAAAAAGGCCGGAAAATAAAGGCAAGACTATTGTAGTTCTTTTACCGGACACCGGGGAAAGATACTTATCAACACCACTCTTTTTGGAATCATAAAAACTAATAGGAAGCAAGGGTGTTCTTTTTGCTTCCTTGTCCCGAGGATCCGGAGATAGCCAAGGAAGCAGAAGAATTGTCCGATTGCTTCCTTGGCTGTTGGCCTCTGTAAAATTAATTTAAACAAAGTGAGGAGGGTAAAAATGCCCATAAAAATACCAGACAATCTGCCAGCAACTGAAATACTAAGCAATGAAAATATTTTCGTTATGAGTGAGAAACGTGCATTTACCCAGGACATACGTCCACTCAAGATTGCAATTTTAAACCTGATGCCGGTAAAAAGCGTTACTGAAACGCAATTGTTGCGACTGCTGGGTAACTCCCCGCTGCAGCTTGATATTGTTCTGCTGCACCCGGAAACGCATACCTCCAAAAATACCTCCGAGGAACATTTAGCCAATTTTTATAATACCTTTGAGGATATCAAAGACCAGAAATTTGACGGTATGATTATAACCGGGGCTCCTGTGGAACAGCTGGAATTTGAAGATCTCAGTTACTGGGAAGAGCTGAAAAAGATCATGGATTGGACCCGTACGAATGTATTTTCCACCCTGCATATCTGTGTGGGGGCTCAGGCGGGACTTTACTATCATTATGGAGTTCCCAAATATCTGCTGGATAGCAAGATGTTCGGCGTCTTTGCGCATACAATGAACAAACAAAATGTGCCTCTTTTGCGGGGCTTTGATGACGTATTTTACGTGCCCCATTCCCGTCACACCGAAATAAGACGGGAGGATATCGACCAAGTAGATGACATTGAGATACTGGCCGAATCCCCAGAGGCAGGAGTGTATATAGTATCCTCCAAGGACGGGCGCTTGATATTTGTGACCGGCCACTCCGAATATGATGCTAATAATTTAAAAGCAGAGTATGACCGTGATATTGGGAAGGGGTTGGAGATTGCTATTCCCAGGAACTATTATCCCAATGATGATCCGAACCAGGCACCGGTGGTAAGATGGCGCAGCCATGCTAATCTCTTATTCACTAACTGGCTTAATTATCACGTATATCAGGCGACACCTTACAACCTGGATGAACTAAAATAATTACAAGGGGACGACTCTAGTAACATCCTGACTTAATCATGGTGTTACCGAGAATCGTCCCCTTTGTTACTTAAATAAAAACTACCAATTAAATGTCTTGGTGTTTATATTATTAAATAGTGTTTCGGAGTAAACCTTTCGAAACCTGTCGGTTCTATTTGTACTTTCTCCATTTATCATCTTGTTTTCAAGCTTGTATTTCATACGTGGTATTCTTTTTCCACCCTGACGCTTACAATCGTATCCCCACTGCATCAGACAGAAGTTACGATCTTTGCAGTTATCGCAGACCAGGATGCTGGGTAATTGTTTTGTCATTCATCGTCTATCTCCTTGTCTGTTTCAGGTTTATTTTTCCCAGGCATTTTCCCATATTTGGACATGCCGGCTATGGCACCAAAGGTTGAATCATTGAATCCTGCTGGTACCACTACAACACCGCCGGTCTCCTTTACACTTTCATATAAAAGATTCATTGCCCTTAGATTAAAAGCCATATTGCATTCTTCATATTTATGGGCTGCTTCAACGAAACTATCTGCAATTTCCTTCTCAGCTTGTCCCAAAATGTTGCGGGAGCGCCTTTCTCTCTCCGCTTGAGCTTCCCTGGACATAACATCCTGTAGATTATGAGGAATAACTACATCCCGGATCTCGACCGAACGGACCGTTATTCCCCACTCTTCCGTACGCTCATCAATCATCTTCTGCAATTCATCATCCAAACGTTCGCGTCCGGCCAGCATTTCAGAGAGCTCTGTTTTGCCGATAATATCGCGCAGGGCTGTTTGCGCTGCCCAGCTTACTGACTCAATGTAGTCTTCAACTTCAAGAGCAGCTTTCTGTGGATCCCAAACCATCCAGAACATGACAGCATCTACATTGACCGGTACATTATCCCTTGTTAAAGTTTTTTCTGCTTCGAAAAAACTGGTTCGTATACGCTGGTCAATCCAAGTTGTAATATGATCAATAATCGGTACGCAAAAGAATATGCCGGGACCAGCAAGTTTATAAAAACGTCCCAAACGGAGTACCACTGCTCTCTGCCACTCATGAGCAATCTTTATAGACATTACCAGACCAAAGCCCACCAATAACCCTATTAAGGCATATATAAAATTGTTCTGAAGTACCGATAGATAAATGCTTACTCCGCTGAAAAACAATAACATCCATAGTCCCAGGGATTTACCCTTTCTATTTTGTTTAAGGACTGACGAAGAAGTATGCGCCGGAATAACATTTTTTTTGTCGTTGAACTCGTCACTCATCATTATGCCCCCCTTTGTTGGTCACTATGGACCTTCTCTGCTAGCAGATCTACTATTTCACTTGAGGTAAAACCTAATGCATATGCCTGAATAAGAAGATTTACCAAGAGTCCTTCTATGATTATAAGGCGCTGCTCGTCTTTATCTTGTTTTTCAGGAATTCCGGTTACAAAAGTACCTTTTCCCTGACATGTAGAAATATATCCTTCTTCTTCTAATTCACAATAAACCTTGCGTACGGTATTAAGATTTATCTTCAACTCTACGGCATGCTGCCGGACAGTAGGAAGCCGGTCACCTGCAATGAACTGACCGGTTTCTATAGCGAATTTTATTTGTTCCTTAAGCTGAGCATATATTGGTATAGGACTCTTACGATCTATTAGCATTAGTCTTTCACCCTCTTTTTCAATTAATTATAGTTTTGTTGAAAAGTCCAATATTGTAAAGCGTTATTTTAAAACAAGGACTTATCAACAAAACAGTGAAAGGGGGAAAGGGATATTATTTATAAAAAGTGAGTATCGGGTAAACGATTTCTCCTCCATAAACTATTACATACCGGAGAATGAAACCACCGAATAGAACCATAACAGGTTCTGCCCACGAGATTAGTACTGAAGTCGAATGATCAAACCTGTTTTGCAGCTCCATTATACCTAAGGTTAAGGGGGCTATAAGTCCTAGTAATATGAGCCCTATCCAAAAAAGGAGATAATAACCGCCGGTAATTATCGCACCTAAAGCCATATATCCCGTGGGTTGCAGAGCATAACTGATTATAAGGGTAGAAATGACTAATAACTCAACTAGGATAACAGTTATATCAATGGTTAATAAATTCCTGGTTATTACATCATCAAAATTAAGACTTTTAGCTTGCGGCAGTAGTTCTTCAGGAATAAATCCTCTAAGAAATTCTTCAGTCTGATCCCAAATCTTACCCCCGATAATAATCAGACACAGACCTGTAGAGATGGCTGATACAAAGAATAAAACAGCAATAATGGAATTACTCCAGACTGGGTTAGCATATATAGCCGAAAGTAACAAACCGGCATATATTCCTACAGCTACTCCCAGGATTAGTTCCAGCCAGGTACATACCTTGCGAATTGTACCATTAATATTCCAGTAAACCAGGCCTGCATAAGCCAGGGCTGCAATAGGGAAGACCAAAAGGAAAAATGCACCCCAGGACATTACTGAGGTCGGATTATAATGAATTAATACCTTATAAAAATTCAAAGGGCGGTGCAAATCCAGAACCAGACATGCTAATCCCAACATAACCGGGAATGGCGCCAAATATGCTCCAATCCTTCTAACTCGTTCATCTGCCTTATTCACTATTTCACCAATTGACGAAATAACCGCTGAACCTGCAGAGAGACCTGCCAGGAACAAGTAGATGGCAATTAAGTAATTCCATGTAAAAAAGTGCTCCATTCAATCTCACCTCCTGAAAGGAATAATAAATACATTTGGTTTGGTTCCCAGTTCAGGGCGCCTGGCTACTGCGCCTTTACCGAGCCATTTATTAATTTCACTGCTGGGGTCATTCAGATCTCCAGTAACTATGGCTCCAGCTATGCAAGTTGTTTCACAGGCAGGTTTTTGGCCTTGCTCAAGACGATGTGTGCACAAGCTGCATTTCTCGGGCAGTCCTTCGTTACTTCTGGGACTCATCATCCTCACCCGGTAAGGACAAGCCAACACACAGTAGCCGCACCCGATACATAACTCAGGTTTAACATCTACCGTTCCCCATTCAGTGTAATGTGAAGCTTTGGTAGGGCAAGCTTTTACACAGGGTGCATTCTGACAATGATTGCATGAATACTTTTCGGTATAGCGAACTACATTTGGATACTGACCTTCCTCATTTTCAATGATTCGGGTGCGGTAGACTTTATCTGGAACTTTGTTTTCAGCGAGGCAGGCTACACTGCATGCATGACACCCCACGCACTTATTTAAATCAACAATTTTCCCCCATCTTTTCTTCTGTTCAGCCACCTCAAGCCACCCCCTTTAATTCTTTTCTTAATTTGGTTAAAAGACAGACTAATATAGATGCCAGACTTTTATAATAAGAAGTCTCAGCATAAGTTTCCATATTGTGCAAAAACTTGAAAACCCAGTTTTCGAAGTATCCAGCCATCATCTCCTGCATGGCAGTATAATAGAGTATTTCACCGGTCCGCTCATATTCTTCAGCCATTCTAGCCAGGAACTCCAGCTCCACCATGATATGATCAGCCGGTATTTGGTTGTTAGCATCATAGCTAACTCCATAGCGAGAATAAAATTGTCTTACTTTATTATCACTGGGCCCAAAAATTATTGCTTCTCCCTCATACCATCCCGCAAAAGGGTGGGCTCTGGCAGTCGGGAAACTATTAATAAACAAAGCAGTAAAGTCTACTTCCAGTTGCTCTAAATTATAGGTTCCTGATACAAGCGCCTCTTTCCAGACGTCAGTATTATCCAATCTCAATCCTTCACCGATCACCCAATCCAGGAGTTTTTGTATATTATTCTTTTGTTCCGCTAAGTTTTCTTGATTTGGGTAGAGAAAGATTTCCTGAGCTGTCCACAATAAGCTGGTATCTAAAGATAGACCAGACATGTTTACTACACCTTCCTTACCTTGACTATCATGTGACAATCCAGACAGGCTCCCGTTGGATCCTTTAATTCTATACTTGTTTCTTTGGGGAAAGCAGGCATAATAGTTCCGTCGTTCATACCATCATTTTTAACTAATTTTAACAATGGTGATTTTTGTCCGAAACCATGCAAGATACATATTGTATCCGGTCTGATGCCCTCCGTTAACTTGGCTTTACCCTGGTCTGTGCCATATGCGGTGCTGAGTTCAATGGTGTCTCCATCGGCAATACCTAGTTGTTTAGCCTTAGAATAATTAATATAAATAACACCTTCGGACATAATTCCATTTAACCAACGCATGTTATGCGTTTTTGCATGGCGATGTACCGGGGGGCGACTGGTCACCATATAGAATTCGTTCTCACCTGCGGGATGCATTAACCATTTCTCATCAAAGAATGGCAGGGGACTGTAACCCATTGCTTTTAGCTTAGGGGAATAGAGCTGAATTTTACCGCTCTCGGTTTTGAGTGTATTTAGTGGTTTGGGTGCAAAGTCCTTACTCCCTGAAATTAACCCGCCATTCGCTATGGCTTGGTCATAACTTATACCTAGCTTGCTGAGCTTGGCATCAAGTACGGGTTTCCCGATAGGAATCAGATATTGCTCCAGGCCCAGCTTGTTGGCTATCAGGTGCTTTATTTCCCCTAATTCTTTGGTTTCATATAGTGGTTTTATCATAGGTTCGGAAACAGCTACCTGGGGATAGCGGGCATTAGTATGACGCACCGACACCTCAGACCGCTCTAGATATACATGTTCAGGTAAGACCAGATCGGCTATACTAGCCATATCATCGGGATAAATATTAATATTGATAACATAATCAAGCTTAGAAAAAGCTTTGACCCATTTTTGGGGGTTAGGCATGGACTGCAGAGACATTGCGTAAACTACAGCCACTTTTATCGGATAAGGTTGATCGGCCAGAATCATATCTGGAACACTCTGATAAAGACCTGGGCCGCTTAATGGGCCGCTTACAGCCAGCGGGAATAGGTCCCCCCCGTCTACTCTTTGCGTTACTTGCGGATTAGGTGCTTCTGCGGAGGGGCCAACATAACCTAAGCCCGCGACCCGTGGTATAAGAGCTCCACCTTTTCTCTCGATATTGCCAGTTATAGCCATTAAAGCCAGACAAGCTCTTACTAGTTCGAATCCTCCCGGACGTGCCTGGATTGCTTCGCGTTTATGAATAGGAATTACTGCTGGGTAACCGCCGC